>FUWD013022072.1_pt1 | contig 15073 bp, 12 predicted proteins | sample 1063281 | NCBI WGS metagenome assembly FUWD01 (sample SAMEA79048168, study PRJEB19326) | metagenome | biome: marine | reverse complement strand
ATTTCACCTTCGAAAAACAGCTAGGAATCGGAATATTATTCGCTTGTTTGGGGTTATTTCAATTCATGCAGGTATTTCTATCAAGTACAGTTTATGTTTCAATTACTAACGGTTTTCTTGTTTCACCAGGTTCTTCCGTTTTATTTACGGCAACTCTTTTTGCATTATTAATTATCTATATTAAAGAAGATGCAAGCGAAACGAGAAAAATAATCTATGCTTTGCTAATAGTAAATATAGTAATGACAATTCTCATACAATTAATCAGTTGGAATCTTGAAGAATCATCAACATACAATCCTTTTAATGTTTCAACAAACCTTTTTAGTAATAACGCATGGGTATTATTTGTTGGTACAATAGCACTATTTCTGGATTCTTTATTAATAATAATAATTTACGAATTTATATCACGACACATACGATACATGTTCCTGCAAATTTGCTTAACCATGTTGATAGTTGTAAGTTTTGATACAATATTTTTTCAATAATTGCATTTTGGAATTTCAACAACCTTAATGTAATTGTAATGTCAGGATTAATTTCGAAAGGCGTTTTTGTAATCTTTTACAGCATTATTTTCTATTTCTATTTACAGTATTTTGATTTAAGGAATAATGAATCAAGTGTTTTCAAGATAAAAGATGTATTTCACCTGCTGACATATAGGCAAAAATTTGAATCTGCGAGGCACGATATTAAAAAAGCATCAGAAGAAATAGAAATAAAAGATATACATTATAAAACCTTAACAGATATTTCCCCTGTTGGGATTTTTCAAGCACGAAACGATGGATATACAACCTTTGTAAATAATAGGTGGTGTGATATTTCAGGTGTAACACATAATGATGCGCTAGGATATGGATGGCTTAAAGCAGTACACCCTGAAGATAGACAAATAATGAAACATGAATGGGAACTAGCGCTAACCCAGAAAAGAAGGTCTGAAGTTAATTATAGGTTTGTACTAAGCAATGGCTCTGTTAAATGGGTTTTAGGGCAGTCGGTTCCTGAATACAATAGTCAAAGCCAAATAATTGGTTTCGTTGGAACCATTACAGATATTACCGAACTTAAACTTATACAACAGGAACAAATTGTGCTAAAGAAAAAAGCTGATGAAAGCTCCCGTCTTAAATCTGCCTTTCTGGCTAATATGAGTCACGAAATCCGAACACCAATGAATGGCATTTTGGGTTTTGCCGAATTATTGAAAAACCCCAACCTTACAGGTGAACAGCAGCAAAAGTACATCCAAATCATCGAAAAAGGCGGAGCACGAATGCTCAATATCATCAATGACATTGTTAGTATTTCGAAAATAGAATCAGGACAAATGGAAGTTAATATGCAGTTATCAAATATTAACGAGCAAATAGAATATATTTATACCTTCTTCAAACCCGATATTGAAGGAAAAGGCATGCAGTTTTCATTCAGAAATTCTTTACCTTCAGATGAAGCAATGATTAATACCGATTGCGAGAAAGTTTATGCAATACTTACAAATCTTGTAAAGAATGCAATTAAATACAGTGAAAAAGGCTCCATAGAATTAGGCTATAACCTAAAAAAGGATAATGAGCTTACCGAACTGGAATTTTACGTGAAAGATACAGGAATAGGTATTCCATTAGGCAGACAGGAAGCCATCTTTGAGAGGTTTATACAAGCTGATATTGAAGATAAAATGGCGCGACAGGGAGCAGGACTGGGATTGACGATTTCAAAAGCTTATGTAGAAATGCTTGGTGGTAAAATTTGGGTGGAAGCGGAAGAAGAAAACCTGTCGGACAAGCAAAGCAAAACAGGAGGAAGCACATTTTATTTTACTCTTCCATACGAGACCAAACCAACAATAGAATATAGTCATAAGAATAAAATCACACCTGCTGTTACAGTAATTCCACAAAACAATTTGAAAATATTAATTGTTGAAGACGATGAAACATCGGAAGAGTTTATTTCGATTATTGTCCAAAAATTTGCAAACAAGATTTTAAAAGCAAGAACAGGAACAAAAGCCGTGGAAACCTGCCTTAATAATCCTGACATCGATGTGGTGCTGATGGATATTCAGTTACCCCAAATGAATGGTTATGAAGCAACTAGGAAAATCAGAGAATTCAACAAAGAAGTAGTTATAATTGCACAAACAGCCTTTGCCATGAAAGGAGATAGTGAAAAAGCAATTGCTGCCGGCTGCAATGATTATATTACTAAACCAATCAAAATAGAAGAATTGGAAAAATTGATTATAAAATATCTGAATGAAGAATAATTAACAGTCTCTATTCCAAATTTATAATCTCATAAACTGCTCTATTAAAAGTAGTGTCAATACTATGATAAATGGGATAAAATCCTTTCTCATCAAGAACATTTCTTCCTACAAAAGCTCTGAATAGTGATTTGATTTTTTCTTTAGAAATTTCAACATCATAATCGACTTGTTTTATTCCTTTTTCATCTGCGTAAGCTACAAGTTCAAGGTAGGTATTATTATCCATTCTAAACTCTTTGTTAAATGAATCAAAATCAGTAAACTCATTTAGCCTAGGCCTGTTTCTATCTGTATAATCAAAAGCAAACTGAAAAATTAAACCTTTGTTTGCAAGTATATTATAATATGTATGGATCGAATCTGTTATCATCGGAACGTAAATATCGGGCATAATACCACCGCCTCCATAAACAGTTTTGCCCAAAGGAGTTGTGTATTTAAGAGAGTCGTGAAAATGGATGCTGTCTTTACTTTGCATTTCACCATTGAGATATCGATGGTAATATTCCTCATAATAACTCTCAGCATCGCCATTTTCATAATGCCGTTGAATACAACGTCCGGTGGGTGTATAATATCTTGAAACAGTAAGACGAATTGCAGAACCATCAGGCAAGTTTATTTGCTCCTGTACCAGCCCTTTTCCAAACGACCGCCTGCCAATTATTGTCCCCTTATCGTTATCCTGAAGGGCACCAGCAACAATTTCACTGGCAGATGCAGAACTCTCATCAATAAGAACCGCAATATCCAATTCCTCAAAATCTCCAGCTTCGGTTGCAAAAGCATGTCTTCGTGTACGATTTTTACCTTCAGTATAAACAATTAATTTACCATCTTCTAAAAATTCATCACTAATATCAATTGCAGCTTGCAGATACCCTCCGGGATTTCCCCTAAGATCAAGTATTAGCTTAGTCATACCATTATCCTTTAACTGCATAGCAGCCTTTTTAAATTCATCGTAAGTAGTGGCAGAAAATTTATTAAGCTTAATATAGCCAATATTTTTATCAACCATATATGCGATATCAAGGCTATATGTAGGTATTACATCACGGGTTATTATAAAGTCAATTAGCTCCGGCACACCTCTGCGATAATTACTCACCTTAACTTTAGTGCCCTTTTTGCCCTTGAGCTTCCTAATTGCATCATTATTTGTGATGCCAATGCCGGCAACTAATGTGTCATCAATATATACAATTCTGTCACCAGCCATAAGCCCAACCTTTTCAGATGGTCCACCAGGAATAGGATTTATAACAGTAATTGTATCTTTTTCAATCCGGAACGAAATACCAATTCCTTCAAAACTGCCAAGAAGAGGATCGTTTACATCATGAAACTCTTCTTCCGTTATGTATATTGAATGAGGGTCAAGTTCTTCAAGCATCCCTCGTATAGCAACTGTTTCAAGAGCTGTAAGGTTAACCGTATCTACATAGTCCTGAACTATATAATCAAGAACATCACCAAGTTTGTTATAAGTTTTATTACCTATTGGTAGTAAGGAGTTACTGACCTGCTTATTGCCAACAAGAAGTAACCCAATCCAAATTCCTATAATTAGCACAACCGAAAAGGCAATGGGAAGATATATTTGAAGAGTTTTATTTTTATTATTCATCTATAAATTTTTTACAAAATTATGAAAATGGATGTAATTAATGAGATTATTGAATAATTACTATTACATGTGTAATTTAAGAACACAGCAGGTCCTCATATTTTTGGATTAATTTATAAAAAACGTATAATGAAAAAAGTAATGTAAAAATAGTTATAAGGTATAAACCAAAACTGTACAAACTTATACACAACCTGTTTGACTTCGAACAGTTTAATTAATTACAAAACAAATAAATTATTAATAACTACCTTTAAATGTGAATATTATAGGTTTCGGCACATATTTGGTGTAATTAAATATGAAAACAAATCTAAAATTTACTGCCATGAAATCAAGAATCGCAACCTACTTGATCGCATTGTGTATGTTCACTACTGGAACAGCCTTTGCTTCTACCCCAATGAAAAATAATAGTGAGGCTTCAGAAGCCATATCCTCATTATTAAAAAAAGAGTTAAAATATCCTAAATTTGCTAAAGAGCAGAAACACTATGAATGTTATGCATTAATACGAATTATTATCAACGATAATGGCTCAATCAAAGTTGACTGTATTAACTGTAGTAACTCAATAATGAAATCACAAATTACTGAAACCATTGAAAAAATCAGTAAAAAGGAGCTAAGTGAGTATGCTGGACAACAATATAGCTACAAAATTAATTTTAAGCTGATTTAGAATTCCACTTAAGATAATCCTTCCAAAATCGTGTACCAGCATCACCTGCTTGATTGATTAACTTCTTGAAAAGCAATTCATCAGAAGGGTGATTATCTGCATCCCATGGTGCTGAGATCACTTCTTTGGAGAAGTGTTCGCTATTTACTGTACTAATTATAACACGTGAAGGAAGCCGCTCCGGAAATAGTATATTATAATCATCATCTTTTTAATAATTGTTTTATCTATCAAACTCAGCACTTTACTATTATTAAGATTTGCTTCAATAAAGTTCTTTGGTGTAACTTCGTTAAATAGTATTCCAATAGCAATACAATAAGGAAGATGAAACTGAGCCTGAATTGGATTTTGTGGGTAATTGTTACTAATAAGGTCAATTGCTCTTTTAAATATATTTACTTCTATTGTGGTGATTTCTTCAATATTTAAATCATGATCTTTTTTTATCTCCATTACTGCTGCTATGGCGCTGTGCAGCCATCTGCAACAGGCATAAGGCTTAAAATAGTTTGAGTTAATTAACCATGATTCACCTATTCCTTCCAGCAGAATATCTTTGTCATAATCATCATGATCATCAACAAACAGGTAAGGGCCCACAAATTCTTCTTTGGATAGCAAAGTACTTTGTAGCCCTGATTGAGCTGCCCAGGCTGCCCCTTCCTTCGACATTGATCCAGTACTGACGTCGGTTGATCCACCAAGCATTACAGGTGATAATATAGCTGCATTACTTAGGGCATGCATTGTTTGTTCAATGGAAAGTCCCAATAAATATGAAGCTGTAGCTGCAGTTCCAATTGCCCCCCATCTTCCACTTGAATACGTAGTTATACTTTCTTTAACCCTTGCATTACTGAAACGTGTTGCAATTTCATAGCCAATAATCACCGATCTAAGAATATCCGTCTTAGATACTTTCAAGTACTCACCAAATATAATTGCAACAGGAACAATCATGCTGGCAGGATGTCCAACAGCTTTTCGATGACCCTCATCAAAATCAGTTAAACTTATAGCCAACGTATTATAAAATACTGCCCCACCTAAGCTTGTAGTAATATCAGTACCAATAATACTAAAATCGCCTATACCAAATAGAATATTTTTATTAATTAATGCTCTTTGAAATGCTTCGGTTTTTATACCGCTATATATAGTTCCTATGGTATCAGCAATTACTCTTGCCGCCTGATGAAAAGTTATTTCATCGTATGCACGATTCCTGTCAACAATAACAGAAGACAGGCGATATAATATGGGAGCAGATTTATCCATTTTTTTCATGAAATAAAAGTAGTTAATTTATGAAATGTTAAACTGTATATATTTGCACAAATTTTTATTATTGTTTTTTCTTCTTCTAAAATAAAACTTCATGTTTAAAAAAATTCCACATACATACGTAATAATATTTAGTATTATAGTATTGGCCGCTATATTAACATGGTTTGTGCCGGGTGGCGAATACAGCAGAACGACAATTAGTGTTAATGGAGTTGAAAGAACTGTTATTGAAAAAGGATCATTTCAATATATTGATAACCAACCTCAGACATGGCAAATATTTTCAGCTTTCTTTCAAGGATTTGTAAATCAGGCAGGCATAATTGTTTTTATACTTATGATTGGTGGTGCATTTTGGATTGTAAACAGCTCAAAAGCTATTGATATAGGAATATTCTCTTTCTTAAAAATTTACAAAAAAACTCGAGAAAAATAAGCTGCTTAAAAATATTGGAGTTAACAATATCATACTCACAATGATTATGTTGGTTTTTAGTGTATTTGGTGCAGTATTTGGAATGAGTGAAGAAACAATTGCTTTTATTATAATTCTTGTCCCACTCTCAATATCCATGGGTTACGACTCCATAGTGGGAGTGAGCATGAGTTTTGTAGCTGCCGGTTTGGGGTTTGCAGGAGCTGTACTTAACCCTTTTACAATTGGTATTGCGCAAGGTATTGCCGACTTACCCCTATTTTCAGGTTTTGGGTATAGATTGTTTAGCTGGTTTGTAATTAATTTAGTTGGAATTACATGGATACTTCGTTATGCAGCTAAAATCAGGAAAAACCCAAAGCTATCACCCGTATATAATACTGATGTTTATTGGCGTAACCGAAGTGCAACTGAAAATGAAGAAATTGTTTACACTACTCCACGAATAGCATGGTATGTATATATTTTATTTCAATATGTCTCGCAATTTTTTCATGGATATATCCTCTTACAGAAATGAAAATTGGGAATTCTATAAGCATTTTTCCCGCAGTTCCTGTTTCAACAGTACTTTTTATTATTCTGGGAATTATCAGTCTTAGAAAATCGGTTCATTTTTTCATCCTTAACTTATTACTTTTTACAATTGTGTTTTTGATTGTAGGTGTAATGGGCTATGCCTGGTATATTGAAGAAATTGCAAGTCTTTTCCTTGCAATGGGTTTGTTTTCGGGAATAGCTTTTAAATATGATGGAAATGAAATAACAAAACAATTTTTGGAAGGCGTAAAAGATATTATGTCAGCAGCTCTGATAGTTGGTTTAGCAGGTGGTATACTGGTGATACTTGAAGATGGAAGAATAATAGACACAATATTATACAAAGTGTCAACATCGATGGAAGGCATGGGTAGATTAGGTACTGTAAGTGTTATGTATGTAATTCAAAATATTATAAATGTAATTATTCCTTCCGGTTCAGCCAAAGCAGCATTAACTATGCCTGTTATGGCACCATTCTCCGATCTTGTAAATTTATCTCGTCAGGCAACTGTAATGGCTTTCCAGTTTGGAGATGGTTTTACTAATATGATAACCCCTACATCGGGGGTTTTAATTGGTGTACTTGGTGTTGCTAAAATTCCTTACGACAGCTGGGTTAAATGGATTGCTCCATTTATGCTTGTGTTAATTATCCTTGGATGGTTATTACTTATTCCAACAGTTACAATGCAGCTTGAGGGGTTTTAGATACCTTACTTCTTCAATATTTTAGTTGTTAGTATTTCTTGATTCGTTTGAATTCGGATAATGTAAACTCCTGTTTCAAAAAATGATAATTCGATAATTTCATTTTGTTGCACTTCTGTTTTGTCAATAATGATTTTACCCGTTATATCATATATTCTCAGTTTTTGAATCTTGTTATTACCAAACTCAAAGTGTATTTTTCCATTTGTGGGACTTGGGAAAATACTTATACCTGCTCTTTGTAAATCTTCAACACCATCATAACTATTTATTGTAACAGTGAAACTGCAATTTGCCTGGTTTCCTACATTATCTTCTACAGTCCATAAAATTAATATTTGGCCTTCAGGCAGATGCTCGCCTTCTAGCGTTGATGTTTGATTGTAGTTGTTGATAACTGATGAAATACCACAATTATCATCTACCTCAACAGGGTCAAATTCTGTTCCGTTTACAATGTATTGATGTGTTTCATTGGCATATCTTTCTTCATCATTTGTACAAGTTATTTCGGGGTCTTCATTATCAATGATAAGAAATGCATTTGTAGTGCTGTCAGAGCCAGAAATATTTGAAACAACACAACGGAATTGATAGTAATTTACTGTAGGTATTACTTCTACTACTAAAGTGTCGGTTTGAGTACCTGAATAAGGGCCACCATTGGAGATATCAGTAAAACTGATACCATTATCTGTACTATGTTGCCATTGGTAATTAGATACATATTCAGCATTAATAGAAAATAGACATTACTATTTAGGCAAACATTAAGTTGATTGTTTGGATGTGAGATAATATTTGGTAATGGTGTACCGAAAATATATGCAGAACCTGAAGAATTTCCGTTGTCACTATCTCCAAATGATCCAATAATAGCATAATCATCGGCAAAACAGACTGAATTGCCAAAATAATCATCAGAAGCAGCTCCGGAAGGTGTAATTTTTGAAATATTTTGCCATGTACTGGAATTATAATAGAAAACATAGGCTGCCCCCGAAAAAGAGCCATTGTCACTATCATAATATGCCCCAACAACGCTGTAGTTATCAGATATGCTGACCGAACAGCCGAACCAATCACCATTATCACCGTTAAGAGGGGCAATTTTTTCTTTTAGCTGCCAAAGACCAAACTTCTTGACAAAAATATAGGCTGAACCAGATCTTGTTCCATTACTTAGATTATAAGGTGCTCCCACAATGATATTGTTGCCAGAGATATTTACAGAAGTACCAAACCTGTCCTCTGCTACTCCATCAGAAGCAGTAAGTTTGCGTATTTGCAGCCAGTTGCCAGAGGTGTTATAGCAAATATATGCTGAACCGGATTTATCCCCATAAACGTCATCACCATATGCTCCCACAATGGCATAGTCTCCGGAAATACTAACCGAAGAACCAAAAAATCATCCTCAGCACCATCAGAAGAAATAATTTTGGATTGTTGCTGCCATATGTTCGAATTATTAATAAAAATATATGCTGAACCAGATTGTACTCCGTTGTCGGCATCACCCCATGCTCCCACAATAGCATAGTCTCCAGAAATACTAACCGAAGAACCAAAATGATCATCCTCAGCACCATCAGAAGGCGTGAGTTTAGCAAGTTGTTGCCAAACACCAAAATGCTTATAGAAAACATAAGCTGCCCCTGAATAATTGCCATTTTCATTATCCCCTGGTGCCCCAATAATTGCATAATCACCTGAGATACAAACCGAAAAACCGAAGGAGTCATCAGCAGAACCGTTAGAAGGGATAAGTTTGATAACTTCCTGCCAGAAACCTGAATTGTTATTATATATATATGCAGAACCCATAACACTATTATTGCGTGCACCTACAATTGCGTAATCACCTGAAATACTAACCGAATAACCGAATTTATCATTCATCCCCCCGTCAGAGGCAAGCAACTTTTGTATTTCTTCAATTGGTTGTGCTTGGGATAATAATGATACAAGCAATGCTACGATTAAGAATAAGTATTTTTTTGTCATGATAATTGAGATTTTGAGATTATCTAAACTAACTTCAGATGATGGTTATAAACCATGATTTGTCAAATATAATGATAATAGGAGGAGAAGTCAACCCGGGGTGTTCGACAAATATCACATTTTCATGTTAATTTCAGATCTTTTGTCATTATTGAAAACAGTATTTTTTCATCTAATTTACCGAATTATCACCAAGCAAAGGAATTGAATTGATAAATATGCTGAGAAACAGGCAAATTGACTGGATGATCATATCAACAACCAAAAAAATTCTGCTGTTTTTGCTCAACTCAAAAAAGATAAATATCTATTTGTTTTAATCTACCGAAAATTACCAAGACTAACAACCAATTATGCAAGTGTTGACATTTTTAGAGGAGCATCAGGGATAACTCGCTCTTTAGGATTTCAAATTAAGGGTGTGAAATAGTAGTTAAAAAATAAGGTTGTTTCATATTTTAGAAGCCTCCTCCAAAACAAATATCAAGCCCACGTGCTTTTTTTATAAGTTTGTGGTCTTCAGGCACTAATCTTAGTTTGCTCCCAACATCGCTAAGAAGGATATCTTTTATCTTTTCACCTTTTTTAATAACCATTTTACCATAATCTTCATTAGCAATAAGATCCACTGCATAGGCTCCAAACCTGGTGGCAAGAATCCTGTCCATAGGTGATGGACTACCTCCACGTTGTATATATCCTAGTATTGTTTTGCGGGTTTCAATACCTGTACCTTCTTCAATTTGCTTAGCAATATATGACGCTGCTGATTGATCTTTATCAGGTTTGTCAATACCTTCAGCAACAACTACAATTGAATATGGTTTTTTATTCCTTGCCCTTGTAAGTAAATATTCATTAACAATGTCCATGTTATAATCTAATTCGGGAAGTAGGATAACATCACCCCCTCCTGCCATTCCGGAATACAGGGCAAGCCATCCTGCATGATGACCCATAATTTCAATCACCATGATTCGTTTGTGAGAGTTAGCTGTTGAGTGTAGCCTGTCGATGGCATCAGTTGCAATCCATAATGCTGAGTCAAAACCAAATGTTTGGTCGGTTCCCCATACATCATTATCAATAGTTTTTGGAATTCCTATAATGTTAAGCCCTTCGTCAACCAGTTTGGCTGCAGTTTTTTGTGTTCCGTTACCACCAATGCAAACTAAGCAATCGAGCCCAAGTTCATGGTAAGTTTCTACAATACGACTTGGTTTATCAATATCATGTCGTTTTGATTTTTTATATGGTTTTTCACGAGATGTCCCAAGTATTGTCCCCCCCATAGTAAGAATACCCGAAAGCATATGTTCTTCCAAAGTAGTATAATGTTTATCAATCAATCCTAAAAAACCTGATGAGATTCCAATTACTTCCATACCATATTTTACAATAGCTGTTTTACCTACTCCTCGTATGGCGGCATTTAACCCCGGGCAATCGCCTCCTGCTGTTAAGATTCCTATTTTTTTGGTTTAGTCATAATTTATTAATTATATGGATATAAGAACCAAAACATCCATGTTAAGATCCTGATTCTTTTTCAGTATCCCGTATACTGGCTCTTAGTCCTTGATCCTTTTCTTACACCTTCAAATCCTCACCTTCTGTCTTTGCTATCACTACAGCCCCGCAGCTATCACTCCAAACATTGGTTGCCGTACGGAACATATCCAGAATTCTATCAACTGCAATTATTAGCCCAACCCCTTCAAGTGGAAGTCCTATGGCAGTAAGTATTACAGTCATCATTACAAGCCCGGCCATTGGTATAGCAGCCGCACCAATTGATGCTAGCAATGCCGTTAACACAATTATTAGCTGTTGCACAAAAGTGAGATCAACACCATAGGCTTGTGCAATAAAAATAGCTGCTATGCATTCATACAGTGCTGTTCCATCCATATTTACCGTTGCTCCCAATGGTAAAGTAAAACTACTAATCTTGTTTGACACACCCGATTTTTCCTCCACAGCAGTTATCGTTAATGGCAATGTTGCTGCCGATGAAGACGTTGAAAATGCAGTAAGCAAAGGTGTTGTCATATTTTTAAGATGCCTGAAAGGCTTAGATTTACCAATAAACCTCACAATTAATGGCAGGGTTACGAACGCATGAATTGACAATGCAATAATTACTGTCAACATATAAAGCCCCATACTACTTACTAATCCTGTAAAATCATCCTGATCGGCAACTGTTTTAGCAACTAAACCAAATACTCCGAGTGGAGTAAACTTAATTACAAAAAGGGTAATCTTCATCATCACTTCAAATATTGAAGTAAAAAACTGTTGTAATAGCTCGCTATGTTTTTTACCCACTTTTGTGATGAAAAACCCAAATAATATTGCAAAGAAAATAATTGACAACATATTGTTTTCAACCATTGCTGTTAGTATATTGTCTGGAATAATTTCCACTAATATCTCTCTAAAAGATCGTTGTTTTTCTATTAACCCTTCAACTTGTTGCACAAAATTTATTTGTGCTCCTACTCCCGGTTTAATAATATTAACAAGGATTTGTCCAGTAAGAATTGCAAAAAAACTTGTGCTTATGTAAAATAGTAAGGTTTTCCCTCCAAGTCTGCCCAGATTTGCCCCAGAGCCAATATTTGTAATTCCGGAAATTAATGATGAAAGAATTAATGGTATAATTAGCATCTTTAAAGCACGCATAAATATTTCACCCATCCAGCTAACATATTCAATAGCAGGATTTGAATATGCAGCCTGAATCAATAATACATTATATTTCTCAACCTGAGTATCACTGAGTTGATTTTCTAATGCAATATTATAATCAGATAAAGTTAAATAGCTGTACCCTTCAAGTGTACTAATTTTTGATATTACTTCATCCGGGACACTTTGTTTACTAAGGGTTTTTAGTGAGTTGGTTGTTATTTCATAACTTGTTGAGAAATACAAACCATATCCTATGGCCAGTAGTAACGCAATTAAAATCTGCCAATGCAGTGCAAGCTTTCTCATAAATATATTACCTTTGTGAATCCACCAAAATTACAAAATTATACAACCAGAGTTATGTTTTGGCTGTCTAATATATAAAAACTCCGACATGAATAAAATACTTTTACTATTAGCTTTGCTGTCATTTTCATTATTCGGTTTTTCGCAATATCAAAATGTAATGATTGCAAATTCAGGCAGTTCATTAAGTGAGCCTTCCATTACCATAAATCAAAAAAATACCGATCAACTTGTGGCAGGATCAAACTTAAAATATTATTATATCTCGGAAAATGGAGGACTAAATTGGACTACAGGAACTTTAACATCTCCTGAATACGGAGTTTGGGGAGACCCTTGTATTATTGTTGATACAGCCGGCAACTTTTACTTTCTTCATTTAGCCAATCCGGCAAACGGGAACTGGATTGATCGTATTGTTAGTCAGAAATTAGATTTTGACACATACCAATGGAATGATGGAAGTTATATGGGGCTTAACGGTACAAAAGCACAAGACAAAGAGTGGGCAGTGGTTGATTACGCAACCAACACAATTTATGTTACATGGACACAGTTTGATGATTATGGCACTTCTGACCCAACAAAATTCAGTAATATACATTTTAGCAAATCAATTGATGCCGGTGAAACATGGACGGAAGCTATACAAATAAATGAAATATCCGGAAATTGTGTTGATAGTGATTTAACAACCGAAGGTGCTGTGCCTGCTGTTGGACCTAATGGTGAAATTTATGTTGCATGGAGTGGCCCTGCAGGAATTGTTTTCGACCGTTCATATGATCATGGTGAAACCTGGCTTGATGAGGATATTTTTATAAACGAGCAACCCGGAGGTTGGGATCTGGATATTCCAGGTATAATGAGATGTAATGGAATGCCAATAACATGCTGCGACTTAAGTAACTCAGAATATAATGGAACTATTTATGTAAACTGGAGTGATCAACGTAATGGAGTTGACGACACAGATATATGGCTATCAAAATCAACTGATGGTGGAAATACATGGACAGAGGCATTAAGAATAAATGATGACCCTCCCGACAAACAACAATTTTTCACATGGATGACAATTGATCAAACCAATGGAGAAATTATTATTGTTTTTTATGATAGAAGAAATTATGACAATACAAATACCGATGTTTATATTGCACGTTCATCAGATGGGGGCGCAACTTTTGAAAACATAAAGATAAGTGATTCACCTTTTATGCCAAGCAGTAACGTATTTTTTGGTGATTACACAAACATTACAGCTCATGACGGAAGAATAAGACCAATATGGGCTCGAGCCGATGGAATTTCAATGTCAATATGGACTGCTATTATTGATGTAAGTACAGATATGGCTGAACCCAATGAGCAGATGCCCTTCAGCCTTGAGCAAAACTACCCAAACCCATTCAGAGAGTCAACATATATATCTTATAAAATTCGTCGTCCATCGTCAGTTACTCTTTCGGTTTATGATATTTATGGAAGAAGGGTTGGTGTTATTATTAATAATAAAAATAAAGAAACAGGAAAATATATAGAGCAATTTAATGCAGCAGAGTATAATATTCCATCAGGGATTTATTATTTTACTCTGCAAATAGGTGATGTTGTTAAAAAACAAAAATGATTATTGTGGATTAATACCAATTAGTCACCAAAATAAGCCTTAAAATCTTTATCTTTTCCATCTTATCTTCTTAAAATATTTCTTCCGTAGCTATGGCTATGCAACAAATATTTTAAATCGATAAACAGAAAAATATTTTGTTTTACAAGGCTCATTTTGATAACTAATTAGTATAAGCTGTTATACCATTAGCTTCGAATAAAAAAATACTTTTTGTACTTTGTTTGTTATAATTGTATATCAAATCAATGTATATATTATAAATAATAATAATAAAATCACGAGCTAGTTTGTATTTTTCTATTTTGTGAAAAATTCCGTCGTTATATTTCTTTATGACAAAAGAACTTAGCTTGTTTATAGATAGTATTAGATCCCTTGCAAACACAGCGGGGCTTGAAGCTATTACACTAAAGAAGCTTAATTTGAACCCTGAATTTTCAAATGATTTACTCTCCAAATATATTAAAAACGACGAAGTACTAGTTAAGTATATACTTGAAAGTGAAAGGAATAAATTTGAAGTTATTTTTGTTGACCATGACTTTGATGGATATTTTGATGCTATTGATATTCTTTTTACTGTAAGTAAAGAAATGGCCGGAAAATTCTATAATTTAAGTCCATCAATAACTCATAGTTATCAGATTAAGTTTCCTGAAATTTATGAAGATCACTTAAAAAAGAGAATTGATTTCATATATGGAAAGATTCAAGTGAACCTGCAAAAAGGTATACATGAAGGCTTATATCGTGATGATGTTAGCATTGAATTAGTTGCACGAAGATATATTAGCAGGTTATTAGACCTGCATGATCCCGAGAATTTTCCTCCCGAAGAATTTTCATTT
>FUWD013231966.1_pt1 | contig 15078 bp, 27 predicted proteins | sample 1063281 | NCBI WGS metagenome assembly FUWD01 (sample SAMEA79048168, study PRJEB19326) | metagenome | biome: marine | reverse complement strand
CCTCGGTGACCGTGACGGCCTCTTCCACAACCTCTGGCGCTGGCGTTGCCTGCTCTGCCACGGGCTCAGCCTTCGTGGTCTTGGGCTTGGGGTTCACGGGCTCCAACACAAGCTCAATGACCGCCATGGAGGCGTTGTCGCCTTTGCGGAAGCCAGTCTTGATCACGCGCGTGTAACCGCCTTCGCGCTTGTCAACCTGGGGCGCGATTTCCGTGAACAACTTGTGTACAGCGGACTTGTCGCGAATGATTGTCATGACCCGACGGCGAGCGTGTAGGTCACCGCGCTTTGCGAAGGTGACGAGTCTCTCGGCCAGCGGGCGCAAACGTTTTGCTCTGGTTTCCGTGGTCTGAATACGGCCGTGGGTGAACAAAGCGGTGGCAAGGTTCGCCAACATCAAACGCTCGTGGGCAGGCCCGCCTCCGAGGCGGGGTCCTTTTGTGGGCTTAGGCATTGTTGTGTTCTCTTCCGTGTTTCACAGGGCTTGGCAGCGGGGAGTGCCGACCGAATTTAGTACTCTTCGCCTTCTTCGAGACCGCTGTAGAAAGCGGAACCGTCAAAGCCGGGGATTGGGTCTTTGAGCGACAAACCCATTTCCACGAGCTTGTCGCGAACCTCGTCCACAGACTTCTGACCGAAGTTGCGAATGTTCATCAACTGGTGCTCCGAAAGAGCAACCAACTCGCTGACGTTGTTGATGCCTTCACGCTTAAGGCAGTTGTAGCTGCGCACGGTCAGGTCCAGGCTTTCGATGGGCATAGCCATCTCACTCGAGAGGACGACCTCAACCGGGGCGGGGCCGATTTCGATTCCTTCTGCTTCCGCATTCAGGTCGCGAGCCAGACCAAACAATTCGACCAGAGTGCGCCCCGAGGATGCCACCGCGTCGCGCGGGCTCATTGAAGGCTTTGTCTCAACGTCAACCACCAGGCGGTCGAAGTCAGTGCGCTCACCGGCGCGAGTTGCTTCCACGCGGTAGGTGACTTTAAGAACAGGAGAATAAATCGAATCGATCGGAATCTGACCGGCCTCGGCGTACTCGTTACGGTTCTGAACGGAGGATACATACCCTCGTCCACGCTCAATTGTGAGCTCCAGTTCGAAGCTGGCCTTGTCGTTCAAGGTGGCAATGTGGAGCTCGGGGTTGTGAATCTCAACACCGGCAGGCGCCTGAATGTCGGCAGCCGTCACTGCTCCAGCACCCTGCTTACGCAAGTAAGCAGTGATCGGCTCGTCGTGCTCGCTGGAGACAACAAGGTTCTTGATGTTCAGAATGATTTCCGTGACATCTTCTTTCACGCCCTCCACCGTGGAAAACTCGTGCAAGACACTGTCTATACGGATGCTGGTCACGGCGGCTCCCGGGATGGAGGAGAGCAGGGTACGACGCATCGAGTTGCCAAGCGTGTAACCAAAGCCTGGCTCAAGGGGCTCAATCACAAAGGCTGAGCGGAATTCGGAGAGGGTTTCTTCTGTCAGGGTGGGGCGCTGTGCAATGAGCACTGGTGATTCCTTTCGGCTAAGTGTCCGCTATATGACACCTGGTTGACGGCCGGCCTAGGCCGTAACTAACTATGTGGTTGTGGGGGTGATGGGGTGAAACCTGGGATATCCCAGCGATTAAATCCCGCTATACGCGACGACGCTTGGGCGGACGGCAACCATTGTGAGCCTGAGGTGTCACATCGGTAATCGAGCCCACCTCAAGGCCAGCGGCCTGGAGCGAACGAATGGCTGTCTCGCGACCGGAGCCCGGTCCCTTGACGAAAACTTCCACCTTTTTCATCCCGTGCTCTTGAGCCTGCCGAGCGGCAGACTCTGCAGCTAGCTGAGCGGCATAGGGGGTCGACTTACGAGAGCCTTTGAAGCCCACACCACCGGAAGACGCCCACGAAATGACGGCGCCGGACGGGTCCGTGATCGACACGATGGTGTTATTGAAGGTGGACTTGATGTGAGCCTGGCCCACAGCAATATTTTTCTTGGTCTTACGCCGCGGCTTGCGGGCGGTCGACTTGGGTGCTGCCATTGTTTTTTCTCCGTGATTCTAAATCGAGGGGTGGATGACCAATACGGCCGCTTAAGCGGCTTTTTTCCTGCCCGCAACAGTTCTCTTGGGGCCCTTACGAGTGCGAGCATTGGTCTTCGTGCGCTGACCTCTCACGGGGAGTCCGCGACGGTGTCGCACACCCTGATAGCTGCCAATTTCCACCTTGCGGCGAATGTCAGCGGTAACTTCACGGCGCAGGTCACCCTCCACCTTGAATGTGCCTTCGACATACTCGCGCAGAGTCAAAAGCTGGTCGTCGGTCAAATCTTTGACGCGAGTGTTGGGATCAATCCCAGTCACCTCGAGCGTTTGCTTCGAGCGTGTGCGGCCGACCCCATAAATGTAGGTCAGGGCGATTTCGACCCGTTTGTCACGGGGAATATCGACTCCGGCAAGACGTGCCATGTCATTTCTCCTGATGCATTGAGAGGTGTGGAGCAGAATCTGTGCCCGGGCCTCTCCCCGGGGAGTCCCCCGTCCTAGACGGGTTCTTAATCCTGCTGCTGGTGTATTGAGTTATTAGCCTTGACGCTGTTTGTGTCGGGGATTTTCGCAAATCACCATTACTTTTCCGTGGCGACGAATGACTTTGCACTTGTCGCACATACCTTTAACGCTGGCGCTGACCTTCATGATTTTCCTTTATATCGCTGGCCTCGTGCCCGAGTGGTTTCCCGGGCCGTTCCTTACCCAGTGCTTACTTGTAGCGGTAGACGATGCGGCCACGGGTGAGGTCATAGGGACTGAGCTCCACGATTACCTTGTCTTCAGGCAAAATTCGGATGTAATGCTGACGCATCTTTCCGGAAATGTGGGCAAGAACCTTGTGACCGTTAGTCAACTCCACACGGAACATTGCATTGGGAAGAGCCTCGACTACCGAGCCTTCGATTTCAATGACGCCGTCTTTGTTGGCCATAGCCTCATGTCTTGTTGGAACGAGTGTGCACTGGTCGTGCGGTGGGGGCCAGAAAAGCTTGATAGCCTTTTTGACACCAGTTTCCTATCCTATGCCCGGTTTAGCCTGGGCACAAGTCCTTGGAGATAACAGCCTCAGGCCGTGACCCCGCGCTGCGCCAGAGCATCCATAATGCGCGACGTCACAACAGGGATTTCCCCAATCGCGTCAATGACGACAACAAGGCCGCGCTGCGTGAAAATGTCGATTAGGGGAGCGGTCTGCTCCCTGTAGACCTCGAGTCTATGGCGCACCACAGACTCATCGTCATCGGCGCGACCCTGGTCTATAGCCCGCAAACGAAGTCGCTCAACCACAACATCGGGATCTGCCACCAGCTGCACGACGACCGTTAGCGCTGTGTTGTGGCCCGCGAGGAAGTCATCCAAATGGCGCACTTGATCCGGGGTGCGGGGATATCCATCCAGCAGGAAGCCATTCTTGCAGTCGCTGTCTTCCAACCGATCTGTGATCAGGTCGTTGGTCAAGGAATCAGGCACATTGTCGCCGGCATCCATGAACTCTTTGGCTTGGACGCCTAGAGGGGTTTCGTTCCGCACGTTGTGACGGAAGATGTCGCCTGTGGAAATCGCTGGCACCCCAAAAGCAGCGGACAATTCCATTGCTTGTGTTCCTTTGCCTGCCCCAGGGGGACCAATCAAAAGAAGTCTGGTGCCGGAACTCACTTAAGCAAACCCTCATAGTGACGCTGTTGCAACTGGGCGTCAATTTGCTTCACGGTATCCAGACCCACACCGACGATGATGAGAATGCTCGCCCCGCCGAAGGGGAAGTTCTGGTTCGCGTTCACTGTGGCCAAAGCAATGAGCGGTATCAGCGCCACGAGGCCCAGATAGAGCGAGCCTGGAAGAGTGATCCTGGTCAAGACGTAATCCAGGTATTCGGCCGTGGGGCGCCCAGCGCGAATGCCCGGAATGAACCCGCCATAGCGCTTCATGTTGTCCGCCACTTCTTCAGGATTGAAGATAATCGCGACGTAGAAGTAGGTAAAGCCCACAATCATCAGAAAGTAGACCGCCATATAGAGAGGGTTGTCTCCTGAGGTGAGGTTGTTCTGGATCCAGACCACCCAAGCCGGTGTGGTCCCATCCGCGCCCGCAGCATTGAACTGCGAAAGCAAAGAGGGCAGGTAGAGCATGGAAGAGGCGAAAATCACAGGAATAACGCCGGCCATGTTGACCTTGATTGGTATATACGTATTCGTCCCACCGTAGGTCCTGCGCCCCACCATGCGCTTGGCGTACTGCACCGGTACGCGACGCTGGGACTGCTCCACGAACACCACGAGCCCCATAATCACGATTCCCACGGCTATCACCACGACGAAGATGGTCGAACCATTCGACTGCGCGATGGACCACAAAGAAGAGGGGAACTGAGCGGAGATAGACACAAAAATCAGCAAGGACATTCCATTGCCCACGCCACGTTCGGTAATCATTTCACCCAGCCACATGATGAGGCCTGTTCCGGCTGTCATGGTAATTACCATGAGGATGATGGCGTACCAGGAGACGTTGGTGAGCAACTGGTTACAAGCAGGGCCTCCTGAGGACCCGAAAAGCGCACCGCTCCGGGCCACGGTAATCAAGGTGGTCGACTGCAAGAGAGCCAACCCAATGGTCATATAACGGGTGTACTGGGTCAGCTTGCTTTGACCCGCCTGCCCCTCTTTGTGCAGGGCTTCAAAGTGAGGAATAACTACGCGCAAGAGCTGGGTAATGATCGATGCCGTGATGTAGGGCATGATTCCGAGAGCGAAGATGGAAAGCTGGAGCAAAGCTCCACCGCTGAAGAGGTTGATGAGTTCGTATAACCCCGCCGTGTTGCCGGTCCCAGCCAAACACTGCTGGACGTTGCGATAGTCCACAAAGGGCGCGGGGATAAATGACCCCAAACGAAACAAGCCAATAACGGAAAGCGTAAAAAGAACTTTCCGCCTCAGGTCAGGAGTCTTGAAAATTCTCCCTAACGCGCTGAACACATCATCCTCCTGCACCGTGCCAAGTGGCACGTGGGTTTGAGCTTACCGGCTGAGCGTGCCTGATGAGAAAGTCATGGTGACTCCCCCATCAGGTTCAACGCTTTACTCTTTGACGGAGCCGCCGGCCTTGGTGATTTTCTCGGCAGCTTGCTTTGACACTTTGTCAACGCTCACCGTGAGAGCAACACTGAGGTTGCCATCAGCCAAAACTTTAACCTTCTCATTCCTGCGAACAGCACCCTTTTCAACGAGGTCTGCGATAGTAACCTCTCCACCCTTGGGGTAGAGCTCACTCAGGCGACCCACGTTAACAACCTGATACTCAACCCGGAAAGGGTTGGTGAAACCGCGCAGCTTGGGCGTGCGCATCACCGAGGTCAACTGGCCACCCTGGAAACCGGGCCGGACCTGGTAACGAGCCTGGGTGCCCTTCGTCCCTCGACCCGCAGTTTTACCCTTGGATGCTTCACCACGACCCACACGAGTCTTGGCCTTCTTTGATCCGGGAGCGGGACGCAAGTGGTGAAGCTTCACCACGCTAGCGCGGTCCTCTTTTGCGACAGGGGCTTTCTTGGCCGCAGGCTTTTTCACCGCAACAGGAGCGTCAGCCTTTGCAGCAGAAGCCGCCACGGCGGCAGGCTTAGCTGCAGCAGTCTTAGCTGCAGGTGCTTTCGCGGCGGCAGGCTTAGCTGCAGGTGCTTTCGCAGCAGCAGGCTTAGCTGCAGCAGTCTTAGCAGCAGGTGCTTTCGCGGCGGCAGGCTTAGATGCAGCCGTTTTGGCAGCAGGTGCTTTCGCAGCGCTGGCCGGAGCTTTTGCTGCCGGCTTGGCCACCGGCTTCTTCGCAGCGGGCTTCTTTTCTTCAGCCATTAGTCAATCTCCTCGACCTTCACCAGGTGTGCGACAGTGCGCACATACCCGCGGTTGACAGACGTATCTTCACGAACGACGGAGTCGCCGATTCTTCTCAAACCCAGGCTACGAAGCGTGTCTCGCATGTTCTGCTTTTCGCTGATTTTGGACTTCACCTGAGTAACTTTGAGCATTTTAGCCATTAGGCACCAGCCTTCACTGCTTCAAGGGCTTCTGCTTCGGCGCGCACAAGGTGCGCGGGGGCGACATCTTCAAACTCCACACCGCGACGGGCGGCAACGGCACGAGGCTCTTCGAGCATCTTGAGAGCTGCCACTGTGGCGTGAACAATGTTGAGAGTGTTGGAAGAACCCAGCGACTTGCTGAGAACATCGTGAATACCTGCGCACTCCAAGACGGCGCGCACCGGACCACCAGCGATAACGCCAGTGCCAGGCGTTGCGGGCCTCAAGAGCACCACGCCGGCAGCTGCTTCACCCTGGACGGCGTGAGGAATGGTCTGCGCGACGCGGGGAACTCTGAAGAAGTTCTTCTTCGCGTCTTCAACGCCCTTGGAGATAGCGGTGGGAACTTCGCGGGCTTTGCCGTAGCCAACCCCGACCATTCCATTACCGTCACCGACAACAACCAACGCAGTAAAGCTGAAGCGACGTCCACCCTTAACTACCTTGGACACACGGTTAATGGTGACCACGCGCTCAAGGAACTGGCTCTTCTCGGTGTCTCTGGCGCCTCGATCGCGAGCACCAGGTGCGCGCTCACGACCACCGCGGCGAGCCTCACGAGGCTCGTTGGTGATATCCGTTTCGGGCGCTTTGACCACGGGAGCTTCGCTCGCAGCGGCGTCCTTTACCTCTTCGCTCACAGTTTCAATCCACTTTCTCTGGCGCTATCGGCGACAGCTGCTACTCGTCCGGCATAACGGTTGCCCCCGCGGTCAAAAACCACGGAAACGACGCCAGCTTTCTGCGCACGCTCGGCGATAATCGCACCAATCTTCTTGGCTTTTTCCGTTTTGTCGGCGGTAGACGAGCGGAAGTCTGGCTCCATCGTGGAGGCAGAGGCGAGGGTGTGACCCAGCGCGTCATCGACAACCTGGACGAAAAGGTGGCGCGCTGAGCGCGTCACAACAAGGCGGGGCTGAACTGCGGTGCCCACAACTTTTTTACGAAGCCTGGTGTGGCGACGATCTCTTGCCGCTGAGCGGCTTTTTCCTCTAACGAAAGCCATGAGTCTACTTACCAGCCTTTCCAGCTTTGCGACGAACGTGCTCACCCTCGTAACGCACACCTTTGCCCTTATATGGCTCGGGCTTGCGAAGTTTACGAATGTTGGCGGCAACCTCACCTACGGCTTGCTTATCAATACCGCTCACGATGAGCTTGTCGTTACCCTCAATAGTGAAGGTAATCCCCGCAGGGGGTTCCACCGTAATGGGGTGTGAGTAACCCAGGGAAAATTCAACACCCTGACCCTTGGTAGCCAGACGGTAACCCGTTCCGACGACCTGGAGTGACTTTTGGTATCCCTCTGTCACCCCGATAATGAGATTCTGAATCAAGGTGCGGCTCAGTCCGTGAAGCGACCGCGACTCGCGCTCGTCATCTGGCCGGGTCACCAAAACTTGGCTCTCGACCATCGCGGCAACAATGGGTTCTTTGACGCGCAGAGAAAGTTCGCCCTTAGGGCCCTTCACCGATACATCTTGTCCCTGAATGCTGACGGTAACGCCCGCGGGGATTTCAATAGGCATGCGACCAATACGTGACATCTGTGATCACCATACGTAGGCGAGGACTTCCCCACCCACGCCTTTCTTTGTCGCTTGGCGGTCCGTCAAGAGGCCCGAGGAAGTGGAAAGAATGGCAACACCCAATCCGCCGTGAACTTTGGGGATCTCCGTCGACTTCGCATATACCCGAAGACCAGGCTTAGACACTCGTTTGATGCCCACAATGGAGCGTTCACGTTTGGGGCCGTACTTCAATTCCATGGTGAGTTTTTTTCCCACGCGGGCGTCTTCAAGAGCCCACCCTGCGATGTAGCCCTGCGCCTGAAGAATCTCAGCGATGTGCGTCTTCAGCTTGGAACTGGGCATTGACACCGAATCGTGGTGCGCCTGATTCGCGTTGCGCAGTCTGGTCAGCATGTCTGCGACCGGATCTGTCATTGTCATGGTGCTTCTCTTTTCTCTGGCCGGTTTCGACTCCAGGGACACCTGGGCCGACCTTGTCAGTTAGTGGCGTTTTAGGCCTCGGTTGGAGTCTTACTGGCAAAAGGGAATCCAAGGGATCGCAGCAACGCGCGACCCTCATCGTCATTTTTCGCGGTGGTGACGACGGTCACGTCGAAACCCCGAACCCGATCAATGTTGTCTTGGTTAATTTCGTGAAACACCGACTGCTCGGTGATGCCGAAAGTGTAGTTTCCGTTGCCATCGAACTGGCGATCGCTCAACCCGCGGAAGTCGCGGATGCGGGGCAAAGCCAAGTTGACGAGGCGGTCAAGAAACTCCCAGGCGCGGTTTCCGCGCAGGGTTACGTGAGCACCGATCGGCATTCCCTCGCGCAGTTTGAACTGAGCGATAGACACCTTGGCGTTCGTCACGACAGGCTTCTGGCCGGTGATTGCCGTCAAGTCTTTGATGGCTCCCTCGATCACTTTAGAGTCTCTCGCAGCTTCACCGACACCCGTGTTGATGACAACCTTGATTACGGTTGGCACCTGGTGGGGGTTGGTGAAACCAAATTCCTCTTTCAGTGCGGGAATAATCTCGCTGCGATAGATTGCCTTGAGGCGGGGGACACTCGAAGTGCTGGTCTGGGCAGTAGCTGATGCCATTAGAGCTCCTCTCCTGACTTCTTAGCGATGCGCACGCGCACCTGCTTCTTCACGCCGTTCTTCTCAACGGTCTTGGTCTTCGAACCCACACGGGAAGGTTTCTTGGTCTTGGGGTCCACCAGTGCCACGTTGGAAATGTGGATGGGAGATTCAAAAGTCTCGAGGCCACCTGTTTTACCACCGCGCTGGCTTTGGCCAACACGGTTGTGTTTGGTCACGTAGTTCACACCCTCAACGAGGACACGGTCGCGCTCAGAAAGCACCTCGAGTACGTAACCCTGTTTGCCTTTGTCTCCGCCGCGAGCTTCGCTCGCTCCGGTCATGACCTGAACCAGGTCACCCTTCTTTATCTTTGCCATAGTTAGAGAACCTCCGGAGCTAACGAGATGATTTTCATGAAGCGCTTGTCGCGCAGTTCACGAGCCACAGGACCAAAAATACGGGTTCCCCGAGGTTCACCTTCTTTGTTCTTGATCAGCACCGCAGCGTTCTCGTCGAACTTGATGTACGAGCCATCAGAGCGACGGGTCTCTTTTACGGTGCGAACGATGACGGCCTTGACGACCTCACCCTTCTTGACGTTGCCGCCAGGAATCGCATCTTTCACGGTGGCGACAATGATGTCACCCAGACCCGCATAGCGACGCCCGGAGCCACCCAACACGCGGATGGCCAAAATCTCTTTGGCTCCGGTGTTGTCAGCCACCTTTACTCGGGATTCTTGTTGAATCATGGGTTACTTCGCCTTCTCAACGACATTGACTAAACGCCACCGCTTGGTGGCAGAGAGTGGACGGGTCTCAGAAATCAAGACGAGGTCACCTATACCGGCGGTGTTGGCCTCATCGTGAGCCTTGACTTTGGAGGAACGGCGCACAACCTTGCCATACAGGGGGTGCTTCACGCGGTCTTCTACCTCGACAACGATGGTCTTGTCCATCTTGTCGCTCGTGACATACCCACGACGAACCTTGCGGTACCCACGTGCGTCCTTGTCGCGGACGTCGCGCTCCGACGATTCGTGGCCCTTTTTCAGATCAGCGGCCATTATGCACTCTCCTCGGTTGCTTCAGGCTCCACGGCCTTCTCGCTCTTCTTAGTGGTTTTCTTCGCAGCTTTCTCCACGGGGGCGGGCGTTGCCCTAATTCCCAGTTCGCGCTCACGAATCACGGTGTAGATACGGGCGATGTCGCGCTTGATGGCACGCAAACGTCCGTGGTTGTCCAGTTGGCCTGTGGCCGACTGGAATCTCAGGTTGAAGAGTTCTTCCTTTGAGCGACGCAATTCATCTAAGAGGCGCTCATCTTCAAACGTATCCAGTTCAACTGGAGCAAGTTCTTTGGATCCAACAGACATTACATGCCCTCCTCACGCTTGATGATGCGAGCTTTCAGGGGAAGCTTGTGAATTGCGCGAGTCAGTGCTTCCTTCGCGAGCTCTTCGGTCACTCCAGCAACCTCAAAAAGGACGCGGCCGGGCTTGACGTTGGCGACCCACCACTCGGGTGAACCTTTACCGCTACCCATGCGGGTTTCAGCAGGCTTCTTGGTCAAGGGGCGGTCAGGGTAGATGTTGATCCACACTTTTCCACCACGCTTGATGTGCCGGGTCATCGCAATACGAGCCGACTCAATCTGGCGGTTAGTAACATAAGCGCTCGTCACCGCCTGGATACCGTATTCACCGAACGAGACGGTGGTTCCACCGGTCGCATGGCCACCACGTTTGGGGTGGTGCTGCTTCCGGAACTTAACTTTACGAGGAATCAACATTTTTACTCGGCTCCCCCTGCAGCAACGGGTGCTGCTTCAGCGGCTGGAGCACCAGCCGGTCCACGACGTGCGCCACCGCGGTCAGGACGCTGCGAACGCGAAGATGCTTGCTCGCGTGCAAGTTCCTTATTGGTGATGTCGCCTTTATAAATCCAGACCTTCACGCCAATACGGCCAAAGGTCGTCTTAGCCTCATAGAAGCCATAGTCAATGTTGGCGCGCAAAGTGTGCAGGGGCACCCGGCCCTCACGATAGAACTCGGAACGGCTCATTTCTGCGCCACCGAGACGACCGGAAACCTGGATACGGACGCCCTTTGCTCCCGCGCGCTGGGCACCCTGGAGGCCTTTACGCATGGCGCGGCGGAAAGCGACACGACCAGTGAGCTGCTCGGCAATACCCTGAGCAACCAGCTGAGCTTCCATCTCGGGGTTTTTCACCTCGAGAATGTTCAGCTGAATCTGCTTCGCAGTGAGTTTCTCAAGATCAGCACGAATGCGTTCGGCCTCTGCACCGCGACGACCGATAACGATACCGGGGCGTGCGGAGTGAATATCGACGCGAACGCGGTCACGGGTCCGTTCGATTTCGATGCGAGCGATTCCGGCACGATCGAGTTCTTTTTGCAAGAACTGGCGAATGTGCACGTCCTCGGTCACGAAGTCCGAGTAGCGCTGCCCTTTCTTGGTGGAGTCGGAGAACCATCGCGACACGTGGTCAGTGGTGATTCCCAGACGGAAACCGTAGGGATGAACTTTCTGACCCATTACTTGCCAGCCTTCTGTTGTGAGCGGCCCGGGTTCACCGAAGCCTCATCGGGCGTTGCCAGAACCACGGTGATGTGGCTGGTTCGCTTGTTGATACGGAATGCCCGACCTTGGGCGCGCGGACGGAACCTCTTCAAGGTGATTCCCTCGTCGACGAACGCGCGAGTAATGAAGAGGTCCTGGTCATCCAGGAACACTCCTTCTTTATCGGCGGTCACCCTGGCGTTAGCCATGGCAGACGCAACGAGCTTAGCGACAGGCTCACTGGCTGCTTGGGGAGCAAACTTCAACACGGCAAGAGCTTCAGCAGCCTGCTTGCCACGAATGACGTCCACAATTCGACGCGCTTTTTGCGGGGTGACGCGGATGTTGCGCACCTTCGCCATGGATTCAACCATCTCTCTACCTCCTCGTCACCGCGATTAGCGGCGACGGCCTTTCCGGTCGTCTTTTTCGTGACCACGGAACGTGCGAGTGGGTGCAAACTCACCGAGTTTGTGCCCGACCATAGTTTCCGTGACAAAAACAGGAATGTGCTTGCGGCCATCATGAACGGCAATGGTGTGGCCCAGCATGGACGGCACGATCATTGAGCGCCGCGACCACGTTTTGATGACGTTCTTCGTGCTGGCGTCGTTCTGGCGCACCACCTTTTGAAGGAGGTGGTCATCCACGAAGGGTCCTTTTTTCAGACTACGAGGCATGTTCTACTCTCCTACTAGCGCTTCTTGCCGACAGTGCGACGACGGACAATTTGTTTGTTGCTGGCCTTCTTAGCCGAACGAGTACGGCCTTCAGACTGACCCCAGGGGCTCACGGGGTGACGACCACCAGAAGTTTTACCCTCACCACCACCGTGGGGGTGATCCACGGGGTTCATGGCAACACCTCGAACTGTGGGGCGAACGCCCTTCCAGCGCATGCGCCCAGCCTTACCCCAGTTGATGTTGGCTTGTTCTGCGTTACCCACTTCACCGATGGTGGCTCGGCAACGAGCGTCGACGTTACGGATTTCACCCGAGGGCAACCGCAGCTGAGCATCGGGGCCGTCTTTTGCGACGAGGCGGACGGAGGTTCCTGCTGAACGGGCCATCTTTGCGCCTCCACCGGGGCGGAGCTCGATGGCGTGAATGACGGTACCGACAGGAATGTTGCGCAAAGGCAAGCTGTTCCCTGGCTTGATGTCCGCGCCGGCACCAGACTCGACAACATCGCCCTGGCGAAGCTTGTTTGGCGCAAGGATGTAACGCTTCGTGCCATCTAAAAAGTGCAGTAAGGCGATACGCGCTGTGCGGTTGGGGTCATACTCAATGTGAGCAACCTTCGCGTTGATGCCGTCCTTATCGTGACGGCGAAAGTCAATAATGCGGTACTGACGCTTGTGGCCACCACCGATGTGACGAGTGGTGATACGTCCTTGGTTGTTACGTCCACCAGTCTTGGGCAGCGGACGAAGCAAGGACTTCTCAGGAGTACTCCGAGTGATTTCCTGGAAATCAGCAACCGAGGAACCGCGACGACCCGGGGTCGTCGGCTTATATTTGCGAATGGCCATGTTCTACTTCCTACCTAGCCGACAGCCGTGAAGATGTCGATGGAACCAGCGGACAGGGACACAATGGCACGCTTGGTGTCTTTGCGCTTTCCTGCTCCGAACTTGGTGCGGCGGGTTTTCCCCGTCTTGTTCAGTGTGTTAACTCCCGAGACCTTGACTTTGAAGATCTTCTCGATAGCGAGCTTGATTTCGGTCTTGGTCGCACGAGGGTCGACCTCGAAGGTGTACTTACCCTGGTCAATGAGGGTGTAACTCTTCTCGCTCACGATCGGGCGAAAGACGACATCCCTGGGGTCTTTGTTCCAGGCTGCAGCGTGGACGGTCATTACTTGCCTCCCTTTGCGTCTGACTTGCCGGCGACGAAGGATTCAAACGCTTCCGCGGTGAAAACAATGTCATCAGATTTCAACACGTCATAGGTGTTCAATTGGTCGGGGTGGACGGCGTGAATACCGGGCAGGTTGCGCACACTCTTCTGACCGTTGAGATCATCGCGGCCAATAATCACCAGGACATTGGGGCCGGGAGCGGTCGTCCCGATGAGCGAAGCAGCAATCTTCGTCGAGGCAGCTTTGTCGGTTCCCAAACCCTGAATCACGTGAATTCGGCCCGCACGAGCGCGGTCAGAAAGAGCCGAAAGCAGCGCTTTTGCCACCATTTTCTTGGGGGTGCGCTGCGAGTAATCGCGGGGTACTGGACCGTGCACAACACCACCGCCGCGGTGCTGGGGGGCACGAATCGAACCCTGACGCGCACGACCGGTTCCCTTTGCTTGAAAGGCTTACGGCCAGAACCGGACACTTCGCCGCGGTGCTTGACCTTGTGGGTGCCCTGGCGCGCAGCCGCAAGCTGGGCGACGACAACCTGGTGCATCAAGGGAATGTTCGTGACCACGTCGAAGACGTCCGCGGGAAGTTCGACAGAGCCCGACTTCTTTCCGCTCTGGTCCAATACATCAATGGAGGTAGCCATGGTTAGGAGCCCTTCCTTGCGTTGCGTACGAAACCAAACGGCCTTTGGCCCCAGGAACTGCGCCTTTGATCAAGAGCAATCCACGTTCTGCATCGACGGCGTGAACGGCAAGGTTCATCACCGTGACGCGGTCCCCGCCCATGCGGCCGGCCATGCGCATCCCTTTGAACACCCGTGAGGGTGTGGAGGAGGCGCCGATAGAACCGGGCTTGCGGTGGTTGCGGTGAGAACCGTGAGACGCGGAAACACCCTTGAAGTTGTGGCGTTTCATGACACCGGCGAACCCTTTACCCTTGCTGGTTCCCACGACGTCGACCAATTCACCCGCTGCGAAAACCTCAGCGGTAATTTCCTGGCCTACTTCATAGTTGGCACTGTCGTTGGTGCGAATCTCGGTAACGTGACGGCGAGGCGTGACGCCTGCCTTCGCAAAGTGGCCCTTGAGAGGCGCAGTCACCTTACGGGGGTCAATCCCACCAGAGGCGATTTGGATAGCTTCATAGCCATCAATCTCCTGGGTGCGGATTTGAGTCACCACGTTGGGGGCAACCTGAATTACGGTGACAGGAATCAACAAGTTTTTGTCGTCCCACACCTGAGTCATGCCGAGCTTGATGCCCAACACGCCTCTTGTCGCAGTCACAGTTGACATGGTCTATTTCCTTAAAGCTTAATTTCGATGTTGACGTCAGCGGGAAGGTCGAGGCGCATCAAGGAATCCACGGCTTTAGGTGTGGGGTCAATGATGTCGATTAGACGTTTGTGGGTGCGTTTCTCGAAGTGCTCACGAGAGTCTTTGTATTTGTGCGGCGAGCGAATCACAGCAATGATATTTTTCTCGGTGGGGAGAGGAACTGGACCGACAACGGTCGCACCCGCGCGGGTCACCGTGTCAACAATTTTCTTGGCTGAAAGGTCGAGACCTGCGTGGTCATAGGACTTCAGTCGGATGCGGATTTTTTGTCCGGCCATGATTTTCTCTTTCTCTTGCTCGCACAAAGCTTTCGTTTCGCGCCTTCAGGGCATTCGAACGCTTACGCGCCGTCATGCACACACCACTGTTCTTCTATCAACACACTTCGACGCGCCTGAGGCACCTACAACCACTAAGGAGCCCAGTGGAAGCAAATTGTCGATGACGTTGTGTTCTGCTGCCTGCGGCCTAGGAGATCTCGCGAAAAAGCGAACCTATGCACAACCTGGCAGTGAGCCAAACACGAATGTTTAGCGTGTGGAACCTTCGTACTCTCCCACAGCCTGGCATTTCGCGCAACCCGGGCGTGTCGGA
>FUWD013230058.1_pt1 | contig 15104 bp, 17 predicted proteins | sample 1063281 | NCBI WGS metagenome assembly FUWD01 (sample SAMEA79048168, study PRJEB19326) | metagenome | biome: marine | reverse complement strand
AACATCAACCAAAACCAAAAAACTATCATAGAAGTTAGTATTTATATACATTATGATATAGAAAGACCCACTTATAAAAAGTGGGTCTTCTTTTTGGCAATCAAGATGTAGTAGGAAACCCATATTTAGTTTTTCAAGTAAAAATGGAAACCTTGGGTGTTATAAATTCTCCAGAAAGGAGGTGATCCATCCGCTCCTTCCAGAACGGATACCTTGTTACGACTTAGTGCTCATCGCCGATCTTACCTTTACCCTGTAATGCAAGGCTTTGGGTACTACCGACTTTGCTCACTTGACGGGCGGTGTGTACAAAACTCGAGAACGTATTCACCGCAGCCTGCTGATCTGCGATTACTACCAATTCCTACTTCATGTGGGCAAATTACAGCCCACAATCCGAACTGAGACAAAGTTTAAGGGATTAGCTCCACCTTACGGTTTGGCGACCCTCTGTTATTTGCCATTGTAGGATGTGTGTTGCCCTGGACATAAGCGCCGTGCTGACTTGACGTCATCCTCTCCTTCCTCAGTTAAAATTTTAACTGCAGTCTATTATGAATATTTAACATAATATAAGGGTTGCGCTCGTTACCCCACTTAAGGGAACACCTCACGGCACGAGCTGACGACAGCCATGCAGCAGCTGTTCTAGTCTCCTTGCGGATCGTCTATCTTTCGATAAATTAGAACTCTAGAATGTCAAGTCCAGGTAAGGTTCTTCGCTTTGTGTCGAATTAAACCACATGCTCCACTGGTTGTGCGAGTTCCCGTCAATTCCTTTGAGTTTTAGCCTTGCGGCCGTACTCCCCAGGCGGTTCGTTTAACGTGTTAACTTACGCCACCTATTTAAAAAAACAGATAGCTAACGAACATCGTTTACGGCTAGGACTACACGGGTCTCTAATCCGCTTTGCTACCCTAGCTTTCGTCCATCAGCGTCAGAAGTATCCTAAGTGCTTGCCTTCGCCCTTGGTGTTCCACCTAATATCAACGGATTTCACCCCTACACTAGGTGTTCCAGCACTCCCTAATACCCTCTAGTCTATTAGTTTTTTTGACTTTTCCAAAGTTGAGCTTTGGTATTTAATCAAAAACTTAATAGACCGCCTACGGACCCTTTACGCCCAATAAATCCGGATAACGCTTGCACCCTACGTATTACCGAGGCTTCTGGCACGTAGTTTGCAGGTGCTTATTCCTAAACAAATATTTGAAAAGAAAAGGAGTTTACGATCCGAAGACCTTCATCCCCCACGCGGTGTCGCGGCGTCAGACTTTCGTCCATTGCGCACGATTCCCGGTTGCTGCCACCCGTAGGTGTATGTTCCGTATTTCAGTAACATTGTGGCTGGCCGACCTCTCAGTCCAGCTACCCGTCATTGCCTTGGTAAGCCATTACCTTACCAACAAGCTGATAGGACGCAGATTCCTCCTTCGGCGGGCAGTTATGCCCTTTCCCAAATGGCTTATGCGGTATTACCCCGCTTTTCAGCGAGCTATTCCCCACCAAAGGGTAGATCTCTACGCGTTACTCACCCGTCCGCCACTTACCCTCAAAGAGGGCCGTTCGACTTGCATGCCTAAGGCGCACCGCTAGCGTTTATCCTGAGCCAGGATCAAACTCTCAAATAAAATTCCTACTACATCTTGATTGTCAAAGAACAAATTTTTTGACTAAAAAACCCCACCAAGCGGGGGCTAAAAAGCCTTTTTTCAACTTGGCTAGATCTTAAATCATACTGGAGGCATTTAAACATTTTTTACCCATTTTGTCAATATCAATTATCCCTCCCCCAAGCACCTCATCTTTCTCGTAAAAAACAACTGATTGACCTGAAGAAATACCTCTTTCGGCTTCATCTAAAATAACTAACCATTTTCCTTTCTCATCTTGTCTTAAAACCTTCGCTTTTAATAACTCCCCCTGATAACGAACCTTTAGTTTTGTTTTAAAACCTTTTCCTTTAAATTTAACAAGATTAATCCAATTAATATCCTTTAGAAAAAATTCTTTTCTTTCTGTTTCTTTACCAAAACCAACCACTAATTGATTGGTCTTCATTTTTTTCTCAATAACATAAAAAGGCGGCAAATTAGAAGCTTGCCCCTTACTAATAGTAAAGCCATGCCTCTGTCCAACAGTATATAATGGTATACCTGAATGAAACCCAATCACTTTCCCCTTGACATTCACTACTTCCCCCAGATTTTAATTTCTTTATCTAAATTTCTTTTTTAAAAAGGGACGATAATCGTTTTCTGAAAAAAAACAATCTCTTGTGACTCAGGCCTATTGGCCACTGGTAAATCCATCTCTTTGGCCATATAAATAACATCTTTTTTCTTATATTTTCCCAAGGGAAACAGAAGATAAGGCAACTGCCTTTGATTAAAAATTGTAAAGAAAGTAAGATTGATCTTTTGTCTTATCCACTCCAGCCAAAAGCTGATAACCATTTTTATCTTTTTTAACCTTTACATAATGACCTGTGGCCAAATAATCATATCCTTTTTTCTTAACATAATCTAATAATGCCCCAAACTTAATCAACTTATTGCATTTAATACAAGGATTGGGAGTTAGACCACAAGCATAGGATTCTAAAAAATAATCAACGACTTTTCCTTTAAAAATATCCTTTAAATCAATCGTATAAAAAGGGATTTTTAATTTATGAGCTGTTCGCAAAGCAGCTCTAGATGATTCAAAATCACAACATTTATTTCTAAAACCTTTTTCTTTTCTTTCACTCCACAATTCCATATGAAAACCAGCACATTGATAGCCTTCTTTAACTAATAAAGCGGCCACTACACCAGAGTCAACACCCCCACTCATGGCTACGGCTACTTTCTTTTTCTTCATGGATTGAATTTTAACATCTAAAGGAATATAAATGAAGATTTTTTAAAATTTCCTAGGTTTAACTAAAAAATCACTTAAATCACGACGGCCAATAATCATTTGTGCTCTTAGATCACTTCTTTTAGCCACACTAGCAATTGTCTTAATCTTCCGGCCAGCCAAGTAGAAATTTAAACCAATAACTTCTCTTTCTTGTACACCTAATCCACTTTTATAGATTTTAGACCATAAAACATTCTCTGGCCTAAGTAAACCTAAATCATTGGCTAAATTTTCATCAATTGAGGTTCTCCAAGCCCCTGTATCTATCTTTGCCTTTATCTCATGTCTTTTCTTATCTTTATCTAAAAGCCTTATCTTTTCCCAAGTATTAACTATTTTTACCCCCTCTTCTGCCATAACACGATCAGCAAAGCGTTCAGCAAAAAGAGCCTTAGCAATTTTGACTCCATGATCAACATCCTTTACTTCTAGATCTTCCACCCTTTCCAATCTTTTTCTTAAAGGAGCCATATTGGCAACTTGAACTTCTAACCCAGGTCGAGCATTTAATTCTAGAATCATCGGTCCCCTATCTTTATCTAAAATAATATCTACTCCTAAAAACCCCAGGGAAGGAATTGCTTCTTGAACCTTACCAGCAAGTTTTAAAATCTCATTCCAATGAGGAATTTTTAAACCATTAATTTTTCTTTTTGTTTCAGGAATATATTTAATAAATTGCCCATTCACAATCCCATAAGTAGTGATACCTGTTGCTAAATCAATTCCTGCCCCTATAGCTCCTTGATGAAGGTTAGATTTTCCTTCTGACTCCCTCGTCGGCAAGCGTAACATAGCGGCCACAGGAACCTTATTAAAAACTAAAACTCTAATATCAGGAGCTCCATGATAAACATATCTAGTAAAAATCTTTTGAATTTTAATTCTTTCCTCTATAAAAGCCGTATCAGGAACATTGTGTAATCTAAATCTGCCAGAAAGAATCTCCAAAGCATGAAATTTTAAATCTTGGGTATTAATAATAGAATTATCCATTAAATACCATTCCCCAGCCCATTTAGCCTTCTTTTTAATAATAATCACCCCTTCTCCACCATAACCTTGGGAAGGTTTTAGGACAAAGTTACTAGGCAAATCTTCCCAAACGAAATTATTAACTTTTTTATCTGTTCTGAGAACAGCCAAAACCGCAGGAGTAGGTAAGCCATGCTTTTTTAAAACTTTTTTTGTCAAAAGTTTAGAATTGGCAATCCTTTTCCCCTCTTTCTTATTGCAAGACAGAAAAAGATGATTACGTGCATTCTGGCCTAAAATAGAAGAAGCTTTTGCCATTTATTTTTTAAGTAACTTTCTAAAACGACGGTATTCTAGCAAGCGTAAACCTGTAAAACGACCAACTATAATATTAGCTAATAAAGCAATTAAAATGGTTAATTCTGGATATAAAATAGCCATTTTCCTCAAAAAGTAAGAACTTAGAATAAAAAATGATAAAGTAGCCAAGATTAAATTCTCAATCGTTATCTTAGTAATCTTTTGTGGTGGTTTTCTAAATTGGGTTTCAGCTAAATTTTCACCTAAAAGAATTAAAACTAAAATAGAAGTCAAAGCAGAACTAAAAATAGGTTGAAAATTAAGCCTTTGGAATAAAATCAATAGAGGGAAAAAGGAAAAACAAATCATTAACAAAACCAAGGACATCTTGGCCCTAAAATGAATCTTGAACCTTCTTAAAAGATAAATGGCTAAAATTTCAAAAAGAAGAATTATTAGAAAAATTACAATACCAGGTATAAGACCGGTATTTAAAAATATAACCCCCATCATAACTGGAGTAAAAATACCCAAACCTTGTATTCCAACAAGATACCTTAATAGAACAACTAGAGAAACGGCTAGAGGTAAAAGTAAAATCAAAACTAAAAATTCTAGAGGAAAACCCTGGTTAACAGCCCAGTAAAGAGCATGTTTTAAGAAGTTGATCGGTCCTAATGCACCCGGATCTTGACTTTGCAGCAGTTCTAAAAGCATTCTTTAAATATGATAACATTATTTGTTTAATTCTGACTCGATAAGAGCTTTAAAGCTCTCAAATGGTTGAGCTCCAACCAACATTACTCCGTTGACAAAAAAACTTGGTGTCCCACTTACTCCTACCTTATCTCCCAAGGCTAGATCATCTTTAACCACTTGAGTATATTTGCCGGAAGATAAACAAGAATTAAATGCTTGGGTATCTAACCCTAAGCTCTTAGCATAACTTGTTAAAGTCGAGGTAATTTCTGTCTCTTCAGCCCACTCATCTCTTCCTTCAAAAAGCATGTCATGCATTGGCCAATAACTTCCTTGATCCCCAGCACACCTGGCTACTTCAGCTGTTTCTTGAGAATGATTATGAAAAGGTAATGGATAATCTCTAAAAACGTAGTAAATATTATCCCCATATTCTTCAAAAATCTGTTCATAAGTTTCATCTACATAACGTTTACAGAAAGGACATTCATATTCAGAAAATTCAACTATAGTTATAGAAGCGTTCTCATCCCCTTTAGTAGCGGGAGCTCCTTCAATAATTAAATCAAATTCTGCCTGTCCTAAAACTATTGGACCTTCTTCTTCCTGAGCTGCTTGTGGAACAGTTTGGGGGTCATTATCTTTTGCTTTCTCTGAAAATTGACCAACAAAAAAAGCAGCGGCTACTAGAGCGGCTACTAAAATTAAAGTTAAAAAATTGATTCCACCTTTATTTCTCATCTTGATCGATCGATTTTATCGCAGAAACAGGACAACTGTCAATAGCTTCCTTAATTTTGACTTCATCATCCTCCTGAGATTCAATTACCTCAACTTTACTATCATCAGTAAGTTTAAAACTTTTGGGAGCAATTGAAACGCAAGTTCCACATCCAATACATAAATCTTTATCAATATCTGTTTTCATTTTTGTCCTCCTTTCAAATACTTATAAACACTATTAGCTGCTAAAGCACCTTCAGCTGTAGCAGTAACTATCTGATGAAATTCACCGGTAGCATTAGCCACATCTCCAGCCGCAAAAATACCCTCTATATTAGTCTTCATATCCGAGGATACTTTAATAAAACCACTCCCGTCAAGATCAACCCCTAAAGGGATAGTTAACTGTGTCCCTGGAACTCCACCTATTTCAATAAAAACTCCATCCAAGGTTAATTCTTGATTACTTTTATAAGGTTTATCTAACTTAATTTTGGTAACCTTACCTTCATCTCCTAAAATCTCTACTACATTAGTTTCATAAATGATCTCAATATTAGATTCTTTTTCAATCCTCTCTCGCCAAAAAGGTTCCGCCCGAAGTGGTTTTTTTCGATAAATAAGATAGATCTTACTAACAATATTAGATAAATGATAGGTTCCTAAAGCGGCGGCATTAGAGCCACCAACCATAGCTACTACCTTTTCTTTGAAGAAGTTACCATCACAAGTAGTGCAATAAGAAACTCCTTTCCCTAAATATTCTGTTTCGCCAGGAACATTTAACTTCCTTCTTTCTGTTCCAGTGGCAATAATAATTGTCTTTGCTTGAAGAAATTTGCCACCATCAAACTGTACTTTAAAGACTCCATCTTTTTTTTCAATTCCCGTTGTTTCCTTAGCTAAAATTTCAACTCCAAAAGCTTCAACTTGCTCCATCATCTTATTGGCCAAATCTAAACCTGCAATTTTTTTAAAACCAGGATAATTCTCTACCTCGGCCGCTAAACTCAAAGACCCTCCTTCTTTACTACCTAAAACAAGATGATTAAGATGATACCTTGAAGCATAAATAGAAGCCGTTAGACCCGCTGGGCCAGTTCCAATAATAATTAAATCGTAAATTTTGTTATCCATTTATTCTTTTAAAGCCTCCTCTAATATTTTAATATAACCTTCTTTTCCAGAAAAACCCACTTGTCTTTTAATTTCTTTACCATCTTTAAAAATAATTACCGTAGGAATACTCATAACTGCATATTTTTGCGATATTTGTGGATTTTCATCAACATCTAACTTCCCTACCTTAATTTTACCAGCATAATCTTTTTCTAATTGATCGATAACTGGTCCAGCCATTTTACAAGGACCACACCAATTTGCCCAAAAATCAACCAAGACTGGAATATTAGATTTTAAAACTTCTTTTTCAAAATTTTGATCATTTAATTGCATAATATTTCCTTTCTTATAAAAATAAATAAAAATCAAACAACTACTAACTTAGTATGAGTTTAACTGGAATATTCTATTTTAACCCGCCAACCAACCACCGTCAACATAAATAACACTACCGGTAATATAATCTGCCTCATCAGAAGACAGAAAGGCAGCAGTAGCACCAATATCTTCAGGTTTACCTAATCTTTTTTTAGCAATTCTAGCCATTAACTCTGCTTTTGATTTCTCATCTGCGAGCATGCTATCAGTCATATCTGTATCAATGACTCCTGGAGCAATAGCATTTACGTTAATATTCTTAGCCGCTAAATCTATGGCCATATTTTCTGTCAAAGCAATTACACCCCCTTTAGAAGCTGTGTAATGAGCAATTGTTGGAAAGCCAACTCCTACTCCGCCAGAGGAAATAGAGGCAATATTAATAATTCTGCCTCCGTCCGTCATTAACTTAATTGCCTCTTGAGAACATAAGAATTGTCCTTTTAAGTTAACATCCAAGGTGCTATCCCATTGTTCTTCTGTTAATTGTTCAAAAGGCGCAAATTGAAGAATACCAGCATTATTAACTAAAATATCTAGCTTTCCCCACTTACTCTTTATTCCTTCAAACATTCCCTTAACTTGATCAGACTTAGAAACATCAGCCTGAACGACAAAAGAGTCTCTTCCTAATGCTTTTATCTCAGAAACAACTTGTTGGGCTAAATCCTCTTTGGAACGATAATTAACGGCCACATCAGCCCCTTGTTTAGCCAAAACTAAAGCGATACCTTTACCAATACCCCTAGAGGCACCAGTAACTAAAGCTTTTTTTCCTTTTAAATCAAACATTTTTTTCTCACTTCCCTCTCTTTTTATATTAACCTAATCAAAAAATTAGATAAAGAGACTAAATTAATAAAAAACTTAATAACAAAGAAAACAAGGCCATCACAGCAATAAAAAGTCTTTGTTGTTGTAAAGAAATCTCTTGTTTAATTGGCCAAAACAGCCAATTATTAAGACTTTGTTCCTTATCTTTTAACCAATCTGTTATTTCATCTTTAAGAATCATCAAAGACATCACCATTAATAAGCTAGAGCCAAATAGATTATCTGTAGAGGTAATGGTAAAGAAACAAAGGGCATATAGAATAACCTGAAACAAAGCATTGTGAAAGGCCAGTCTTTTTCTTTCTTCATAGGTATCAAAAACTAAGGGGATTATTTGCTTAAAGTTTTTTTGTTCTAACAACCTTTTTACTCTTTGACCGGTTAATTCATGAGGATTACTTAGCAAAACATACAAAAAATGATCTATTTCAATAAGGAAAACACCTAGAAAGCCTCCTAAAAAGAAACCGATTAAACTCCAATGCCAATCCCACCTCAGTAAAACAATAGTAATCAACCAGATTGAAGTTACTAAAAGACGTTTAAATAATTCTTTTTTAAACATGGTCTACTTTTCTAGCCTAACATAAAAATATTCCCCAACCAAGCTCTATCTAATATCTATCTATGAACCTAATAAACAAAAACTACTTTTTTTTAATTTCTTTCTTTAACTGCTGAAGCTTCCACATAAACAAGCTTGCTTGGTTTTTGACATTATTGGCATCTTTAACAAAGTTTCTAGCTTTTTCAAGAAGACCTCGAGGCATCTCTTTAGCATATTTAATATATAAGGCTACACGTTTTAAATCATTAAGTTCCTCGGCTAAACGATAACCATAATCTTGAAATTCACGACTAATATATTTATTCTTTTTCAAATCTATTTTTGATAAAACGTCTTTAATGGAATAAAAATCTTTTTCTTTTTTATCATTTAAGCTCTTTTCTCATTAAAATAGGAGCTAGACTACCAAAAAAACCAACTATAAAAGGAGACCATAAAGGTAAATCTAGAGAGATCAGAATAATTGAAAGAGTTAAAGCTAAAACTGAACCCAAGCATAGTGCTATTTCTCTAAAATACAAGGCATGACTTACCCAACCTCGTAAGGCTTTTTTATAAGATTCGACATCCATAGGGATAGATAACATTTGCTCTGTAATTCTATAAAGGCCATCAACGCCAACAATAAATAAAGGGAAACGAGCAACTATTCTGAAAATCCAGGAAAGACTACTTAGCAATGAGCCTAAAGTAACAATACTCCTTCCCTTTGCCTTATCCACCCATTTGCCAATTGCTAAAGTCACCAAAAAAGCAAGTAAAATACCACCAGAAATAACCCCACCAAAACTTAGAATGTCACCTAAAACTAAAATTAAAAAAATAGGCCAAATACTACCATAAACGGCAAACTCTCCTCCGTGACCTAAATAGGCTCCAAAAGGCCTCAAATTCTTCTTAAAAAGGCCCAAAACCCTTAACATACTAACATCGCGATACGGTTTTACTTCAGGAGAAAATGAAATCACCAAAGCCGAAATCAGAGAAAAGAAAGCGGCCACTATAAAAAGACTCCAAAATCCCCAGGTCAAGACTAAGACACTTCCTAAGATAGGAGTGATAGTTAAGGTTAAAATACCAACAGCCCGACAGATACCTTCGCTAAAACCAAAAGAATGTTCATTCACAGACTTAATAAACAAACCATGATAACCAAACCAAAACAAAGCCGATTCCATTCCTCCAAATAAAGCCGCTAGACCTAAAAATAAAAGATTCTCTTTGGCTAGAAATAAACAAACAATAAAAATTAAAAGTGGGATAGTCGAAAGAATCACAACGTTTTTAAAACCTAATTTATAAGAAAGATTTTCAGATAAAGGAAAAGTAAGAAGTTTTACTAAATAAAAAGCTAGTGCATAAAATAAAACTCCTAAAATAGCAAACTTAATGCTTTTTCCTCCATCAGCCATATCAACAATAAGCTGAAAAATATAAATAGGAGAAAAAAGGCCTAAAAGACCATAGGCCATTCTTCTAGAAGCAGTTGTTAAAACGATAGGTGTAAAAGACGTTTTTATTTTCATTTATTAAATCTATTCATAACTGTAGTTAACCCTTCTTTTAAAGCTAATTTAATCGCTTCTCTTGTTTCTTTTACTAAATTATCTATTAACTCTCTTTCTTCTTTCTTAAATGGTAAAAGAACATATTTTTCTACAGATATCTCTAAAGATGGATGATTAATCCCCAATCTAAATCTAACGAAATCTTGAGTTTTTAAATAAGAAATAATTGATTCTAAACCTTTATGCCCAGCTGTCCCACCTCCAATTTTAATTTTAAGTTGGCCAGTTTTTAAGTCAAGATCATCATGAACTATCCAAATATCAGAAGGGTCTATTTTATAAAAAGAAGCTATCTTTGCCACAGCTTCACCTGAATTATTCATAAAAGCCTGAGGTTTAACTAAAATAGTATCTTTATCTAGAAAAGAAACCAATGACTTGAATTTATCTTTTTTAATCCAAGAACTATTGGCCAACTTATCTAAAACCATAAATCCTAAATTATGGCGAGTGTTCTGATACTTTTTACCTGGATTACCTAAACCAACAATTAAAATCACTTTAATAAGTATTTTACTTCATTATCCAAGACTTGTTCAAAATCTTTGTAAAATTGCCCAACGGCAAAAAATAATGACGGAGCCTGTAAATAAATAACTTCATCAGCTAATTTTTCTATTTTAGATAAGGTGTCTTTGGCAATAACAGGAGTAGCAATAATTATCTTATTTGGATTACTCTGCCTTATAATCTCTATGGCGGCCATAATAGTTGACCCAGTGGCAACACCATCGTCTACCAAAATAACTGCTTTTCCTTTAAGATCCAAAAATGGTTTTTCTTGACGAAATTGCTTTTCTTTTTCTATAACCATTTTTCTTAATTGAATAATCTGATCATCAAGATATTTTTGATCAGCCTGCATTTTCTTGGCTAACTCCTCATCAATCACCGGTTCACCAATTGTTCCTACTGCTCCCAAAGCTAATTCAGGATGTGAAGGAGTAGGAATTTTTTTAGTCACAATTATGTCTAAAGGAGCACTTAATAATTTAGATATTTCTTTAGCCACAACCACACCTCCTCGAGGAATACCCAAGATAATAACATTTTTTTGATCTTTTAAGGAAGATAATTTTTCGGCTAATTGCTGACCAGCAATTATTCTGTTTTTAAACAACACTGTAATCTATTCTAACATACAAAAACCGTCCGCAAAGGAACGGCTTTAAATAAATCTTCTAAGTAAAATTAGATCTTACCTAAAAGTTTTTTAGCTAGATCACCAACCCAAGGAAGTTTAAATTCTTCTCCCTGATAAGCTTTATAAATTAAAACTAACCAAAGAACGAAACCAACAATCCAAACAATAGGAACAAAGAACCAAAGGAAAGGAATAACGACAATAATTGTTAGAATACCGAAAGTAACTACGGATTGAGCAGCGTGGAAACGAACAAAAGAATCTTTCTCAACTATAAGAAAAATTATTCCTGTCACCCAACCTAAAACATAGGTTAAAGCTGCAGCAGTTTTTTTAGGAAGACCAGTTCCCGCCATTAAGTTTTTTCACCTCCCTTCTCTAGTTTTATCGTTCCATACCGCCCCTTCTTTGTCAAGATATAAATCAGCTATTTTTTTCTCCGTTTTTTTATTTTAAAAAGTTTCTAAGAAAACAAAAAGCAAATAAATAAGTAAAAGTACCACCCCTTCCCAACGTTCTAACTTTTGTTTAGTCTTAATAAAAAAGAAAAGGATACCAAAAATTATTAAGAAAGCCATTGTGGCTAAAAGGTAATCAGAAAAAGCCTGGATACGAAAAGGAGAAATCAAGGCTACTAAACCAATAACTAAAGTTCCATTGGTAACAATTGAACCCAACAAATTACCAAAAAACATTTCTTTTTGTCCTTCCTTAAGAGTTTTTATACTAAAAACTAATTCTGGTAATGTTGTCCCTGCAGCCACAATCAAAAGACCTACCAAAAACAGAGGTAAATTAAAAACAATAGCTAATCTAGAAGCTAATATAACTAAAATATTAGCTGAAATCAGAAGCAGAATAATACCAATAAAAATCCAGACTATTTCTTTTTTCGTTTCTTTTTGTCCAACTTTTCTTAAAAAAGCGTTTAACAATGCTAACTTTTTCTTTGACCAACCCCCCACGTCTTTCACTAAAGATAACAACTTGATAAAAAATATAAAAAACAAGTAAGATTAAACCATCAATCCGAGATAAAAACTTATCAAATAAAAGGATCATTGGGGCTGAAGCAGCCAAAAAGGCGTAGAAAATGTCCCGACGAATAAAACCTTCTTTAATATTTATTAGCCCCACCACTAAAGCTGCTCCACCCAGAACTAAGGACAAATTAGCAATATTAGCCCCGATGATATTGCCTAAAGAAAGAATTGGTTGATTATTAAAAGCCGAACTCAAGCCAACAAAAAGTTCAGGCAAACTAGTCGCTAACCCTAAAATTAAACTTGTTAAAGCAAATTTACCTAACTTTGTTTTTAAAGATAACGCACGAAAATTAACGATTAAAATATCAGTTGCCTTAACTAATAAAAAAGCAAAGAAAAATATTAAAACTAAGTAAAAGACAATTATCATTTATTTCTCCTTTTTTTAGAAGCAATAAAGATACCTTTGGTAATTTCAATTGCCAATATATTAAAAATGCCTAAACTAATAAGAAAAATCCATTCTCTTATCCCCAAAGGCTGCGTTCCTAAAAGTCTCTGTAAGGGAGCAAGATAAACCGCTCCAAGAATAAGAGCTAAACCAATAGCCACAGATAAGGTAAGAATTTTATTACTGAAAGGGTTAAAACTAAAGATTGGTCGACGTAAACTACGACAAGCGAAAATAACAAATAAAGAATCAATTCCTAAAGCAACAAACATCACCGTTCTCGTGTCAACAAGAACTAAATAGCCTTTGGCTAATAAATAAAACAAGCCTAAAAGAATAAAATTAGTCAACATCCCAATAACAAAAACTAAAAATTTAAGTTCACTATCTAAAATTGGAGTCTCTTTCTTCCTTGGTAACTCTTGCATAATCCCTTTTTCTTGACGTTCAAAAGCTAAAGAAATAGCCGGAAAACTATCTTGGACCAGATTAACCCAAAGAATCTGGACGGCTGTCACCGGTAATGGCAAACCTAAAAACAAAGAACCTCCAATTAAAATAACCTCTGAAAAACTATCAGAGAAAAGGTATAAAACTACTTTCCTAATATTTTCAAACATTGCCCGACCACTTTCAATGGCCTTAAAAATAGTGGCAAAATTAGAATCAAGAAGAACAATATCGGCTGTTTGTCTAGCTACATCAGCAGATTGACCAACAACAATACCTATATCCGCCTGCTTTAAAGCCGGCGCATCATTAACCCCATCCCCCATCATGGCCACTACTTCACCATTAGCTTTTAAGGCTTTGACTATTTTTAATTTTTGTTCCGGAGTTGTTCTGGCAAACAAGATAACCTCTTTTACTTTTTGCTGAATATCTTTCTCAGTCATTTCTTCCAAATCTTTCCCTTCTAAAACTTTTCCCTTATCAGCTAAATTGAGCTTTTTAAAAACTGCCAAAGCAGTCGCAGGATAATCACCTGTAATAACCTTAATCTTTATATTCGCTTCCTGAGTTTGTTTTAGGATTAATTTTACCCCTTCTCTAATTGGGTCTTCATAAACTAAAACACCTAACCAATTAAATTCGTGAAGATTTTTACGTTCTATTTCTTCTAGTTTTGAATTTTTATAAGCAAAACCAACTAATCTATAGCCTTTTTCAGCCAGTTGTTTGAATTTTTCTTCCCAATTTTTAATCTCTTCCTTAGTCAAACTAGATCTATGTAAAATTATTTCTGGCGCTCCAGAGAAAAAGAGTAAATTATCTTTTTTACCTTGATGCAAGGTTGCAACATATTTATATTTAGGATTAAAAGGTATCTCATCTAAACGAGGATAATCTTTTTGGAGTTTGACAACATCCATCTTTTCTTCTGCCCAAATTCTCATTGACGTTTCTAATGGATCCCTCATATCATTACATAAAATTGCCGCCTTAGTTAATAAATCTTTACTCTCATTTTCATCATTTAAAACAGATTCCACTACCCTCATTTGACCCTCTGTTAAAGTCCCCGTTTTATCGGCACAAATAACACTTACTGATCCAAGTGTTTCGGCGGCTAAAAGTTTACGTACTAAAGCTTTTCTCTTTAAGATACGTTGCATCCCTAAGGCTAAAATAACGGTCAAGCTGATTGGTAATCCCTCTGGAATAGCCGCCACAGCTACAGCCACAGAAATGGTAAACATTTCTAGTAAACCATAACCCAAAAATTCGCCAAATATGAACAAAGCTACCGTTATTACCCCGACAGCAATGGCCAAATACCTAGCTAATTTCCCAATTTGAATTTGCAATGGTGTCTTTTCTTCTTCTAACTTAGCAATTCTCCTACCAATCTTACCTATTTCTGTGTTCATCCCTGTTTTGGTTACTAACATTCTGCCAATACCACTACTAATAATGCTTCCGGCAAAAACTATGTTACCTTTTTTATACTTAGAAGTTTCCAAACTTTCCTGAGTTGCTTGATCCTTACCAACTGGCATTGATTCCCCAGTCAAAATAGCTTCATTAATAGTCAAATCAGTTGCTTCTAATAAAACTCCATCAGCTGGGACACGACTCCCAATGGTCAAAACAGCTAAATCTCCCACCACTAAATCTTTAGCTTGTATTATTTGCTGTTTTCCATCGCGAATAACCTTAGTTTGAGGAGTTAAAAGATCCCTCAAAGCTTCTAATGATCTTTGAGCTTTTCGCTCTTGGTAAAAACCAACAATTGTATTAATTGAAACGGCTCCCAAAATAACAAAAGTATCTTTAAATTCTCCCAAAAAGAAAGTTACTATCCCCGCCAAAAGTAGAATATAGATGAGAGGTGATTTAAATTGAGAAAGAATAATCTTTAAATTAGTAATTTCTCGAGCTTTACGAAGTTCGTTAGGTCCATTTTCTTCCAAGCGTTTTTTTAACTTCTTGAAAAGTTAAACCTGA
>FUWD013350509.1_pt6 | contig 15106 bp, 19 predicted proteins | sample 1063281 | NCBI WGS metagenome assembly FUWD01 (sample SAMEA79048168, study PRJEB19326) | metagenome | biome: marine | reverse complement strand
GGGTACAAACATCTGGTTAAGGCGTATCTTCAGTAGATGAAAGGCTCGGGCGTTTTGCATGATGGTGGGATCATGCGCATTCCCGCCCTTAATCGTGTCGAGCTGCTTGAGTGCTTTAATTTTCTGTTGCGTCATGAAGCGAGCCTGTCTTTCAGCCGAAGCCACCCTTTCTCTCTGTGACCGATTCAATTCTCGGAGTGACCGAATGACTTCCGTCAAGTCGTCGTTTTCCGCCAAGGCCTCTGCCAACTGCTGGCTCTATTCCATGGTTTGTTTCTTTGGGTTAGCTTGTGCGGTATACAAATGTATTAAAAGACATTATCCAACTCTCTATTGCTTGGCCAACTACCGACTCTTCTCCCAATGTTGTGCCACCCCATCTGGCACGCTTCCCCCATCACTCTTGCGCAATTGTGCCACCAGCTGTTTGCGAGCATGTTTCTCGGCACGTTCGACCTCTGGAGGAATTTTCACGTCGTGAAAGCCCATGGTTGAAAACAGGGCCCCGTTTGTCCCCTTGACCCCATTGGAGAACCCCTGTCTCGTTTGTCGGGTGAGCCTCTTTCCCATGCGTGCGATCGGCTCGTCTGATTGCCATGATGCAATTTTCATCAATAGGCTCTCGCCCAAAAACCCGCGCGTTGTCTCCTTGCGAGGCTTCTTGGTGGTCTTGTCGATAATTACTCGTCCTCGCTCAATGAGCATTGGGACATCCGTAATGAACTGTGGGACGTGGCCAAGCGAAGCGATTAGTGCATCGACATCTTCAATGTGAGTCTGCATCTTGAGCCTGGGTCGCTGCTTAAGCAAATGAAGCACTTTGTCGCACACAGGATGCCCTTCTTGCACGTACAGCACGTACCGTTGGAACTTGGCTCCTCCCATTTTCTTCAGTGCAGCCGCCGCTCTGGCATCACCTGCCCCCGAGGGTTCGTGTACAATCTTGTCAAGCAGGCGCGCCTTCCCAAACATGTCGTCCACTTTGAATGTTCCCATTTTACCAATGATGCCATGCGCGTCGTCTTGGGGCATTGTTTCATCGAAATCGGGTCGCTCCCCTTCCATTCTCCCGAGTGATAAGTTGCTATTTTTGTTCGTTACACAACCGAAATAAACTTCACCTTGATTCTTTTAACACAAAGGTGTGCTGTTTGGATGCAGCAAAGCGGCATTCTCGCCACTGATGCTTGGGGGTTGCCCGTGAGACGAACCCCGATACCAATCACGCGGTCGACACCGCCACCCCCGCCTGCGCAGAGCGTTCCTGACAACGAGTCCAGGTTGGCAGACGTGCTGCAGCGCATGCACGACCGCCTTGACATGGCCCTCGCTCCTCACAAGCCTATACGTCTTCAGGCAGGAACGCAACCACACACTATGATTCAATCGACGTGCGATGCTCCGAGGAAGCACGACTGGATCATGTATGTTTGTTTCGCAAGCCTTGGCTTGGTCCTGCTCGCGTCTGTCATCTATCTTTCCAGCCTGTTGTCGCACAACAAGCACATGCTTCACATGCTCATGACACAATCTCAGTCACAGGCCATGCAAAGTGGCATTCAGGGAGGCATGAGTCCATACTGGACCCCACGCCGCCATTTGTAAGTCGACGGCATAACAACAAATGAATGTGTGTTGTCTGACAACCACCATGCAGTTGTCCCAAGTATGGGGCGAGGCTTGGCTAAGAGAAGCAAAGAGAAACAAAATGGTTGACACAACGACGGGTCTTTGCATTGGGCTGGGACTTTGTGCAGTCGCCCAATTCTTTGGACCGATGGTGTACCGAACATTGTTCGTTTCACCCAAAGTCGAACAGACTGAAGCAATTGTGGAAGCTCTGCTTGCAATTGAAGATGCGATTCACGTGACCCACGAAACCCTAAAATTGAGTCTGGCGGTGGAAAACGACGATGATGAGGACGACGACGACGACGAAGACGACGACGACGACGAAGACGACGACGAAGAGAAAGAGGAAGTTGTGGACGAAGAACATATCATCTCGGTTTCCCGCGTGGAGCCAGATGCGCTCGCATCTTTTACCTTCCCGCAGCTTTTCGTTGTGACTGGGCGTGACCCGTTGGAGCGCTTCAGAACATGTCAGTTTCTCACAAAGCACCAGCCAAAGGTTTGGGTGTTGGAATCTGAAGGCGTTTCATCGCTCGAAGGCGACAAGTTTCGCCTGTGCGACGAGTCCTTCACCGACGTGTAGGCGTTCGATGTGGTCATTGTGCACTTGACCGACCGCTCCAGGTTTCAAGAGACACTCAAAATGATTGACGACAGGCACGACATTTCGTTCGTATGGTCGGTCGAGACTCAGGATTTGCACAATCTTGCACCTTTAGTGTCTGTTGAGAGCAATGGCCTGCAAACACGGAGTGCCGATGCTTTCATCCTCTGCTCCTCGGATTTGCGCGCCGTGAATCCGACATTCGATTTGTTGCAGCACTGGATTGTTGGGGGCAACTTCTTTGACTTTAACGTGTGTTGTCACGAAGTAATCAAAGATGGTGATGTGCTTGCAATCACTGAGTTTGCCCCGCGCCTGTCGTATTTGCGGAAAGGGATGATTGGGCAGTGAGTTGGATCACTGCATGAAAGTGGATGCATTGGAACAGAATAATTGGATGAAAAAGACAAACAGAAATGCCACAGTATCATCGCAACATGAAGGAAATGGCAGTACCACATACGGAGCGCCCGCATCGCCCATCAGCAAATAACCACACGTGCATGCTCGACATAACCACAGGTTATTTTGTTGGGCTTGCAGTTGGACTTGCAGCCTTCACTGCGGTGTATTATGTTGATAGATGGTGGTTTGCGCCGCGCCAGCCAAGGTTTGGGGTCAACCTTAGGCACGTTGAAAAGGAAACTGATTGTAACTGAAACTATACGTTTAACTCATATGTTGCTTTTCATGCAAACGATTTAGCCAAACTCGGTGGGATGGGGACATTGTTCACCTTGGCGAGTGCGTGCGCCTCGTTCTACGCTGCCGTGTTCTGGGAGTGGATCCAGTCCGACACGGTCTGTAGCTGGTCGGAGCTCAGAAGCTGAGGGTATCCCATCTGGTTGCCCTTCTCCATAGCCTGACGGATGTCTCTCATCACCTTGACGGCAGCGCGAGCATCCTGCGTGGGGATGTTCTGGTGCACCTCCCTCGCAACCTCGCCCCTAGCGTGCCGATCCGCCGTGGGCATGCCATCTTTCTCCCTCTGCAGGTCATCCGCCAGCTGTCTGACCGCGACGCCACCAATTCCCTCGTACGAATCGCGAGGCACGATGCCACGCTCATACGACGCGTTGTATGACAGGTCCATGAACTGCTCGGGCACTGGGACCATGAGATCCTCCTGGAACTTTTTGATGTTTTCCTTGGACCCCAGCTGGTCCCTGAGCCAGCGCGTGGTCTGCAGCCAGCCGCCGTAGTCGTTTCTGGCTCCGAGCTTGGACCATCCCGTGCGGTCAAGCTGGGGCCTCAGGAAGCCTTGGCGCGAGTTGCGGTCCTGCGCAGCCCTGAAGTTGTCCCAGGTGTACAGCTGCCCGATCGCATCGTTGGAATCTTTGGCTTTGGCGTGGTCGTGCATGGGGAAAAGGTCTTCCACCTTGGCATCGGCTGCAGACAGAGGGTCCATGGCATCAGTGTAGTTAAAGAGGTGCGGGTCCTGCTTCTTGCCCCCCATCACGCCGTTCACGCGCGCGCCCTTCTGCCAAGTCCCAGTGCTGGCGCGAGCGATCCCCCTGCCAGTTTCGTGCTCCTCGAGAGGCGTGGCCCAGATGGTGCCAGGCTGCCCCAGATACCCCCTTCCTGCTGTGTCCTGCATGTGTGCCCGATAGCGCACGGTACCAGACCCATTTCCGTTGGTCTGGTCGGAAGCCAGGCGCTGCGGGCGCTGGTGGCGCGCACGGAGTTCGGCGAGCCTCTGAGCAGCCTGCATGCGGGCCGCAGCGGAATCGGTTTTCTTGTCATGTTGCTTCTTGGGGTGCTTTTTCGGCCACACAAAGTAAGCAACAATCGCGACAACAACAAGACCGCCGATTATGTAGTAAAACGGGTTGATTGACCCAGACTGAGACGAGTCCATTTGTCAGAGTTTCGTTTCTTTTTTGCTCAATCACCTGCATGCGAAAATCGAAACCTTCGGCCCCTGCGTGCCAACATCACCAACGATCCTTTCAAGGCAAATCCTAGCCCTCTGGAATTTCAGCTCCCTCCTCTTCCACCGCGCGTGCCTTGCCTCCTCGGGTGCGACGGACTTTTCCAGACTGCTCGCGGGCGTCCCCAGAGTCGTCGCCGTCGTCTCTGGCACGCTTTGTTCCGATGGCGGCACTTGCTTCGCCGCTGCTGCCCCCGCTTCCACCGCCACCAGCTTTGGCAGAACCTGCTTCCTCCTTGCTCTCCTCGTCGGCCTTGGTCATTGCCTGCGCCATGCGGATGCGCTCCTCGGCGGAGATGGGCTTGGATTGAACGACGCCGCGCACCTCTTGGACAGCATCTTCAGAGGTGGAGCCACTCCCCTCCACGAAGTAGAGCTTTTTGGCACGCACCTGAATGTACGCCTTGTCCTGTATCATGGTTACCAGCCCGACGTCTGCCTGGACGGTCAGGCGCATGCCCTTCTTCAGCATGAAAGGGGTCACGTACTGGCACATGATGCGACCCGTCTTGGCGCACCTCATTGCGTTCTTCTTCGAGTCGAGCAGCGGGAGGAAGTACTGGGCCGTGTCGGCGATCTCCTGGTCACTCATCCCGACCTTGGGGATCACAAAGAACTTTGTCTCGCGAAAGTCGTCGATCGGTTGAGGGTGGATCTGCTTCTCGTCAGTCAGGTAGGCGGCCGTCTGGACCAGCTCTCCCGTCTTGTCGTCCAGCACACCAGCAAAGCGGTGCGTGCGAGGAGCACCCTTTGCATTCTGCCCCAAGTTTCGGAACATCATCTTGAGAGTGTACTTTGGGGAGTACGTCTCGTACTGGACTTCCTCGCCTTCCTCGTATGGGACTTCATTGCCTTCGGCGTCGCGCTTGGGCTTGATGATGGGACCCTTCGTGTCCTCCTTGATGGCGGCAGATGCGATGTCCCGCACCGAGACACCAGGCGCCTTCTTACCCACATAGCACTTGGGATACCACTTTGGACCTTTGGCATCAATCTTGGTCTGGACCGTCTCCGTAATGTCGGCGAACATGCGCTTCATGTCAGGATCAGAGACCTCGACCTTTCCCTTCCACCCGATGTAGACTCCCTGAGAGTCCATTGGAAGGGGATTGCTGTCGTTGTCGGTTGGGCCCTGGATGTCCCAGACCAGAGGAGCATCAGACGGGAACCAGGTTACCAAGCCCTTTTTTGCATTGATGTTCGCACGAATGACTTGTATCGTCTGCCCGCGCCCTCCCTTCTTGGGGTCCTCGATGTGCAGCTGATCTATAACCTCTTTGGTTACTTCCTTGGGGTGAGCGAAGGTGGATGCTGGTGCTGCGGCTGCCATGCTTTGAATTAAATGAAATGTATGTGTGTGTGTGATTTGGAAAGGAGTCTGAGATCGCCGCCAACCAATGTTTCTTACAATCCGCAAAAGAACCTTCTTCAGGTTGACACCAACCACAGCACCTTGCGATCCACTGGAAACTTGTCCAACGGCTTACTTGACAGCACAAAGGAGCAGGGTATCCCACTCTCGCCAAACATCTCGCGCGTTTGCATTGGGATTGTTGAGGCGTTGATGGAATCGGAGACCTTGAAGGAACTCTCGGGAGATGTGCCATCCTTAAACACCTGCAGGCAATTGTCGGGAGTGCACAGGATCTCCAGAGCACCTTTCGCAACAGCTCCGTGAAATCCCTCCACACCCGTGGAATGGATCATGTGGATGCGTCGCTCGTGCAGAATCAGCAAGATGTCAAGACACGTGCCTCCGACTGCGACGGAGGGATGCTGCATCACCACGTCTTCAGACGTGTCAAAGCGAAACAGCAGAAAGAAAGTGTCTGGAGGGCTCCACCCGTCAGGCTGCGTGTACAGGAGTTTTTCGCGGTAAAGGTGGTTGACCAACCACAGCCCGTACCGACCGATATGCGCGCGCTGCAAGTCGGGATTCGACAGGATTTCGGCCACATCTTCCTTCCCATCAGAAGCAGACGATACAATGGGTGGACGCTTCCCCTTTTGACCGCCTCGCATCCACTGGTTCATGCCGCGGCGCGCCCTGAGGCGCTGCTGCACCACCCGCAGACGGGCACGTCGAGCAGATTCGGTCTCGGACTCCTTCTTTTCTTTCATAGTGACCTTCCCATGCTTGTCGACGTTCTGCGCAAACATGGAAATGGCGCTCTCGTCCACCATAGTGTTTTTGTCCTCGAGAATTGCGGGCTTCGTCGGTGGCTCCATGAAGGCAGACATGGGGATGTCGGAGGGGTCAGCCTTGCGAACCAGATCGATCCGCTGCTGTGTCTGCTCCTTAATCTTCTTTTCACGCTCCATGCGCTCCTTGCCCTTCACCAATTCATGCTGCCTCTTCTCCTTGTCCGCGTGCTTGCTCGCCGCACGGAGGAACTCGTCTTCAGACATCCCAGGCTTGTAGAAAGGCAACGACGACAATGGGCTTGCCTCGACCTTGGCAGTCTTGCTGGGTTGCTTGGTTGCCACCGTGTCGCCTGCCGCCTTGGATTTGGCCTATCCTCTTCCCTTCCTGCCTCCCTTCTTTTTTCCGCGTCCCATGGCTGTGTAATTCGTTTGTAGTGATGCAAATGAAACGATCATGAATCTCGGACACATCCATCGACGCAAATCAATCTTGTTTCGCAATCAAACCAAAACTTCGCCCGTGCCTGTTCTCGTGAGTGTGCTATCAAGTGCGGTGTTTCTTTTCCCTGACTGCATGCTTGAAAAATCGGCACCCCAAATGCGGTCCTTCAGGTCCAGCAGCTTGGATTTCCGCGTCGTTCGAGTCAGCTTCTGGCCGCGCACCGTTGACGGATCGCCCTTCCCTTGCGACACTCCGCCGTCTGGAATACTAACACGCTGATATTTGCCTTCCCGCACGCCATCCCTCCGCTTGTACACCTGTCGGTCGTCAGCCACGTCATATCCAGCCCTCGGGTCTCCTGCTCCCTGGACCGTGCGCGAATTTCCCATGTCGCGGCTCACCAGCATCTGACCGTGGATCGGTTTGGAGATGTCCTCTTCCTTGGTGCGGATCCAGGGGGCTTCCATGCCTTCCGTCACCCCATTTAGTATGCGCAGCCTCCGCACGAAGTCGCGCTCTCTTTCACCCACCAGAGATGTGCCACGGATGGTCGATGGAGCACTGACCTAAGTCGTCAATCCCACCAGAGATTCACCGATCTTCCTCTGGAACTCGGACGCGCGGAGCTGGCTTGTCAAGGCGTCGCGCTCGTCGGGTCTCATCCAGGGCGCCATGGTGCCATCCACGATGCTGGCTTGGAACTGCTCACCGAGCCTCCGCACAAAAGCAGAGTCGCGTAATGAGTCTTCCATGCTGGCATCTCGGATTGTTGTCGGTGCCCCAAGTCCATCCTGCGCGGTTCCGATCATGTTCATGACCGCCCGCCCAGTCGCGAGCGCCATGGCATCCTTCTCGATGTTGTCTAGGTCCGCATCGCGGATCGTGGTCGGAGCTCCGCCTCCAGCCATGCGAACGGCACCGTCGATCGAACGGATGCTGTCGCCCAAAGCAAGCGCCATCTCGTCTCGCTTCGTTGGCTGCATCTCCTTGGGCCACAGAGCAGGACCAGTCAGGCCAGTGTCGATAAGACGTTCCCCGACCTGCCTCACGAACTCGGAGTCTCGCAGAGATGCCACCACCGAATCGGGCAAGGCCGACTGCCCAGTCTACACGTGATCGCTCGTGATGCGCATGAACAGCTGCCCGACCGCTGTGCTGATATCTTCTCGCTCTGACAACAAGCGGGTGAGCGGATCGTCGGCACGCTGCCATGGCCCCTGTGGCATGTGCTCGCCACCAAAGCCCATGGCGGAATCCATGAAGCTGCGCGCGAACGTCGAGTCGCGCAGGGTGTCTTCGAAGGTACCATCCTGCTTGTACGCCATGGGGCCGTCGAGGCCAATGTCCGTCGAGGGGGCCGCGTGGCCGAGCCCGCCGACACGGACGATCTGGTCCTCGCGCAGCGTCTCATTCAGGTCCGAACCCTGAATTGTCCCGACGCCATCGTAGTCGGGGGTTCCTTGCACGCCCATGATGTACGAGTTCTTAAAGGTCGAGTCGCCCGTTCGTACCCTCATGGCAGTGGGCCTCATTTGAGGACCCTCCTGTCCCGATGCTCCGATGTTCGACGCCTGCCCCCACTGTGGCGTTGCGAACGTGTCTCGGTGAAGGTGCAGGTCTGGGAACGGCATTACGCGGCGGTCAGGGTTCAGGCCGTTCTGGTTGAAGGGCTTGCCCTCGATTTGCCGAGCGTACCCTTCGTCATCCGTGAAAGCCTCGTCGTCGCGGTGCCCAGAGAGCAGCTACTCGATCTTGACGATCTCAGAGTTCCTCTGTCGGAGAACATCGCCCGTATCGAAGCGAGGCAGATCTGGAGCCACCTCCTCTGGACCATCCTCGCGCCTCTTTTGCATGGGGCGGCCTGGAGCAAACCCACCGTGCATGCTCTCAAACAGTCTCTACCGTCCCTAGTCCTTGACACGGTAATCGCCCGTCGGTGGCGCTGCCTCGGATTCGTAGGCGTCATACTCGTACCCAGTGTAAGGGTCTACCATCACCCCGACGAACTGCGCATCCGTTGGTCCCAACCCTTGGATACCGTCGGCAAACATGCGCTTCGGGTTTAGCTTACTTCGCTCAATCATCCCCTGCTTACCAATCCTGGACCCGCGATTTGCACCCTGCCCTTCAATGCCCGTCCGAGGCAGCACGTTGGCGGTGCTCGGGTCGTACGAAGTGAGTGCCTGGTACACACCAGAATCTCCGCCGACCTGGCGATCCCTTGACATGACACCGAGGTCTTGGCGTCGTGGGACTGCAGTGTCAAAGTCTGGCGCAGTGACTGGGGTTCGGAACAAATCAGTGCCCTCGTCTTGGACTTCTGTGGGATACAGGGGCTGCGAACGGGCGCGACCGTGCTGCAGATTGGCAAACGGCCCAGAGCCCGTGACGGGGAGAGCAGACATGCCACCAAACCGAGCCATGCGAGAGGTTCCACGGTTGCGCCCACGAGCACCGCTGCCACCCGCGGCCTGTGCCGCTCTCTGCACGGCATCCTTTCCAAACACTGAGTTATGCGGGCCCATTGCTGTGTACCCACCGACTGGAATGGCGGTGCCTGGAGGTTGCGGAGTTTCTGGCATGTTGTAAGGGTCGCCCGCTCCCAGCTGTGAAGGCGGGGTCTTGAGCTGCCCTTTGTACGCCGAGGCGAGCCGAACTCCCTGGTTGTGGTGAAAGTCTCCCTTGCGGTAATGAGCCGTGTTTCCGAAGAAGACGCCACCGCGGTCTTTCGCTGGCCTTGTGGAAGGCTGGAGCTGTGCGGAATAACTCATGTCGAAGGAATCGGCAGCAGACTGAGCCGTGGTCGCGTTGCCCCGTGATGCCATTCCTCGACGCGTTTGCATTTGGTGACCATGCTACTCAAGAGCCATATCACCGAAAGAATGCGGACTTTGTTTCTTCTGATGTATATCACTTTCGGCGATTCCAGACATCATCTTGTGCTTGCGTGCAGGGGCCAGGCCGTGAATGGAATTGCCATCTTTGTGCACAGGGTTCGGGTGCCTCACTGGCTCAGCCCCGCTCTGCCACCCGCTCACAGATTCCCCTGGTCTGCGATGCACCTGGTCGGCATTCGTGGAGTCGTTTCTTGGCAGTGATCCAAATGTGTATCGCCGTTGCACGTCTGGACCGACATCGATCGCTGATGGGAGAGCTTCGATGTCAATCGCAGAAGGTTCCATTTGGGAAAGTTCGTTCGTGCAACAAATCTTGTTGTGCGGATCGTGTTTGTTTCTGAAAGACCTGTTCACAAACATCAATCAACATGGAAGAATCGTCTCCCATCACAGCTAAGCCAGTAGAGACTTGTCCCAAAAAGAAGCAGCAACACGGCCTTCTGATTTACATGTCGCAATTCACCAAGGCGCGGGGACTGGCAGCTGGAGGGAACCGCGGGAGCTGCAGTCGCTGATGCACTGGAAAAATCGCTCGAAAGTTTGGGGGGCAAGGCGCGAGACGCGTGCGAGGAGAGATCTCCAAGAAGCACGAGACCGCTGTGCGCCGAGCTGAAATGCGGGACGAGAAGAGCCGAAAAAGCTCGCTCGCACATCATGGAGACGATGTCTTAACCGCGATCCCCGTTAAGGAGCGCGCGATAAGATGAAGCGGACGTCAAAGCCTTGCTTGCGGATGTAAAAGAACACAAGCACCGAAAGGCGCTGTCGAAGCTGACTGCTACGGTGCAGCCAGTGCGGGTACGAGAGATCGTGGCACGCCAGACTGGATCGTTCACGCTCGGGTCCAACGCCGTGTATGCGGCTACGTGCTTTGCCAACTTTGTGCTGTCTTCCTTGTTCGATGCCACGTAGGCGATAGTGACGGCGAGCAAGAAGAAGAAGGTCACGCTCGCATTCGTGCACAGCGCCTTGGAGAGCAATGACTCTCTGGCGAACCTGCTGGACTAGGTCGACCTGGAGATTCCAGAAGCTGCTCCAAAACCACCTCGCAAGGCAAAGAAGGCTAAAAAGACGGACGAGCCCGTTGACGAAGAGGATGATGACGAGCCCAAGAAGGAGGACGAGCCCATCGTGAAACCAAAGAAGACCAAGAAGGAGGACGAGACGGTTGTGGAGGAGCAACCCGTCGACGAGGACGAGCCCATAATGAAGGACCAAACACATGTTCGAGCGTCCAGAAAGAGGCCTGCTGAGTCTGAGAGTGACGAAGCTCCAAACACCAAGAAGCCCAAGTTGGAGCAGGGGAACAAGAAGCAAATGAGCGACGACTTTCTGGATTTTTTTGATTGAGTGACTTTGCACAGAATCGAATGAACTTTCAAAACAAACATAATCGCATGCTTGCAACCTTTGCTCTGGCCGCAGCCATTGTTGTGGCTGCGACGATGTGGTATCTCGGATGCATGACCAGCCTCAAAAATGCCAGACGCTGTGAATGCATGCACGACGTCAACTTCAACGCCACTGTGCTGCCGACGCAACCCCGCGTGATTCCAAGGCAAATCCTGCAGCTGACGAAAAGAATGGACAGCTTGCCCGAGTACATGTGCGAATTGAGTAAGAAGTTGAGACGAATGAATGAGGGCCATGACTATCATTTGATGGACGACGAAGATTGCCGCAGATACCTTAGGAAACACTTTGCGAGCGAACCCGACGTCCTCAAGGCTTTCAACCAGGTAAAAGCAGGAGCGTATCGTGCCGACGTGTTTCGGTATGCGTGGCTGTGGAAGGAAGGAGGTGTTTACATCGACATGGGTCTTCGACCGATGGTCCCATTCGATGATATGTTTGGTACGACCGATGAGCTCATTGTTGTGCACGAGTCCCCCAACTATTACCCTCTGTGGTTCAACGACAAGCGAGTGAAGCCTGGCCTTTACCAGGCGTTCCTCGCGTGCGCCAAAGGAAACGAAGGTATGCGGGCCATGCTTGACCTGTGCGTGAGCAACATTTTGAATCGCAGGTATGGTTTGACTGCCCTGTATCCGACTGGTCCTGTGTGCGCATGGTAGGCACTCAGCGAGCTGTGGGGCAGGCCTCTGCCAGCCGACGGGGGGGTTGACGAGTCCACCAAAACTCGTGTCTTGTGGCACCGCAAGTTTGTTGGTATCTACGAAACCCAAGAGAGCTCCACCAAGCCACCCATCCAGATGTTCATTGGGGCCAAGCGTCGGGCATATTACAACTCGGGTCGAAAAATCCACAATGACTACTCCGCTCTGTGGATGAGACGGCAGGCACTCGGGTGATTGGATCGACTTCACGGTGCCCAAGCAGGGACCTTCCATGGTTTGACTTTTATCTCCACGTCCATATCTGGTAATTCTGGCATCCAATCGCCAACAATCGAAAGCAGCGTAAAATCCAATATAATCTCTCGGGTGTCTCTGTTGAAGGTGTAGTTATATGTCGCCGAGTCCTTGTCATGAATGGTGCAAATATCGGCTGTAATCAGCACTGTGTCGGATGTTTTGTCTCTCACAGAGAACGTGCAATCACCGCGACACAACAACGATGCATGGTTCTTGGTGACTATGAGACTTATCTCATCAAATTGTTTGCCGTCCATTGCGCTGCATTCGGTTCTGTAAGGCAGGAAGGGCACGCGAACGGTTATGATGTCATCTTGGGTATTTTCCATTGTTTGTGTGATTAAGATTAGATATACGATGTTTGCCGAACACTGTTAGTTTGCATCACGAATGCATTTTGATTTTCAGTCACTGCCCGCCAGTAGCGCGAGCACCACTCTTTCCATTGGGCGCGGGAGACTTCATTCCCTTCACGGGCAGGCACTGGGCGTACGCGGGCCTGTATCCAGGCGGGCAGCTCGTGCACTAGAACTGCTCAGACAGCTCATTGTACCCCAGGAACATCTCAGGGGCGAATGTGCAGTGAGGCTCGTCACCATTCTCCTGGAATGACACGTACTCACGCGGGGCGCTATCACTCAGTCCTTTGGGGTAGTATACATCTTTCCCCTGGCCGCCTGCCCAATCGCTCACCCATGGCTCCGACCCTCGCGGCTTCGACCACGGCATCGTGCTCGTGGGACTCTTGTGGACATCTTCCGCCGCAATGCTTACACGCATGGGGCTGGCGATACCACCAGACAGCCTGCCGTCTCCGCGCACCTGAGACTTCACTCCGACGAGGTACCCCTGCGAGTCCCAAGCACCGCGAGGTGGGTACGGGTCAGCCATCTTGGATGGCACGGGGAGACCACGCTTCCACGACTGGTACGAATGCCTGTCCAAGTCAAAGGCGGCAGGGTTCTGGTCGGGTCTGATCTGCAGGGCGGGCACGGTTGCCATGGCGGCATGCGCGCGAGGCGCCATGGACGTGCAGTTGCTGCACGCCTTGCCAGTGTTTCCCTGGCAGAAGCGAGAGCAGTCCGAGCTACCGACTTGGGCGTGCGACATGCGCACGGGTCCTGGGTACGATTGGAAGCCTCCGCGCACGAGAGGGCCAGGGGTTCCCATGGATCCCATGTCATCTTGCAGCATGTCGAAGGTTGGGTAATCGACGCCACCCATGCCACCTGCGACCGCTTCGGAAGGGTAGCGTCCAGGTCGCGAATCGATGTAGCCGAAGCCCTTGCGCACGGGATGGCCCTCGTGATGCGACATGCGGACGATGGCGGTCTCGGGCACAGTGAGCGCGATGGCATCATCCACCTCGTACCCGTGGTCAGCAACCAGCTTGCCCACGCGGCTGTCGCGGCCGCTGAACTGCCCGCTCGTGGCCTTGATCGAGTCGATCTGCAGCTGGCGTTCCTTCTCGAACCATCGGGGGGGTGCGTACGGGAAGATGATGGGTGCGATTAGGCTCGAACGAGGAGCCACGTCCGTCTTATCGAACCGCGGGTTTTTCTCAGCCATCCACTGGCTGAAAACGAACTTACTTCCAAGCTCGCCTTCGATCCTTCTTGCGTCTTGGAACAGACTCATGCGCTCCACATCATTCGTGGGTGCGCGGCGGTCATCGATGAGGTCAGTCCCAAGGAAGCCCTCTTCGTGAGGATGCCTCTTGGCAGAGGATCCGTGCGCGCTCTAAGCAAATGACATGTGGGACATTCCAGACATGATTTGAGTCACGTTTTGTGGTACAGGTTGCTTTCCAAATTCAAAAAAAAACGTCCAATCAGTAACTCGAAGCTCTCACTCAGGTGTCTTCCGAGCTGATCGCCGCTTGTCAGCGTTCTTGCACCCTTGCACCAGAGGATCGAATTCTTGCATTTCGCAGGCGTCGTCTCGCAGCCGAAGCACGTTGTCTAGGAATTTCTCCGTTTTGCCACGCATTTCTTCAGCAAAGTCAATGTAGGCCTAGGGTACCAATTGGCTGTTTGAATCAAAGCCCTGCTGATACACGGCGATGTGCTGCAAAATAGACATCAACTCCTCTGAGATCTCAGACAGGCCTATTTGGATGTCTGTCCTTTCAATCCCAGCAAGAACGATGTCCTTTTCGTAGTCATAAAATTTAATCTCCATGTCTGACAACATTGGAAGCGCGAAGCTGTTTGATTCGACCAAGACGAAACGGTGCACAATGCTCTCGAAAAACTTCTCCTGATCGGACACGAAGTATTGAGACAACCACGTGATCGTGTTCAAGACTCTTTTGGCCACAGTGCCCCCATACACCCAGGAAATGGGGTTCCAGTACGACAGCGTTTCGAAATAACTCAACCAAGTCTTCGTTTTCTTCTTGATGAATGAGCAGAGCTGCCTGCGATTCCAATCTTGCATTCCAGCGGCATCCCCGTCGTTCGGAGCGAGTGACTGTGCGATATTACGCAGGATGCGCACCGCGTGAATGCTCTTATTCTTACACATGCTATTTGCAAAAATGAACGTGTCGTACTTCTTATCCTTGAACATCTTCTTGATCTCCTTGTTTTTGAGAATTGTCGACTCCATCTCGCCTATTTTTGTGTTTCATACATAACAAAATTCAATGTCAGATCAGTGCGCCAGCATTCGTACGGCTAAAGAATGTGAGGAAAACAGCGAGTGCGCTGTCGATTCCTTCAAATACGAATGCGTGCCAATCCAAGGAATACCGAGGGGGCCCAGGGATCCCCTGCCTGGAGGAAACTATAACTTACTGCATATCGTGTGCAAAATAATACTTCGAAGCATGGGCCCGCTTCCAACCTTGGATGATTTAAAGCGCAAATTGCAGCCCTTGTCGGGTGGTGGGGTAAGGACGCGGGGAGGGAGCGAGACGCGCCGAGAGCCCAGAAATGCGCCGCGAAAGCGGCGAACGAGTCGTACGCGGCAACAGCTCCCCTCCCCTGCAGACAGTCGGGTCGTAATGAGGAACACCTTTGCAGACAACTATTCTTACGAAAGATCAGCATGGCAGTTCTTCCATTAGATTTTGGGAAG
>FUWD013186737.1_pt1 | contig 15111 bp, 12 predicted proteins | sample 1063281 | NCBI WGS metagenome assembly FUWD01 (sample SAMEA79048168, study PRJEB19326) | metagenome | biome: marine | reverse complement strand
AATAGTGTTTATGTATTTTGTGACGGGGATCTCTTTAGGGCAAACCCTGGTGCACTCGTAGTGGTTCAGACAGGCCCAAGCCCCATTCTCGACATTTAATTGTTCCAGACGTTCGACCTTCTGAGTATCACGAGAATCGAATATCCTCCGAAAAGCCTGCACTAAAGGCGCCGGCCCCAAAAACATTTCGTTGTCGTTTGCTACCGGACATGCCGCCGTACAACTGGCGCATAATATGCACCGAATGGATTCCCCCATTTTGTTTCGGTCTTCAGGTGACTGCAGGCGCTCCTTTTCAGGTGGTTCTCCAGAAATGAGATACGGCCTTATGAAATCCACTCTTTCAAAAAATGGCGCCAGATCAACGATAAGGTCCTTTAACACTGTGAACGATGGCAAAGGTTCGACCAGTACAAAGTCAGCCTCGCAGTCCCGGACCAACTTCTGGCAAGCCAGTGCGCAACGCCCGTTAATTTTCATGGCGTCCGACCCACAAACGCCATGAGCGCAGGACATCCTGTAAGACAAAGTCCCGTCCTGTTCCCACTTTATCCTGTTCAGACAGTCAAGGACCCGCTCATGAGGCTCTGCTTCAATAGCATAATTCCGATAATATGGCGCCTCATCTACTGAGGGATCAAACCTGTAAATCCGCAATGTCACTTTCATCAGAACTTCCTCGCCTTGGGCTGAAACCTGGTAATCTTTACCGGCTTGTAAGAAATTTTCGGTCCATCAGGACTCAATGTGGCCAAAGAATGTTTGAGCCAATTTTTATCGTCTCTTTCAGGATAGTCTTCACGATAATGAGCGCCCCGACTTTCAGTCCTGTTAAGAGCCGACACCAGAATAACTTCGGCCAAGCCTAGCAAGGACTCAAGTTCCAGGGCTTCAAGGAGATCTGTGTTGAACTTGTCGCCTTTGTTGTCTATTGAGACCGACTGGTAATCCCCTTTAAGACGTCTGATTTCATTCAGGCCTTTTTCCATGTCGCCTTTGTTGCGAAAAACAGAGCATATTTCAGTCATTGTCTGCTGCATACTTGATCTTATAACAGCGGCTTTTTTGCCCACGTTGTTTTTGATCCGCCGAATTTGGTTCACAACGTTTTCAGTTGAGCCTTGAACGGGTTGCGGACTCTCAAGGCGACTGGAGTCCACGGTTATGGCCCTTCCCGCCCTTCTACCGAAAACCACCAGATCCAGCAGAGAGTTAGTGCCCAGCCGGTTGGCCCCATGAACTGAAACACAAGCCGCCTCACCTGCGGCGTACAATCCAGGAATCGCTGCGCCATCAAGCCCCACGACTCTACCATCCAGGTCTGTGGGTATTCCCCCCATCATGTAGTGACTGGTTGGGGTAACTGGAATTGGCTGACTGGTAGCGTCGACCCCAACATAAATCCTTGCGAAAGATGATATGTCCGACAGTTTCTCTTCTATCCTTGATGCGCCGAGATGGGTAAGGTCAAGGTGCACGTAATCCTTTCCGTTAATCCCCCTACCGGCTCGAATCTCGGTGGAAATTGCCCTCGATACTACATCCCTCGGGGCAAGATCCTTTAGCGTTGGGGCATACTCAGGCATAAAACGAGTCCCCAAACCATTGAGCAGAACTCCGCCCTCCCCTCTGGCAGCTTCACTCACCAGCACTCCTAGTGGATATATCCCTGTAGGATGAAATTGTACAAATTCCATGTCCTCCAGTGGGACTCCGTTTCGGAAGCAAAAATAAACTCCGTCTCCGGTATTTGTGAAGCAGTTGGAATTAGTCCTGTATACCCGTCCATATCCCCCTGTAGCTATAAGAATGGCTTTTGACCATACGGTGTGCAGATTGCCGGTCGCCAGCTCATAAACAACCGCTCCCACGGCTTTACCTTGCGAAAACAGGAGATCCAGCATGTAATATTCTGAAAAAATATGGACTTTCTTTTCGAGGGCTTTTCCATACAGCGTGTCCAGCACCACTCGACCAGTGCGGTCGGCGGCATAGCAGGCCCTCTTTACAGGACCTTCTCCAAAGTCTCTCGTGTGACCCCCAAAAGCTCTTTGGGCAATCTTGCCCTCAGCCGTTCTATTGAACGGAACTCCCATGTGTTCAAGTTCGTAGACGGCCCTCGGCGCATCTGAAGCGAGCGTTTCGGCGGCATCCTGGTCTGTAAGGTAGTCTCCCCCCTTGACTGTGTCGTACATGTGCCATTCCCAGGAGTCGGGTTCTTCATTACCCAAAGCGGCGCCTATTCCACCCTGAGCAGCGCCTGAATGTGATCTGGTTGGGAAGACCTTGCTAATAAGCCCTACCTTGTAGTCGGGGGGAATCTCCAGAGCGGCTCGTAAACCGGCCAGACCTGATCCCACTATCAATGTGTCAAAGAAAAAATCCATGACGCCGAACCCCTTTCAGTCACCGCTTGTCACCTTTCAGGCAGTGGCGAATATTCACATCCCATCAAACCGCAGTAGTTCCCTACATACTCTGCCTGAGGCCTGTACAGCATTGGTTTTTCCTGCGCTTCTCCAAATTTCTCTTCAATGATGTGGCTGCACCACCCAGCTATTCTGGAAATAGCGAAAATAGGTGTAAAAAGATCCTTGGGTATTCCCATCATGAAATATACAGGTGCGCTATAAAAGTCCACATTAGGTTTGATCTCGCTTTTGCCTCTTCTGTCGAACTCCTCCACGGAGAATTTCTCAACCAGCTTGGAAAGATTGTCCCATTTTTCCATATTCCTTGCCTTGCCAAGCCTGGTGGCCATAGGTCTCAGGAATTTGGCCCTGGGGTCCATGGTTTTGTAAACAGCGTGTCCCAACCCCATAATCTTCTGGCCGGATTCAATCTGGTTTTTTATCCATAATTCGATATCTGGTTCAGTCTCGATTTTGAGAAGCATCTCCATTACTTTGGTGTTTGCTCCTCCGTGAAGGCTTCCTGAAAGGGCGCCAACCCCTGCGGATACGGCGGAGTACATGTGGGCCCGTGTGGAGCATACGCCCCTGCACGCGAATGTCGATGCGTTAAATGTGTGGTCAGCGTGCAATATCAGGCAGCAATCGAAATCTTTTGCAGTCTGCTGGTCTGGTTTATCCCCAGTGAGGAGCCATAGAAAGTTCCCGGCATGGGTAAGGGATTTGTCGTAGGGAAGCGGCTCCAGACCGTTTCTTATTCGATGCCAGGCGGCGACAACCACCGGCAGCCTCGCTATCAACCTGGTGGCCATTCTGACATTTGCCGAACGACTTTCGTCATAAAGATCCGGATCGCTCATAGCAAGCAAAGGAACGCTCGCTTGCAGGACATCCATCGGATTGGAGACTCTTGGCAGCTTTTTCAGACAATCGTAAACATAATCCTCGACTACAGCCTCCTCAACGATTTTTCCCGCAAAGACCTTAAGTTCCTCGGTAGAAGGCAGATATCCATGCAAAAGCAGGAAAGCGGTCTCTGGAAATGTCGATCTTTCGGCTAGCTCTTCAATTCTGTAACCGCGATAAATTAGTATGCCCTTATTTCCGTCTATGAAGCTGATTTTTGTATCAGCTACCGTGACGCCCCTAAGGCCTATGTTTTTAACCGAGACAGTTTGCGCCATAATACCGCCCCCTTCACTGAATAATGTGTTTTGATCGCTTCCAGGTTGAAATTGGATAGTAAATTGAGTAACCCGCTCCGTTTTTCATTCGTACAAGATATTTCTGAAAAAGGAGCGGGACTTATTTAGTCACTAATCGGCAATAAAAAACTCATCTTTTTTTGCGCCGCATACAGGGCATTTGTCAGGGGCCGAATCGGCCACAGTATATCCACACTTCGGACAAATATAATAATCCTTTTCAGGAACTGGCGCTCCAGATTCTACAGCCTCTATAGCCTTTTGATAAAGTTCCCCGTGAACTTTTTCAACTTCATTGGCCCAATGAAAACTCTTGAGAGCGGCGTTGTTTTTTTCCGCCTTGGCGGCTTTGATAAAATCGGGATACATGGATGTGAATTCGTGATGTTCGCCGCCGTAAGCCTCTTTAAGGTTTTCCAAAGTAGGACCGACACCTTTGAGAACTTCCAGGTGGTTGTGCGCATGTATAGTTTCAGCGGCCGCTGCAGCCCTGAAAAGTTTAGCGACACCCTTCATATTCTCCTGTTCAGCCTTCTTCGCAAACGCCAGATACTTTCGATTCGCCTGAGATTCCCCGGCAAACGCCTCTTTGAGATTTTTTTCAGTTTCGCTCATCATTTCACTCCTTGTAAACAACTCCAGAGCAAAGGCTCTTACCCTTTAATTATTCTTGGAATTATCATCTGATGATGTGGACAGATCGAATCGGGATTTTGATATGCGCATCCAGCAAAAGCGACCATGTATTCTCTCATTTTGGTGAAAGGAACCACTTCGTCAACGAATCCTCGCTTTGCGCAATATATCGGTCGAGATTGATCATAATATTGTTTGGCCAACGCGTTCATCTTGTCAATGATGGGGTCTAGCGGACGACCGGCGTCCTTTTCTTTCACGAGCCGCCTTGCAAACGAAGCGGCTGAGGCTGTTTCTCCATGCATGACGTAAATCTCGCTGGCCGGAGTGCCAAGGGTGAAAGCGCAATGATTATTCGCTGTCGGACCACCCATTATGTAGTGAGCCGCAGCGGTACCCTTCCGAAGCACGAAAAGCATCATGGGCACGTTGGTTTGTTCTATAGAATAGATGAGAGATTGACCAAGCCCCAGGAGTTCAGCTTTTTCAGCAATGTCTCCCACATCGATACCTGAGGTATCCTGGAACCAGACAATCGGCACACGGTCACGACCACAAAGTGTAACGAATTCGTTTAATTTTATGAGACCCTGCCGATAGAGCTTGCCACCTATACCGGGATATGGAGCGTATTCCGGATAACCCTGTCCAAGAAAACCCTGCTTGTTGCCGATAAGTCCTACGACGAAACCATCAATCTTTGCCAGACCGGTATACATCTCAGGGCCGTATGTGGGTCTGAATTCCATGTGTTCACTGTTATCCGTCAACCGCGCAAGCACGTCATTGAAATTGTAAATAGCCTTCTGGTTCATCGGGACAATATAATTCAGGTCTTCGGACTTAAACTTGGGTTCTGCCGGTTCAGCAACCCGGAAAAACCGCGGGTCATATGCCGGCATATAGCTCATATACTCTCTCAGCGCATTCAAGAGCCCTTCTTCGGTGTCATAGACCCGTTTAAAGAAGCCCGTCTCGTCGTAATGGATATTAACACTGCCAGGGGGTACTTCCTTGAAATGCCGGGTCGCGTTTATCAAAGACTCAGCGCCCTCAAGATCAAAGAAACCTTTGGGACTCATACCGCTAACAATGCCCCCACCGCCCACAGCGATGTTACAGTCTTTGTGCGCCAGAAGTATTGTGGGACTAATACCGTGGTAGCCTCCTCCTGCGGGATTGGTTCCATAGATTCCAGCAAGCACGGGGATGCCCAGTTTTTCCAGTTCCGCGTGGCGGAAAAATGTCGCTCCCCCTCCCCTACGATCAGGATAAACCTCTTGCTGCTCGGTAAGTTTCACTCCGGAACAGTTAACCAGCCAGACTAACGGCAATCTGAATCTCTTGGCAAGATCGGTGACTCTCAGCACATTTGCAGCCTGCCCTGGGACCCAGGCTCCCGCCATAACCTTGTTGTCAAAACCAATGATGACGGCCCATTTGCCGTTTATTTTCCCCAGGCCATCAACCACACCGGTGCTGCCCTCTTCATTGTCCTCGGGGTTGAATATTGAATGCAGGGGTCGCCATGTCCCTGGATCTACCAGGCGTTCCAACCTTTGGTAAACAGTTAATTGGCCACGGTCATTTATCTTCTTCTCCGGAAGACCAGCAGAGCGTTTCTTCTCAACTTCCTGCTCCAGCTCACTTTCCAATTCACGAATCTTCGCAAGGTTACCCTCGGCTTCACGTATTTTGGACTCGGGCAAAGGCTTTCCAAGTCCCGCCATCTTTTCGAAGTACGGTCTCATCCATTTTCCTCCGTCACAGACGATTTTTGGTCGTTCTTTTCCTGCTTAATTAGGTACAATAACAATATATTCAAGCCTTTTCAACTGGATCTGGCATGAAAACTGACGCAGCTCAAGAATTTACACAACAGTAGAGAGATACGGTTTTCGATGGAATGCCGGGAAATAGCCCTCAGAATTTACGAAGGTCGTCTCCGTCTGACTGTTCCAGACCTTCTCTTAACTCTTCCGGCGAAAACTGGGTTTTTCTGGGCGGAATACTCCTTAAGGGTGGGAAGAGGCCCTGGAATTTAGGCGAGTTTTGCTCCATCCGTTCCGGCGAATGCTGAGACCAGTATGGCGTAGGATCCTGTTCTTCTATGAGAACCGTTAGCAACAGCGATGGATACCGGTACCTGGGATTATTTCCCAGGAAAGTCAGCATTTCTCTAGCTCTGAGGAATGATTCACGACGCCTGTTAATTTCTCCCAGCAGGTACATTACCATCGCTGGATCTCCCTTGGTTAGACCCCGTCGAAGGGCGTCGTCCAGATAGCTGTCCGCCTTTTCGAGAAGTTCCTGTTCTGTGCGCGTGGCTCCGAGTTCCCGAGCAGTCCAGGAACCCTTGAGCCCCATTATGCCCAGATCTCTCGGGTTCAGGCCCTTTGCCTCAAGCACGCTCAATAGAGCAAGTTGGGCGCGTGCTCGCCGTTCCTCACTGGATTCAACAACGAAAATACTCTGATAAGCGGACGAATCTACAACGGCTTTCAGGTTTTCTGGAACCTTGGTTTGAAAATCCTGGGTCCTATAGGTAAAAAACAGTTGGGACATGAGGCGATATCAGATAATCTATTTGAATCGCGAGGCAAAAGTCTAAAATCTAACCCGTAACCAAAAGCCGAAACGGCTTTCCCCTCAGTGTTCCAAAAATGGGAAAAATGGTGGTGGCATACCGGGCAAGCAAGAACTTTTACTGAGCTGTTCACGCAATCCTCCTTGAATGACATTTACCTTTTGGCAACCAAATAAAATGGAACTAATGTAGTAATGATAACATAAATGGACGTTTTTGACTATAATTTTCTTTAATCCAGTTCTTACTTATTGGCTTAACTATGCCATAATTCCGGAGTTTGGATCCCAAAACAATGATAAGCTCCAGTAGACCGCCGATTAATTATGAACGTGAGATGAATCTCTCTCAATTCGAAGCTGTAAGTTCGGGTGACGGACCAGTCCTGGTCATAGCCGGGGCGGGCTCGGGGAAAACGAGAACGATTGTCTATAGGGTTGCGTGGCTAGTGGATCATGGCGTGGACCCGTCTTCGATTCTTCTTCTGACATTTACCAGAAAAGCTTCACAGGAAATGCTCGGTCGAGCCATAAGGCTGCTGGATAATAGAGTGGCCCTGGTTTCCGGCGGGACTTTCCATTCTGTTGGCGCATCCATATTGCGTAAGTATTCCAGGTTCATAGATCTCGAATCTTCCTTTACGATCCTAGATCAAAGCGACAGTCATGATGTACTCGATATGGCGCGAAAGGAGATCAGTCCTCCTATTGAAGATTTGAAAGCCTTCCCCAAACCCAGAACAATTTCTGAAATCATAAGCCGCTCTATAGGCACAGGGAATTCGATACAGGACATAATCATGCAGAGATGTCCTCATTTTGAATCTTTTGGGCCTGATATAGAGAGGATCAGGGAGTTTTATGAAAACTTCAAGAAAAGCCATCACTCAGTCGACTACGATGATCTGTTGACCCTGTCCACAGAACTAATCGAAACAAACGACAGAGTCAGGGAAGACATTTGCAACAGATGGTCGCACATCCTGGTCGATGAGTATCAGGACACCAACAGGCTTCAGGCTCGCATGGTCAGACTGCTGGCCGATGGCCACGATAACGTCATGGCTGTCGGGGATGATTCCCAGAGCATTTATTCCTTTAGAGGAGCTGATTTCAAGAATATCATGCGTTTCCCTGAACTTTTCTCAGGCGCAAAAATAATAAAGCTGGAAGAGAATTTTCGAAGTGTTCAACCAATTCTGGAGGTTGCTAACGGAATAATACAAAGGGCGGAGACCGGTTTTCACAAGCATCTGTTTTCGAGAAGAAAGAACGGCTGCAAACCTATCTTGGCCAGACCGTTCAGTGAAAAAGAACAAAGTCTGCTCATTTTGAGAATTGTTAACGAATATTTACAAAACGGTATACCTTTAAGTGAATTAGCAGTGCTTTTCCGGGCAGGATTCCACTCTTTTGATCTTGAAGCCGAGTTGACCAAATATAGATGTCCTTATGTCAAGTACGGTGGATTCAAGTTTGTTGAGAGCGCGCACATCAAGGACGCCATTTCGCATCTCAGAGTGATTAGCAATAAGAACGACAAAATTAGCTGGGCGCGTGTCCTAAAATTGATACCTCATGTTGGAAACAAGACCGCCCAAACGTTGGCGAGCCTTTTCTCAGGAGCTTCAGACCTGGAAGAAGTGGCGTCTGTTACTCCAAAAGGCAAGAAATATTCCGATTCAGTCAATTCCCTGGTAAACGCATTAAATGAAATATCGCTTCTGGATGGCAATCTTCCAGAGAAAATTGACTGTCTTATCCGCTTTTTGACTCCATATCTCCAGGCGGCATACGATAATTACCCCAAGCGGTTGCGTGAACTTGACCAACTGGCCCAGATGAGCGCTCCATACAAATCCCTGGTGGAATTCCTTAATGACGTCGCAATTGAACCACCGGAGCGTGAAATCGACGAAGACTGGCAAGGAAACCAGGACAGGCTGGTATTGTCCACCATACATTCCGCTAAAGGGCTTGAGTGGGGAACTGTCGTTCTAATATGGGCCACTGAAGGAAAGATACCATCACCAATGTCTTTGGGAGACCCTGATGATCTGGAGGAAGAGAGAAGACTTGTATACGTGGCAGCAACAAGGGCCAAGGATCGACTTGTAATAGTGGTCCCTCAGACTACCTATGACAGGCGACTGGGAGTCATCCCTACCTCTACATCGAGGTTTATAGAAGAGATCCCGGCGGACTACTTCGAAACACGCTAACCTTGATCGGTTGAAAAGCCTTGACAGAAGATGATGATGTGAATATTTTGAAACTTTAAGGCATGGAGAGATGACCGAGCGGCCGAAGGTGCTCGCCTGCTAAGCGAGTGTGGGGTGTAGAGTCCCACCGAGGGTTCGAATCCCTCTCTCTCCGCCAGCAACATCCTGCACGTTTGAATCAATCCCACGAAATAAATCCTGCGCAAATCTCCACAAAATTTAATGTGGCGTTAATGAGGTTGGTCGACGATGATGAACACGCATTGTTTACGCTGAGTTTCTTTGTTTGTATTGATATTGCCCAAAAGCTGCGCGAGGCAGGTAATCCGACTTATTCAATTTGTCTGTGGGTTTACACTTCCTGTTTTCTCGCAACATAGAAACCATAGCTGTAGTAGGCGCTGTATTTTTCATAAAGCGCAATTTCTTTTTTTCCAATTCAACAATAGCCTTTGCTTGTTCGCTATGCCCATTCCTTTCAAGGAAATCGTCAAAACGGTTTTGCATTGGCCGATAGTAATTTTCAAGCCAGCAATGTTTCGGTAAGATAAAATAAGCCTCGGGAGTGTAACCATGTCGCTCTAATATTCCGATCTTTGAAGATGCGGTATCAATTTCTGGATACTCTTTCTTCCAGTGCGCTTCGAGATCAGGTGGCCGAGAAGAACTGAGCCAGGTAATTTCAGAAACGATTAGCATGCCTCCAGGCTTCAGAAACCTTTTCCAACAAGAGATTCCTGTCTCAAATCCAATGTTGTATATAGCCCCCTCGGACCAGATCACGTCAAACTCCTCGTCGGAAAAATGCAGCGAATCCATTGAGCAGACAATAGGAGTAATTTTCTTAGTCACACCTTGAGCCTGAGCATTAGCTCGGAGCACGTCGATAAACTCGGGCAAGAAGTCCACTGCCGTGATTTCCGCATTCAGTCTCTGCGCAAGCAGGATGGTGGATGCGCCTGTGCCACAACCAATATCCGCTATCTTTAAATGGCGCGACATGTCGAGCATGGCCAGATCCATCGCCTTTTTTGTTTCTATTTCTCCGCCAGGTCCCTGCCGAGCCGCAGTCCTGTGGAGATCTATTAGCAGATCGTAATCTCCCACGGTTTAATCCTTGCCAATCGCCACTATCACATGGACAGCTTCTAACCAAAAAAGAGCCGACAAACAACCACTGACGCTACAACACCCACCAGATCAGCTAGCAGACCGGCGTGCACGGCGTATTTGGTCTTTGTTATGGATACGGCGCCAAAATAGACCGCTACCACGTATAGTGTCGTCTCGGTGCTTCCGAGTATTACCGAACCCAGTCTGGCCTGAAATGAGTCCGGTCCCTGGGATGTTACTATCTCCCCCAGGATTCCTAACGATGCGGACCCGGAAAGAGGCCTGGTAAAAGCCATCGCGATTATCTCCGAGGTAACCCCTAGATCATGCAGAAACGAAGGCAGCGCCCCCGTAAGCATATCCATAGCTCCAGAGGCCCGGAACATTCCGACCGCAACGAGTATCGCCACCAGGTAGGGGATGATATTTACCGCAATTTCAAAACCCTGTTTTGCGCCGTCAACAAAAGTTTCGTAAACCCTTACACCCTTCAGCGCTCCATAAACTGGAATTCCTACCAGAAATATTATCAAGATGAGATTTGAAACCGTTGATACTATTTCGTTAATCGGCATGATACACCCAAGGATCCATTATTAGTCCTGAAATCGCTTAAGTCTGGACATGAAGCGAGCGATACAAACTGCTGAAACCGTGGAAAAACTCGTAGCGATAATGGCCGGCAAAATAATTATCGTGGGGTCGGAAGAACCACCAGCCGCCAGTAAGGCTATTGCTCCAAAGGGAACCAACTGAAGGCTTGAAGTGTTGATAGCCAGAAACATGCACATTGCGTGGGTAGCCGTGCCTTTTGTCTCGTTAAGAGAGTCAAGATCCTTCATGGCCTTTATACCCAGAGGAGTCGCGGCATTGTTAAGGCCGAACATGTTGGCGATCATGTTGGCCGCCATCCCGGCGATGGCTGGGTGATCCCTGGGCACGCCAGGGAATAGGCGTACCATAATTGGCGCAATCAAAGAGCTCAATCTGTTAGTCAAGCCGCTGACTTCAGCAATTTTCATTATCCCTAGCCAAAGAGCCATTACTCCCGTTAGTCCGATAGAAAGCTTAAAGGCGTTCATTGCAGACTCAGGAACGGAATTAACGAGATTTTTGAGATTACCGGTCAGTAAAGCCGTTATGGTCGAAGCCACGAGCAAAAAAGCCAGATGATGTTTAGCAACAGGGCCTCCGTCGTGACGGTTTTTCCGAAGTTACATTTTCAAGCGCCTATAATTGCATGTTCATTTGACCAATTTTTTTGACGAGTCATTTTTTAGCGCCTTTTTTTGCTTCGTCTTTGGTCTTGCCGGAGTTTTCTTTCTCTTTCGCCCGAGCGAGATTCTCCTTGATGACTTTGTTATCCGGCGCCAGCTTGATTGCCTTGTTGAGAAGACTTATCTGTTGCTTGGCGTCTCCCTTTTTTTCCAGACTCACGGCATAATCATTGTATGCTAGGGCAAGATCGGTCTTTATCTGTTGATTATCCGGCGCTACAGCAAGCGCCTTGTTCAGTCGCTGAATTTCCTGCTCATGCTTGCCCTGCTCTCCATAAGAAATAGCCTGGTTGTGATAGATAGCGGCAAGGTTTGATTGCGCCGCTTTATTTTTGGGGTCGTGTTTCAGGGATTTTTCCAGTAGTTCAATGGCCTTGGATATTTTCCCGGCCTTGTATTCCACTACTCCTTCTTTTGCCAAAATGTTTGAAAGGTTCGAATGGGTAAGAGGATTTTTGGCGTCCAGTTTTAAGGAGCTTTCGAAATTTGAAAGCCGCGATGCGAAGTCGAGGGAATTGCTTTCGACAGCATAGTTGTTGTGGGCTCCAGCAAGATTGTTCCTGATTGTAGAATCTCCAGGTTTCAGTTCAAGCGCCTCCTTCAAAAGCGAAATCTGGGATTCGAAATCACCGCCATTGCCTTTGACAACCGCAAGATTAGAAAGCGTTCCGGCAAGCGCCTGCGCAACAGCATGATCCTTGGGACAGAGCTTGGCCGCTTTTCTCAAGAGATCGGCGCCATCTTCAAGCTGTCCATTTTTTTCGTGCTCTAGCGCCAAATTATACATGGCTACACAGAGGTTCTTGCTGATCTTCGGATTGCTTGGGTCAAGAGTGAGCGCCTCCTCGAGACGTTTGATCTCCTCTGATGAAATTTTCCCGGGATTTCTGGTCACTCCCTCATTATTTATCAGGGCAGCCATCGCTTTTTTCAATGTGGGCTCTGCGGGGTCAAATTCCAGGGCTTTTCGAACAAAATAGAGCTTTTCGCTAACTGGAACGTGTTCATCTGAAACGGTCAAAGACTGCAAGCATGCGTTAACAAAATTTTTCTGAATTTGTTCATCATTGGGTACTACAGAATTGGCCTTTTCTAACAGACGCAGTCCTTCGATGGTCTTACCCTCTTTGCTCAGACGAATAGCATAGTTGTTATAAGCCACGGCAAGCACACGCCTGAATTTCTCGTTTTGAGGGTCCAACTGGACAGCCTCTTCAAGGGCCGGCAGGGCCTCCGACATGTTGTCCCGTGACAGCAAATGGCTACCTCTGAAAAAGGCGTTCTCAGCCTGTTTAGCGTCAGTTGGAGCCGAGGCTGCGGCCAAATTGAAAGATACCATAGAGATGGCCAGCGACAAAAAAACCGCCAATGCGCTCTTTATAACGGTTTTTTGATGTTTCTCCACCGTGTAATTTCTCCTTTAGCCCTAGGCGCTACTTTGGTAAGTCGGTCCCTTGTCAAACCCCCAAAAAGCTTTCAGGACGCCTATATCACGTCAATGGCATCCGGTCAAGTCTAAGTGTCTATAATAGCATTTGATAACAGTATGTTAATAACTTGAAATACTATCAGGTTTTATATAAATTCATTATCTCACTGAATATTATAATAAATAAGTGAGACTTGACATTGCTGTTTGTCTTGGTAAAAAGGCCCTTGAGCAATTGGTTAAGGAGGAAGCTACATGATTGAGGTCATAGGGTTGACCAAATATTATGGTCACCTCGCCGCTGTTAAGGACGTGAATTTCCAGGTCAATGCCGGAGAAATTGTTGGCTTCCTTGGTCCAAATGGAGCCGGCAAGACCACCACAATGAGAATCCTCACGTGTTTCACGCCTGCTTCATCGGGATCAGTCAGGGTTGCCGGTATTGATATAGGGCAGGATTCCATGGCTGTGCGGCGTAAGGTTGGCTATCTCCCCGAGAATGTGCCACTATATAACTGGATGCGAGTTCGCGGCTATCTTGAGTTTGTAACGCGGGCTAAAGGGGTCCCATCCTCAAATCGAAATGAAGAGATTGAAAGGGTTTCCAGAATAGTTGGGATAGAAGACGTTCAGGCAAGGATGATTCGTTGGCTGTCCAAAGGTTACAGGCAGAGACTCGGACTGGCCCAGGCGCTTATCGGTGACCCAGACATCATCATTCTTGATGAACCCACAATTGGGCTGGACCCAAAACAGATAAGAGAAATCAGGAATTTGATTAAGAGTTTCGCTCTCAACAAAACTGTCATCCTGTCCTCCCACATCTTGCCCGAAGTCAGCCAGATCTGTTCACGAGTAATAATTATAAACAAGGGATCCATTGTCGCTGAAGATTCTCCGGAAAATCTCATAAGCGGTTCCGGAAAAACATCCAGGATTGAGGTTTCTGTAAGGGCTCAGGAACTCGAGGCCCGGAACCTCATCGCAACCCTGGGAGGAGTCTCGTCTGTCAAGGTATTAGTCCCATTTCAGGATGGATATTCAACTCTAAGCGTAGAGACAGAAAAGGACTCAGACGTAAGACCAATTCTGGCCAGGGCTATAGTTGAAAAGAACTGGGACTTGCTGGAACTCAGGTCAATTGATGTCAGTCTGGAAGATGTTTTCATAGATCTGATAACCGAGGAAACCGTTGACACTGCGCCTGAAGACAGTGCTATCGGAAGGGAGGTAGCCTAAGTGCACGGACTGGTAGCGATATTTCGGAAAGAAATGGCCAACTTCTTCGTATCTCCTGTTGCTTATGCTGTAATTGCCATGTTTCTCATTATAGCGGGGTTCTTTTCTGGGCGAATGTTTCGCTTCTGAGCATAATTAGTCTGCAGGCGGCGAGCAATCCCATGTTCGCTGAAAGAATCAACCTCACTGATGTGGTCGTTCGGCCACTAGCCCAGAACATGAGTATTATCCTGCTGTTCCTGATACCGCTCCTTACAATGAGATTGTTCTCTGAGGAGAAAAAGTCGGGAACTATAGAACTTTTGCTAACGTATCCAGTAAATGACTTTGGAATTGTAATGGGCAAGTTTCTGGCAACGTTGGCGGTTTTAGTGATAATGATGGCATGCACTCTTTCTTTCCTTCTGATTATGGCTCCACTGGGGTCTTTCGACATAGGTGTCTTCCTGAGTTCATACTTGGGACTAATATTAATGGGATCAGCTTTCATAGCCATGGGAGGCTTCATATCCTCTGTGACCGAGAATCAGATAATCGCCGGCGCCATTTCCTTTGGAGCTGCGCTCATGTTCTGGATTATAAGTTGGACTTCTTCGTTCACCGGACCTACAGGGGGGGCTATAATCAAACAAGTTTCAATACTGGAACGGTTGGACTCATTTTTAAAGGGTGTCATAGTGGTGTCCGACGTCTCATATTTCGTCTTTTTCACCGCAGTTTTCCTGTTCTTAACTTTTAGGTCAATCGAAACTCAGCGATGGAGGGGATGAGAGATGGCTGACTTTTTGCAATCCAGGACAATGAAAGGTGGAGGTTTGGCTGTTGGAACCCTAATCTTTCTGGGAATAGTGGTAGCTCTTCAATATATAGCTGTAGAAAACCCAAAGAGGTGGGACTTAACCACCTCGGGAAAACATACCCTTGCGCCCCAGAGTGTAAAGCTTGTCGAAACCTTCAGAGAAAAGAATCTTCCATTAGAAGTTCTGGCTTTTT
>FUWD013232639.1_pt1 | contig 15121 bp, 20 predicted proteins | sample 1063281 | NCBI WGS metagenome assembly FUWD01 (sample SAMEA79048168, study PRJEB19326) | metagenome | biome: marine | reverse complement strand
TTCTTAAGCACTATTGAACGCGCTTCTGCCTCTCGTTTTTTTCTTGCTTCACCTGAAATGCAAGCCACTCATCCCACAGACCTGGCCGGCCTTGGTAGATGAACATTTCTTTGATCTGTATCTCGTGCTGCTTGATTTGTTCAAGCGCAAAGAATGCTTCTGAGTCTGAGCCTGACCCGCTTGCCTTCTTAGAAATCTCTGACTTGGAGTCAAAGAACTTAAAGATGTGCTGACCTGCCGACATGATGTCGCCACCGTTGGCAATGGTTTCTTTTATGACAGCAAAGGCTGCGTTGGCAGCAGCAAGCTCTAGCAGCATTACCTAAAGTGGCCCAAAGCCCAGGTAAGAACACCACCCAGCATAGATGCGATTGTCATGCCCATCCAAAAACCACCACGCCCTTTATTTGCCAAGGCGAGTAGCTCTTTAATGTCCGTGTCCATCGACTCGACTTTAGTTGTCAAGTTCTCAACTTGAGCAATCAAACGGCCGTATTGCACTGGGTCTATGTTTTCCATCAAATATGGTCTCCACTGGGGTCGTAAGGGTCTAACAAAGGTTCAAACCACACTGCCGCCCAGTGCTAGTTAGTTCATTTTATGTTAATTGACCAAGGCTTGTAGCGGGGTTAAATCCTCTGTCGTCCAATACGTCTTGTCCAGCATAATCTGCAAATGCTCTACGTTGCGTGATACTGTGTCAGCCCAGTCTTCGTCAGTCATACCCTCAGGCTGACCAGCGTTGATGAGGTTTACGGAGTCCATTGCGGAGGAGTAGTGGCGGGCGATTTCTTCTGCTGTGATTTCGATGGTGTCGTTCATTTTAGTTTCCTTTTAAGGGTGGGTTAAAACATAAGCGTCAAACTTTGCATTCAGTTCCTGCAAGGCTTTTACTAAAACAGGAATCAAAGCGGTATCAACCATTCGCAGTTTGTCTGCATCTTCGTTATCCACGATGACAGGGTTAGCACCTTCTAGCTCTAGCACGTCTTGGGCTTTAAAGCCGTAACGCACCCCGCCATTGGTTTCTTCAGAGTCCCGTGCAGTTCGGAATTGATACGCCGTGGGCTGCAACGCTTTGACAAACTCAAGTCCGTGGGGAACAGGCACAAAGTTAATCTTGTCCCGCGCATCTGAAACCACTGTCCAAGCCACTTGGATGTAGGCATTGGTTACGCCCGTTGACCCCATACAAAACCGGTTGTTTTCAGTAGTGGGGTTAAAGACTGGGGTGTAGGAGCCTGCTGAATTTAGCGGGCTAAGTGCCGTGTTTCCGCTGCCTGTGGTGTTGCCGTAGAGTGCGTCCCGGCTGGTGGCTGTGTTGTTGCTGCCAGTGGTGTTGTTCCGGAGTGCGCTAGTCCCGCTGGCTGTGTTGTAGCTGCCTGTGGTGTTGGCTAGGAGTGCGCTCTGCCCACTCGCTGTGTTGTTGCTGCCTGTAGTGTTGTTGAGGAGTGCGTTAAACCCGTTAGCTGTGTTGCTGCCGCCCGTGGTGTTATTGGCGAGTGCTTGATACCCGCTAGCCGTGTTTTGAGTGCCCGTGGTGTTGGCTAGGAGTGCGTCCCGGCCGGTGGCTGTGTTGTTGACGCCTGTGGTGTTGTTGGCGAGTGCTTGCAATCCGCTGGCAGTGTTGTTGTAGCCCGTGGTGTTGTTGGCGAGTGCGGTATGCCCGCTGGCTGTGTTGCTGCTGCCCGTGGTGTTGTTGGCGAGTGCGTCTCTCCCGCTGGCTGTGTTTTGAGTGCCTGTGGTGTTGCTGTAGAGTGCGAAATACCCGCTGGCTGTGTTGTAGTAGCCTGTGGTGTTGGCGTTGAGTGCGTTGCGCCCACTGGCTGTATTGCCGAAACCTGTGGTGTTGGAGAAGAGTGCGCTCTGCCCGGTGGCTGTGTTGTTGATGCCAGTGGTGTTGCTGTTCAGAGCACCTGAACCCAATGCGGTATTCGACGCTATTGCACCTGCACCTTTGCCTACTCGCACGCCTGACAGGGTTGCGTCGGTTGTGGAGGAGATAGCTCCGGTTACTGCCAACGCCCCAGAGTTCACAGCAGCCAGCGTAGAGGTTCCTGATGCTGATAGTGTAGTAAACGCACCCGCTGCCGCAGTCGTAGCGCCGACAGTTCCGTTGATATTTATTGAGGCCGTACCTGTCAAGTTTGTGACTACACCGCTGCTAGGGGTACCCAATGCAGGTGTAACTAGCGTTGGGCTTGTAGCAAATACGTTTGCGCCCGTACCTGTTTCGTCGGTAAGCGCTGTGGCTAGCTGTGCAGAGGTGAATGACCCTAAGCTTGCTGCATTGCCTACGCTTGTGACTGCACCTGTGAGGTTTGCGTTGGTAGTCGTGTTCCCCGCAGTTAAACCCGCCGCTGTGCCTGTGACGTTAGTCATTACCCCCGAAGCCGGGGTTCCTAGGGCTGGGGTTACTAGCGTTGGGCTTGTATTTAAGACGTTGCTGCCTGTGCCGGTGTTGGCGACACTGACGACGTTCTTGCTGGCGTCCAGTGCTAGTGCTGTGGAGGCGGTTAGCCCCGCCAAGTTGGTCACGCCTGACGTAGTGAGCGTGGTAAATGCGCCAGATGATGCGGTAGAAGCACCTACGCTTGTGCCGTTAATCGTGCCGCCTGTAATTGTGACGCTTGCCAGTGCGTCCGCTTCTATTGCGTTATTTAGCTCTGCACGAGTGATTTTCTTCATCGACGTGGCAGAGGTGTCATACACCAAGAAAACGTCGTCAGCAGCCGTTGCGGAACCTGTAATTGCACTTAGCGCGCCAGGGTTGACGTTGGCCAGCGATTCTTTGGCCAAAGGGTAGCCGCCAGCTAATGAGCCGTCATGGATGACCGCCGTGTCTTTTGTAGTGTCAATGGTCACCTCACCCTCAAGGCCGGTAAATACTGCGTGTTCGGCCGTTGTGCCTCGGCGATGTTGTACTGCTGTTGTCATTGGTTACCCTTTGGCTCTATTGTGTTAGATTCTTGATTGTATTCAAATCTTTTTGGCGAACCAAAAACGTTTGACTCGATAAAAAAACAATCTTTGTGGTCGTTTATGTGTGCAGCGGCAGCTTCTTGCGTCTGGAAGCCTACAAACATAACAATTTTTTTGGTTTCTTTGTTGATTTGTGCAAATATCATTTTCTACTCGCAAACGCTGAAATAATACAGTTTGTTACCTCGTATGCTGTGTACGCAGGATTATAAAAAGAATCAATCTCGTAATACATACGCAATGTTGCCGTCATGCTTGAGCCAGTGCCAACAACTCTAATTTTCAAGTTGTTTGGAATGTGTGAAGTAGTTTCAAAAACAGACCAAAATTTCTGCGAATAATCTGATGTTTCAACGCCCGCAATTGAAATCATTGGCCTAATTTTAATATGTGTTCCTGCGCTTGACTGATAATCTTCACTGTTAAACACGTAATGAATTTCAACAGTTATATCGTCGCCAACATTTGTCGGGAACGTTAAAGATGCAAAAGTATCAATACCAGATATTCCTGCTGGAAATGTCCCTCCAGTAAAAAATCTAGAAAAGCCGTTGTCAGAAGCAAAAGCAGAAAGCGTAATTGCACCATTTGCAATTTTTAAACCTGTTACTTGCAGGTCGCCAATTTTTGCAGTGGTGATTGCTGCGTTTGCAATTTTTGCATTTGTTATTACGGAATCATTAATTTGAGCTGTATCAGTAATAATTCCAGAAGCAGCTATTAAACCGCCAGTAATCGTATTGGCCGCTATTCGGTCACCCTGTATGTCGCCAGCTTTTATTTTTGCGCTTGTAATAGCCTGCGCGTTTATCTTTTCAGACGTAATTGCATTGGCCGCTATTTGGTCAGAACTTACAGCGCCAGCCGCTATTTTTCCAGCAGTTACCGCATTTGCCTCTAGCTTGTCACTCACAATAGCACCGGCTGCTATCTTGCCAGCCGTGATTGCGTTAGCCGCCAGCTCATCAGTTCCAATGGCGTTAGCTTGTATCTTGTCCGCGCTGACTGAATCAGCCGCCAGTTGCGTGGCCGTTACGCTACCTGCCGCAAGTTTGGCTGTAGTAATTGCACCAGACTCAATCTTGGCGCTTGTAATCGCGTTAGCTGCTATTGTGTCGGAAGTCACAGCACCAGCAGACAGTTTGGCAGTTGATACGCTGCCAGCCGCCAACTTAGCGGTTGATATTGCGCCGTCTAATATTTGAGTCCCAACAATTGAGCCGGTAATCTTTGCCGCACTTAAATCTGCGATTTGCGAGTTTGTCAGCGTGCCAGTTATTTGAGCAGCAGTCAGCGATGCAATTTGCGCCGCGCTTAGTGTGCCGCTTATATCTGTAGAGTTAACAGCAGCAGTCCAAGCCGTTCCCGTGTATCTATACAGCTTATTGTCAGTGGTTAAAACAGCAGTGCGTCCAGCAAAGTTATCACTAGACGGCAAAGCTGATACGACCTCGACAGGGCGCAAGTCTTGTGAAAAGTTGCTGGCTGCTAATGTTCCATCAATGTCAGCAGCTAAAGTGCCGGTGACCCAAGCCTCGCCATCATAGCGATACAGCTTGTCGTCGGTCGTCAAGAATACTATTCTTGGGCCGGTGTAGCCACTTGGGTTAGGCAACTCAGAAACAACCTTAACAGGCTCAATGCCAGCAGCAAATGATGCTGCATCAACAGAGCCAGATGTTATGCTGAAAATGTCATCAGTCCACTCTCCAACAGTAGCATCCCATCTGTATAGCTTGTTAAGTGTCGTTTGGTATTTAATCTGGCCATCAAAATCACCCGATGCTGGCAAAGTGGCAACAGGCTCAATGCCGTATGCGCCTGCCTCGGAGAACAGGTTAAGAACCTCTGCGCTAAATGAATCGGAGTCTATAAACTCGGTAGTTGCTGAGACGCCTGCGCTGAACCCGCTAGTGTTGCCAGTTCTATCAACCGCTTTTACCCAGTAGTAACGAGTGACATTTATACCCAGTGGCGAGTCAATGTAAGTTGAGCCGCGAATAACTGCAACACGCGAAGCCGTTGCGCTACTATTTACCGTGTTGCTGTAAACCTCAATATAATCAAAATCTGCAACCGTTGGGTTGACCCAAGTAACTGCAATCTGTTTGTAATTTCCAAAAGCGTTAACAACGCCTGGTGGGTTTGGCGCTGTTTGGTCGCCGTATGTAATTGCGCTAGCAGATACAAACCCACTTTTTGAACCAATGGCAGTTACCGCCCTTACTCGAACTGAATATGTAGCCCCAGCAACAGCGCTGTTGATAACATAGTACGGCTCAGACACAAAAACAGAATTATAGTTTGTTTCCGACGCCGCTGTTGCGTCTGCAATAGAACCATAATTAGCACTGCTATCTGGCGTGCCAGTAATTAGGCCGTAATCAGCAGATGCTGTGCTTGCATCATCAATTAAACCCCAATCAAAGTTAGATGCCCCACGGATGTATTGAACTTCATATTGACTGACAAAAACGTTGGTTGAAGCCCCCCAAGTCACTAAAACGCCCGCCTGTGTTGTTCCGTCAGCGGCAACAACGCTTGTTGGCCCAAGGGTTAAACTTTCTGGTGGCGATACCGCAAACGCATCTGGCAGGGTAGATTGAGCGCTTACCGGCTGCTGTTTGTCGTTTACCCAAGGGTAAACTGCTGCGATATGCTCACTCAAAGAAGCCGTAACTGTCCCGTTGTAATTTAGTGATAAACGAGTTACGCGAAACTCTTTTTCATTCCACCCTGGGGTTGGATGCGTAACCGTAACAATATCACCAACAACGCAAACAAGCGCTTCAGATGTTGATTCAAGCTCTACAGTCATGCCTGCAAGCCTTGATGCTAGGCACGCGGTTTTTGCAATGTTGCGTGCTTGGTAGTAGTTTGTAACTGTTGTAAGGTTTAGCTCTGTAGACAACTCTATGTTGTTGTCAGCGGATAGGTAAGCCGTGTATTCTGTTGAGTCAACTTCCGGCCAAATTACAGCGTCAGATTGCCAATTCGCTTCAGGGTTAACAAACTTTGCAGTCACTCGGTTGTACTTTGACGACTTGCTAGAGCCACTCAAGGCAATTCCGCCGATTATGTTGTCTATCGTAAAGTCAAAAGTGCTGTCCTTGTCTTTTTCAATAAACAAGCGATACTGGCCGTTTTGGTAAGGCATGATGCCTTGCATACCAGACAGTAAAACCTTTACGTTATCGAATATGTTTTTGTTTGTAAGTATTACCGCGTTGCAAGAAAACGCCTTTACATCGTCACCGCCATCGTATGATTCAACATTAACGTCGCAATCAGTTGCAGCAGCACCAAAAGATACATCATCAATAACGGTTTCTAGCAAACCTTTCCCGTACCTTGTGTTTGTAAGGTAATCTCTTAGGCACAAAGCTGGGTTGCTGGAATAACTGGTCGATGTTGTGCGCGGGTCATAAACCTTGCGGCCTTGCACGTTGGCAGTTATTGTTGGAATGCCACTAAACACGTCTGCGTTGTAAGTTAAACGCACCCCAAGGTAAGCAATCCCACTTAGCTTGTCAGTGCTTTCCCAACTTGGCGCGGCAAGTAAAACGCTGCTGGCTGTTTGTGAATCTGCACCTGTTTTTTTGTCAATTAAGACGTGTCCAAAGTGTTTGCTCCCACTTGTTAACAGCTCGTCATTTATGTAGACGTCGCCAATCGCCTGCACTTCGCCTTCTGCTAAAACTAAACAGATGTACAAAGAGTAGTTGCTAGGGCCGCTTGTTTCAACAAATACGATAGTACCGCCTACCCTGCGCTCACCGTAAATAACCGGTATTTGTTCAATGTTTGACTGTTTGTTTACCAGTGCGCTGCGGGCCTCTTGCTCTAAGTTTGGCTGTTCTGGTTGCGGTATAAGCCAAGAAATAACGTCGCCAATGACGTTAGATACAATGTTAATCGCTTTCTTAACAAGTCTGGTGATTGACCTAACGACACGGCTCATTAGGTCACCTCTTTAGTCATAACAGTAGCCATAGTCTTGTATCCAAACTTGCGTGCAAAGGTTTTAGGGTTTCGTTGTGTGGCAAACACAATATGAGTGCAATTGTTAGCCTTGGCAAGCCTATTAAATTCAGCGTCCCACCATAGCCCATCACCGTAGCACTGAATGATTGTAAACTGCTGGCCGTCTATTTGGTAGCTTGCAAAGCCGTGCTCGTTTTCAATGTAGTTGTCAGGCTCTATAGTGTCGTCGCCAGAGCGTAGCAAATAATCAACGTGGCTGGAGTTTACGCTTTGCCCCATTTTATATCTTTGATGCTGTTGGCAGCGTACCTAAACCCCGTATCGGCTGGGAAAAAGTATTGCTGCGAGTTTGTGTTGGTCAACCTTCCAGCTTTACGCTCAAAGTCTGCCCAATGCGAGGCGCAGTTAAGCGTAATCACGGATGAATCTTCAGAGTCTTGGATTGAATAGCCTGTTATTTGCCCGTCAAAGGTAATAATAGCATCGCCAATAACCTCGCCAGCCGTGTCTAATACAGCCTTCCAAAGCCTAACCCGCCGGTTAATGTACTCTTGGTTTAAGAATATGGATACATAGCTTTGCTCTACGCTTGAGAGCCTGATTTGCACACTGCCCACCCGCAGGTCTTGCGTCTCTTGTGGTTGGCCAATGCTTAACAAATGGCCGACCGGCAAAAATGTATTGCCGCCGCTAACTACCGCATGGAAACTATCAGTTATGCGCTGTGTTGTTGAAAAATCAATTTGCACCAGGTGGCACAGCCGTATTGCGTCAGACTGTAGCGCAGTGATGGTTGAAGCATTTATTGAACGAGTCACAGCACTTCTTCCATATCCACCTCGTAGGTGTAATACTCAAACTGGCTTAAAGAGTAAGACTGTACATCGTTGTTCATCCGCATGGTAAACGATACGTTGTTGTAGGTCATGGTTTCATTATCAGAAACAGCGGTAATTAAAGCTGGCTCAATACTAATATCGCCAGCCCCGTCGCGGTCAGCCGTAACCATGTAAACCTTGCCATGCCCAAATTTAACAAAGTCGCCAGCCTTTATGTCACCCGTAAAACCGTCTACAGGCACGCTATTGGCGCCTGCACTGGTTGCCCCATTAACTAATGACGTACCAGTCGCAGAGCCGCTTGTAGAGCCTATTACAGGTGGCACAATGCCAAACGTGCCCAACATACCCTGCTGAGACGTTACAAACGCAAACACCGGCTGGAATTCAGCACGGGTCATTGGGTTGTACTTGGCGCTAAAAGCCCACTTCTGCCCACCGATAGAGCGAACCTGCACGCGCCCGCTAACAGTTGTGCTTTTTACGTTGTTGTGCGTGCTTTTTAGGTTGATAGCCTGAAATTCAGGCGTTGTTGGGTATGTGCCAGCCATTATGCAATTGTCCTCCGGCCTTGGTCGTATAAGGCCGTGTTTATCATGTTGATGATTGACCGCGCTTGAATCCAGCAAGTCGTCAACCCTTGCGCGTCTACAGTGCTAATTTGAAATGTGATATTAGCTGCTTTACGCCACCAGAATCACCACTGCTGCTATGCGTATCTTTTCATTTGTCGTAATCCGGCCACTGCCACCCATTGTTAATACCTCTGGGCCACGCTCGCCAACCACGTAAGACTCGCCACCACGCACCTGACCGCCAAGAGCGCGTCCTGTGAGCGATTTGGCAGCGTAGCTAACACCAGCACCCAGAATAAGCGCAGCAGCACCAGCGCCCAGCGCAGGACCGATAATAGGAATACCCGCTAAGGCCTTGTAAGCACCCATAGCAGCCGCATAGCTGTCGGAGACAATCTTAGCCGCGTTCTGTCGTTTCTCAGCGCTAGCAAGGTTTACGGCCAACCTGTAGGCGGTCTTTTGCTTTTCGCTTTTGCCTTGCAGTAAGATATCTTCAAAGGCCAGTAACTGGCTAGTAGTCTGTGCAGAGCGTGCCTTATCTTCTTCGGCTGACTTGTCTTTAATAGCCCTCAACTTGTCCTGGCGCTCCAATTCCAGATCTGCCATCGCTTCATTTACTTGTTGGCCAGTTAGCAGTGTGCTGTCGAGAATGATTTGTGAGCGCCTTTCGTATGACATACGAATCTGCTCCTCCTCGGACATTAGGCTTTCGGCAATCTGTACGGCACGCTGGTCGGTAGCTGCTTGCTCGGCTTCTGCTTTGCGAGCTTCACCGTCAGTAATCTGCTTTATTTTCTCATCAAGCCTGTTCTGGTCTTGTGTTTTTCTTTGGGCGCTCTGTTCTTCTATCTTCTTTTGCTTTTCAGCCTCAACTGTGGCTTTTTTAATTGCCTCTTGCTCGGCTGTGTATTGAGCTATGCGTTGTGCCGACAACAATATCGATTGCATCTGCGTTGCGTTAGCCCCCATTTGAACAGCTTTGTACTTGGCTAGTTCAATAGTGTTTAGGCTAATCGTTGCCGCCTGCTCTTGCATACGTTCAACGTACCGCTTGATATCTTCAATTTGCCGTTTTGTCTCTGTGGTTTCCTCTATTTTCTTGCCAGTAAGCAAGTCGACCGTGTCGTTAGCCTTAGCTATTTTCTTCTCGTAATCCTCAACTGCCTTTGCCAAGTCTTGAGTTATAACAGTTTGTTCTTTTATGCGGTCTGCGTTATTACCAAAAAGGCGGCCTAATGCAGCAACTTCATTCCTTGAGGCAATGTACTGGAGTTTGAGTTTGTCCAACGTCTCAATATGGTCTTCCATCTCCTTAGTCAGTTCACGAATGTAAACTGCTCGCGCCGCTTCACCAAGGGCTTCAAAGTTCTCTGTTAGCCCTTCAATTTCCGCTTTAAGGTCTTTTGCTGATTGAGTGCCTTTGCTAAATGAAGCCACAAGCAGACTGCCGACAGCCGCGCCAATTGCGATAACCGCACCAAAGATAGCGCCGCCAGGGCCAAATGCACCAGCGATTTGCGAACCCTGCTGACCAAACACAACCATTGCGCTTGTGCCCGACTGCAATTGCACCGCAATATCCTGTACTTGGAATCCTAACTGGCCAGCAGTGTATCGCATCTTGCGAACCGAGTCAGTTGTTTTTCTGGTTTGATTGCTCCATTCGTTGGTATCATTAGTTGTTTTTTTGGTTTGGTCGCTCAATTCCTTGGTAGCATTAGTTGTTTTTTTGGTTTGCTTGCTCAATTCCTTGGTAGCATCATTCGCACGCTTGCCAGATGCGGTAAGGTCGTCTAGAGCTTTCCCAGCGTTAACTAAGTCGCCCGTGTCAGCCTTAAATAAGAGGGTTGCTACTTCGGTGGCCATATTGGTTCTGCGTTCCTGTATTTAGCCAAGCCCATCACAGACTCGACTTCCCAAGCGTCTAAACGGTTACCCGTCAGTTCCATGTATCGGTGCATCTCATTGTAAGTGTAATCCGTCAGGCTGGTGTACACATTCCAACAGTCGTTATGCTCAGACCTTAACTTGGGCGCGTTGGCTAACTCGGCTGGCGTAGACCCTCGACTTTTGGCCACCTGTTGCAGAGCTTCGTATCGGCTAATCTTTGAGCCTTCGGCGCGGTCGTTTATCCAAAAACACCACCGTCCGAAGGTTACAAACTCATCAATTAGCCGGTCGTAAAATTTGCCCTGCGCGTCAGAAAGTCGATCAACTGGCTAACAATTGCCGGTGAATCTGCGTACAGCTTGAGCGCGTTCTTTTTGTTGAACGGGTACGGCTCGCCGTTATCAACGATGCCGCTCCAGTCCATCGTAACAGCCACCAGCGCGTCAATGTCCATCTTGTCATAGTCAAGGTCTATATCTTTGCCGCCACTCTTTGCCGCAATAATTTGGCTTGTCTGGTTCTTTTTAGCGTTGCGCCACTCTTTTGAGTCAGAGCCTTTTATTTTAATGAATACATCAGTTGGCGAGCCGTCCACGGGCGAGAGGATATTACACTCCGCGCCCGCTTCGTGGCTTTCTACTGTGCGTAGGCTGTTCAGTTCCATGCTTAGGCGTCCGTTCTGGTGATAACAATTTGCGATGCGTCGCCAGATGAGTACAGAGCAACAAACTCCATTGACACTGTGACTGCGCCCTCGCCTGATACGTCAGGTTGACCGCTGTTGTACTTCACGTTTGGAATATCAATCTCGTAGTCATTACCAGCAGTGTCGGTCAGCGTAGCACGACGGAACTAGACGTCTCGTTGATAAACTTCTCATACAGCGCTTTGCTGTCAAAGTAGCTGGTCAATGTGCCTGTGGCGCGTGACTTGCCGATGCTTGGTCGGTTAGTGGTGGATGAGCCAATGCTAAATAATGGTTCGATGCCGTTCTCAATACTCAGTTCTAGCGACGTAACCGTCGCGATAGTTGAACCGCCCTCTGTGATTGAGCCGGTGAATGAGTCAAATGGTGTGTTGCCACTATCAGCGCTGTAAGTGCTAGTTGCAACTTGCGTAGTATTCAAGGTCAAGTCTTTACCTACCACACCCCAGGTCGCAGTCACCATGCTGTTAGGCGCAACCGCCAAAGCAAGGCTGTTCATTTCAACGCCGGTATATCGATGGTACTCAGGAGTCGCCAAGTCGCCAAATTTGCGCTCAAACGTAAACGAACGACGGGTAGTGCTGCCTTTAATACGTCGGTTGTCCATGAGCCACACATGACGGCCTCCAATAGCACGTCAAAGGCCGCGTACTCCAACTCAGAACTAATCTCACCGCCAATGGTTTTGTTGCCGTGTCTAAAGTCCTCAATCTGGCGGTCGCCTCGTAGCTTTTCGCTTTCGATTGCGTCCTTGGTCATTGCCATATTCGTACCCGTGTGTGGAACAGGTGTCCAAGTCGGTGTCGACGGCGTTGTGCCGTAGGCCGATTCTGCAACGTAGTGCAGTGAATGTTGTGCGCCGTTTGCGATTGCCATTTGAGTTACCTCGCTTCTGTGTAAGTTTGAAATGATACGGACACTGGCACAAAATGCCAAGCACCCTCAAAGATTGCAGGTGCAATCGATACGGAGCGCACCCGAACGTTAACGCCATTATATGACGCAACCGTCCCGCGCTTAAAGTGGTCTGCCACTGCGTCCACCACTGTTGTGCGACCGCTGTTGGCTTTGTAAACAACGTCAACCTGATAAATGCCGTTTGTCTCGTCTAAGCCGGTAGCACCTAAGCCACTTTGCAGCGTGTCAGCCGGTAAAAAACTAGGGCGCAAGTAAGTTGTGCCACCTGTAGGTGCGTATTCAATGTTAGGCCACGCAATAGGGTTGCCACCAGCCAATGCTGATAGGCGAGTGTCCAATGCGGCCTGAATGTCGTTAAAGTGCGTACTCATTGCCTTGCCTTATTGATTTCAAGTTGCACACGCTGCAAGTTAATACGCAAGAATCCGTTAGGCGCTTGCTTACTATGCGACCCATATTCTAAGCGGCGCGCATAAGGTAGGTTGTTTGTCAAATAAAAGGTTTGGCCTAGCTTTAAACCTTGCAAGGTTACAGCAGCGTCATTTATTGAGCCAGCTCCCGTGCTGTCTAAGCGGCTTGTAGTTGATAAAACGGGCGACCCAATAGATGCCTGCCAGTTGCCGCGAAACCTACCCGTATCAACGGGGCTTTCTTTAATGATGCGCGACGACAAGCCAAACAATGTCCCTCGCACCTGCTTCTCTGTAAAGCCTTTGATGTTCAGCACTGCTTTGTCTAAGTCAGTTGCAAAGCTCATACGCGAACCTGTAAATTGCAGGCTACAACAACGTCAGCCGGTTTAATCTCAGATACCGATATAACGCGATAGGATTGGCTTTCAATGCTTGCCGTGTCGCCCACTGCGTAAGCATGGCCTTCACACAATAAACGTCTGTCGTTTTGCTCAATGGCTTGGTCTGCACGCTCTTGGCTTGTGTACTCAAAAATACATGCGTACTTGTCAAATGTGGCTGTAGTTTGCGACACCGTGCCAGTCGCAGGGTTGTATGTGCCGTTTGTTGTGCGCGTAAATGTGTAAGACTTGCCGAACTTCTCTAGCAAAGCCTTTGCGTTACCAGCTAGCAGCGAGTAGTTATACACGGCTAACCATTCCCATCGGCCTAGTTATCTTGCCAAGCGCAAATGTAAGCGCAGGCGTAACGGTTCGGTTTGAGCTGTTGTCCGCATAGGTCACGGAAATGTCGCCAACAGTCTCAGATGTAGTTTTACGAGCCTCAGTCTCGAACTGGCTGTACCCGTCTGCCTGCACCTTGGTCGCCTCGTAAGTGGACGTTTTGACCTCTTTGGGTATCTCTGTCGCGTCGGCATAGTAGCCGTCAATTTGCGCTTCGGTTCGAGGCCATTGCAAAAACTGGTTTTCGTTGGCCTTGTTGCCAATGTAGGCGATTCGTTCTAGGTAGTCCATAGCACGCAAAATCTGTTGCTCGACTGTGGTGTCGTCGGCTGAATAAGTTAAGCCGCGTGCGTCTGCCCATGCTTTGAACTCAGCAAGGGTAACGTAGCTGTTGGCGTTTTGCACCAGTGAGCCATCTTCCACAATCAAGGCCATGATTAAACTTTCTTGTAACCGCCCAAGGCGTAATTGGCAACTTCATCGGGGTGAACGTCGGCTGTCTTACCGTCATCGCGCACCATTTTTACAGTCTTCACTTTTTCGGCTTTGGCATCTTTTTGGCCGGAGCCTTCATCGGGGTTTTGACTGGCGACTTGGGTGACTTCTTCTCGTACTGCTTTAGTGCTTTCGGCATTTTTTATTCCTCGCATAATTAATCCCTAGAAAAGGGTTAGCCCCGAAAGGCTAACCCGTTTTGCTTTAGCCCAACAACACAGCGATGTGTTCAGGCTTCCATGCTTTGACACCCCATGAGGCAGCAACCTCAATCATTGTCTTGCGGTAGCCTTTGTAGACGCGGACTTCAAACACCATGCCGGTGAATGGGTCTTGAATCAACATAGAGTCGGTTGCAATATCACCGCCATCTGGCACAGCCGGAGCACGCATAGCGATTTCCAAAGCAGTACGGTGGAAAGCAACGTTTGCAGTAAAGTTGTTGCCAACAGTAATTGCAGCGTCATCAGCCAGTGCGATGCGTGAGCCTGGATTGCCGATTGCGAATGAGCCACCTGCAAGTGCTGTGTTTACAACGTACTTGTTGGTGTCGCCGGCAAAGGTCAAAATGTCACCAGCGATGATAGTGCCCGTGCCACCGTCAGCAGCGATGCTTTTTTGGCCAACAGCGTGGGCCCCATCGTTTACTAAGTAGCTTGCGCCTGTACCCTTGGTGTGTGAGCGAACTTGTGCTGACTCTTTAATCATCAAGCCTTGCAAGTCGAGCAATGTACCCTGGCGCAGCATATCGATACCGCCGGCTTCGTTTGCTTTTTGCAACTGAGCCAATTGGCGCAAGTTAGTACCAGCCAAAGTGCCCAAGACCATAGAGGCTTGACCGTCATTGCTAGGCATACCGTTGTCAACCAGAATCTGGCGCAACTCAGCTACTTCGCTAAAGTTAGAGCCGAAAGGCGTTGTACCAGCAGTACCAAAAGCGCGTGATGCGTTACGGTAAGCCTCGGTAGCCAAGTCAACTTCCATCTCGTTAGCTAGTGTACGCATAGCCTGCTTGATTTGGTCACCGTAAACAGTCTCAAAACCGATACCGTTGTTCAAATGACGCACATCTTCGCCGGTGTATGGAATCTGCACGGCGCGAGCTTTGCTGATAACCAACGTTTTGTTGTCCACGGTCTGGTCTGTACCTTCGGGGATAGTCATAGACTCAGCCACGTTTACAGCGGTAGCTGCACGTGTGAATGAGGCACGGACATTATCACCTTGGCGGCACGCTCAGAGCCGTTGGCATTGATTGTTGCTGAAGGGATGAAGCCGACTAACTCGCGGCCTACTACGTCAGCGGCTTTATAAATGTCCGCTGCAAGGTTGTCTAATACGTTTGCCATTTTGGTGTTCCTTTAAAGAATGGTCAATCTGAAATTACTTTACCGCCATCTTTAACGAATTTGGCGCGTTCTGATTGTGCCATAACGTCAAAGTCTGAGCGACTTACTTGTTTTCGACCACCATCGGCTCCGCCTTGTGACCGTGAGGCTCCGCCTCCGTTTGCTTGTGACCGTCCACTAGACGGGTACGCAGTTTAATTGTAGCAGTCAGTCGTCAAAGTGGAACTGTTAATTGACCGCTATCGTCT
>FUWD013173179.1_pt1 | contig 15123 bp, 15 predicted proteins | sample 1063281 | NCBI WGS metagenome assembly FUWD01 (sample SAMEA79048168, study PRJEB19326) | metagenome | biome: marine | reverse complement strand
CGGACGCAGCAGAGATGAGCAGCTCACCCTCCTCACCCACCTCCACCAGGTCATCGGCCCCCCCTCCGAACTCGACAAGGCGAACCGACGAGAAAGGGCCGGGCCGTAGCCGGGTGGGTTCGTCACCCGGGGCGTGGTTGTAGAGCGAGACCATGGTTTCCGTCGTTCCATAGAGGTGGCTGGTGGTGACGTCCAAATCCTCGTTGATCGACCGTAGAAGATCTGGCCTGATCGTGGCTCCACCCCACATGAGGTTCCTGATGCTCGACAGCCTCTCGGGGCGGTAACCGGGGGCAGACATGAGAGCGAAATAGAAGGTGGGCACGGTGAACACCAGGGAGATCTCGTTCTTCTCGATGCAGGAGAGCACTGATTCAGGATCGAATATCGAACTGGTGAAGTAGGTGCCGCTGTAGGCCAGTGACATGAGGAAGTTTCCGTAGAAGCCGATGGCGTGGCTGAGGGGAGCCAGGCCCAGGGTGCGAATGTGGGTGCCTGCCCGCACTCCAGTAAGTGACGAAATCCAGACAATCCTCGGAAGTGTCGTCTTGTGACACAAGAGGACGCCCTTTGGTAGCCCCGTGGTTCCCGAGGTGTAGAAGATGTAGGCGAGTTCGTCGCGCTCAACCTCGGGAACAGGGGGGAGGCTGTCGACATCACCACGGCACTCCCCGAAGGCTTCAGCTCCCTCTGTCGCCCCACCGGCACAGAGCACGGTCCCACTGCTTCCCACCACCTCGCGAGTCGCTGCGACAAGGGTCGGATCCGGCAGCAGGAGAGCTCCCACGACGCCAGCCTGATCCATGAGTTGCGCCAGTTCGCCCGGTGGCAATCGGACGTTCATCAGCGCGGGTACAGCGCCAATTCTGGCCAAGGCCAGAATTGTCAGGCAGTGCTCGATGTTGTTCGGTAGCACCGTGGCGAACCTCATGCCGCGGGCAACGCCACGCTCGGCAAGGGCGGCGGCGACTGCATCGACCTCGTCCAGCAACTCACCATAGGTAAACGACAGACCCGTCAGGTCATCGACGAGGGCCGGCTGTCCCGGTGTACGGCTCGCAGCCGCCGCTATCAACTCATATGCCGAGTGCAAAGGATGTCCCTGGGGGTCGTAGCGAGTGGGTCATCGTCGTGTGGGCGGCAGGCCCCTCCGACCTGTCTGATCTCCTCGGTCAGGGAGCCAATTCGGCCTGTGTCGACACTGTCGGAAAGGTCTGATGCGGCTGGCCCGGGCACCTCGGCCACCATCTCTCCACACCCCCCGATATCTCCGTGTCCCCCCACCGGGCACCTTATGGCCTGACCCTGGGTGGTGCGAGTTAGGCCCGAGGTCTACCTGCTAGAACCTCAGGATCGCAGACAGGTGCCGCCCCAGTCGACGACAGGATGCCATCTGTCAGGTGCTCTGAGAGTTTTCCTCGGCTGATACGGCGGTTGCCAGTTCCGTCATAGAGAAGAAGACGTGATCCACCTCGGGCATGGGCTCCGGCACTTCACCTTCACCACTTCCACAGGCCACCGAGAGACGGTGTCGGTCTATCCATGCGTTGTCCAGGCCGATCGAGCGTGCTGGAATGTGGTCGTGCCTGAGGCTCTGGGCCGCGTGGAGGATGTCCTCCTTGCAATGGCCGAGATCAGCAGCCACATGCGTGAGCAGGTACTCGAAGTTGGCAAGGTCCGGCTTGTAGGAGCCGATGTCCTCAGCGGTGTACACGGCATCGAACTCGAACCCCAGGAGCGCACTTGAGGCCGCAAAGCCCGCACGGTCCACGTTCGACAGGATCACAAGGTCGAAGCGCTCCGAGAGGGACCGGAGAGCAGCGGCTGAATCGGGAAACGCCGGCCAGTTTGGAACAGACGCTCCGAACGCCTCGTCGAGCGAACCTGTCGTCGGCATACCCAAGTGGCCTGCCAGCGAGCGGTGAACCCTCTCAAGGACACCGGGGTAGCTGAGTGCCGGAGTGGCTGCCTGCTGGTCAGCCTCGTGGAGATTGAAGGCCTCAAGGGCCTCTTCCCTGGTTACGTCCCCGCGCTGGTTGCCTCCGAGGAGCGGCTGGAGAGCTTCCCATATGCCTGTCTCCCAGTCGACGAGGGTGCCATAGCAATCGAAGGTAATGACGGAGTGGTCGGTGAGTTGGCGAACCATCTTTGGAGGCTACGGAGCAGTGGTGCGGGAGCGATCAACGTCCAGACGGAGGACATCGGGTCGGGAGTAGTGGCCTGCCGGGTCGAAGTTCTGGCGTTGTTTGCCCACCTCGTTGATGTCGAGATCGGCCCACACAATGCCCACCTCGTTGCGCAGCGGTTCGACCACCCAGGCGCCGTTCGGGCCTGCAATGCAGGTGCCTCCGTTGTGGTACTGCTCACCGTCTGGAAGCAACCCCCGCAGGGAGAAGTCATCTGGAACGTGTTCAGACCTGTAGACGGCACCAACGCTTACCACGAACAGGCGGCCCTCCTTGGCGATGAAGCGCGTGATGTCCTCGGTGAGGCCGACCGAACCCGGCCATGCTGCAACGTGCACCTGAGAGCCCGCCGCGTACATGGCGGCCCTGGCCAGCGGCATCCAGTTCTCCCAACAGTTGAGGGCCGTTAGGCGGACGCCCTCGTGATCGTGTGCAACCAGGCCGGCTCCGTCACCGTCGGCCCAAACGAGGCGCTCCGTGTAGGTGGGCTTCAGCTTCCGGTGAACTCCAACGATCCCCTCTATCGGATCGATCGCTACAAGCGAGCAGTAGACGGAACCCCTGGAGGCGGATCGTTCGACCACCCCCACATAGGCGAAGAGCCCGGCATGGCGGACGGCATCCACTACGACCTCGAACTCGGGCCCGTACACGTCAACTGATTGATCCAGGTACGTCGCAAAGGCCGCCTGCTGGTCAGGATCCTCCCATTCGGACGAGTGGGTTCGATCCAGCCAGACCGGGTAGCCGGGAACGAACACCTCAGGGAATACAACCAGATCAGCTCCTCCAGCCGCAGCCTCGACTATCCGGTCCACGACGATGGCGATGGTTCCCTCCCGGTCAAGGAAGGCCGGGGTGGCCTGGACGGCGGCGACACGCATGCCGTTCAGTCTGGCTGGCATCTGGTGACAATGGAAACCCAAGGGCTTCAGGCGGGAACCATGAGGGACCTAGTACCCGGGTCCGCCAAGGGCCGTCGCTGTAGGATCCGCCCATGTCGTCCCACTTTCCTCTGCTGATACAGGGGGGAATGGGAATAGCCGTCTCAGACTGGAAGTTGGCCCGATCTGTCTCGGTGGCCGGGCACCTCGGCGTTGTATCCGGAACGGCGCTCGACAGCGTCATGGTGCGGCGCCTGCAACTTGGCGATCCCGGTGGGCACACCCGCCGGGCCCTTGCTCACTACCCCGTTCCAACGGTTGCCGATTCGATCCTGGACCGGTATTTCATTGAAGGTGGCAAACCTGCCAACCAGAGGTTCATCCAGACGCCTATGGGTTGCATAGCGCCCTCAGGAAACCTCCTTAATCTCCTTGTTGCCTCCAATTTCGTAGAGGTGCACCTTGCCCGGGAGGGGCACTCCGGGCCGGTTGGGGTCAACTACATGGAGAAGATCCAGGCACCCCTCCTGGCGTCGATCTACGGCTCGATGCTTGCCGGCGTTGACTACGTGCTCGTGGGGGCCGGGATACCCAGAGCCCTGCCGGGACTTCTCGACCGGTTGGCTGATGGACTGCCAGTGGATATGCGCCTCGACGTCAAGGGGGCGTCAGGTGACAACCACCATGAATGTCGCTTTGATCCGAAAGAAGCAATGCACGGTGCTGCTCCAACTCTTGAGCGACCCATGTTTCTTGCGATCGTCTCTTCCCACATCCTGGCCACGATGCTGGCAACCAAGACTGACGTTCCCGCCGACGGCTTCATAATCGAGGCACCTGTGGCCGGTGGCCACAACGCCCCACCCCGGGGAAGGCTGCAACTCAGCGAAGCGGGCGAACCGGTCTATGGGGAGCGGGACGTTCCTGACATGGCTGCCATAAGGGACCTGGGTCTGCCCTTCTGGTTGGCGGGAGGCTACGACGCCGCCGATCAGGTCCGTGAGGCACTGGAGTTGGGAGCCACCGGTGTCCAGGTGGGAACTCCCTTCGCCTTCTGTGAAGAGTCAGGGTTTGACTCCGATGTGAAGCGCAGGGTCCTGGAACTGAGCAGCAACGGGACCGCGACCGTGTACACCGATCCGGTCGCCTCGCCCTCAGGCTATCCATTCAAGGTGACCGACCTAGAGGGGACCCTGTCTGACCCGGGCGTCTACGCCGAGAGGCAGCGGGAACGGTGTGAACTCGGATACCTGCGTACCGCCTACCAGAAGGATGACGGACGGCTGGGCTGGAGGTGTCCGGCCGAGCCTGTGGAGGACTATGTCCGAAAGGGAGGAAATGACGACGATGCAATCGGCCGGAAATGCCTTTGCAATGCCCTCCTGGCCAACGTGGGGCTCGGACAGGTGCAGCGCGGAGGGGCCACCGAGAAGGCGCTTTTTACGTCTGGTGACATGGTGGCGGGGGTGGAGCGGTTCCTGCAACCGGGTGAGACTTCCTATACGGCAGCGGAGGTCATTGAACGGCTGGTTCCGAGTAGTTGACCAACGAGGACTCGCAGAACACCTCATTGGGAGCGGGCTACAGGGCAGGTAAGGAGCATCCATTATGCGCAAGCAGACCAGACGAGAGATGGCGACTGAGGCAATTCACGCCGGAGAGACCCATGATACCTCCGGTGCCCACATTGCGCCCATCTACCAGACATCCACCTTCACGTTCCCCGACATGGCCGCCGTCGAAGCCCGGGCCGCGGGGGAGTCCGATTCGTATATGTACTCACGTGGAGGAAATCCGGGAAGGACAGCCCTGGCTGCAAAGTTGGCCGCCCTTGAGGGCGGGGGAACCGAGGGGATCTCGGCCGAGATTTTCGCCTCTGGAATGGCGGCTATCACCGCGGCGCTAATGGGAACCGCCAAGACAGGCGACCACATCATCACCCAGCAGGTTCTGTACGGCTCAGCCGACCATCTCATCTCAGACGTGTTGACAGGGTTCGGGGTGAGCAACTCCCGGGTTGCGGGCCTTGAGCCGGAGGTGCTCCGAAATGAATTGAAACAGCACCCCGAGACCACGGCCGTCTACCTGGAGACACCAGCCAACCCGACGATGTCGGTCATCGACATTGCTGCGACGGCTGAGATTGCCCACCGGGCAGGAGCAAAGGTGATCGTGGACAACACGTTCGCAACACCCGTCCTGCAACGACCCCTTGGCATGGGCGCTGACGTGGTGGTTCACAGCACCACAAAGTTCATCAACGGGCACGGAACCGTGATCGGCGGAGCCGTGGTCAGCTCGGACGAGGTCCTGATGGCCGACGAGATTGCCTCGCTTATCCGCTTCACTGGCGGAGTTCCCAGCCCGTTCGATTGCTGGTTGACCAACGTGGGCCTCAAGACACTTCCTCTGCGTATGCGCCAGCACTGTGCTAACGGTATGGATGTCGCAGGTTTCCTGGAGGAGCACCCGGCGGTTGCTACGACCGCCTATCCGGGCCTGAAGAGCCATCCCCAACATGAGTTGGCGGGCCGGCAGATGGACGGCTTCGGTGCGCTGATCGCATTCGACCTGGGCTCATACGAGGCTGCCGCCAGGTTCCTCGAGCGGCTGGAGCTGTGCTCGCTGGCGGTCAGCCTCGGGAACGTCGACACCCTGATCGAACACCCTGCGTCCATGACCCATGCTGTCGTTCCTCCCGAGGAGCGTGCTGCCTCCGGCATCACCGATGGCCTCATTCGGATCTCCGTCGGACTGGAGGACGCCGCCGACATCATCTCCGACCTGGATCAGGCCCTTGGGACGTAAGTGGCGGCTGCTCTTGTCTGCGGAAGCGGGGGACAGGTAGCCTGCCGCCGCTGTTGACACGATCGAAGTGTCACTGAGGGGGGGTGCTCCGTGGAGGTTCTGAACAGAGAGGAAATTGACGCCTTCTGGATAGACGGCTACCTGTTGCTGGAAGACGCTGTACCGGCAGCGAAGCTGGCGGCCCTGTCATCACAGTTCAACGCCTGGGTCGACGAGAGCCGTTCCCATGCGGAGCCGTTCGGCAGCACTCTGGACGGCAGGCCCCGCTTCGATGTGGAGCCGGGTCACAGCGCCGAGGCACCAGCCCTCAGGCGGATTGCCTCGCCGACAGAACTGTCCGAGGTCTACCTGGACGTCATGCGATCCAGCATTGCCGTTGACGCAGCGGCGCAACTCATAGGCCCGAACGTCGCCTTGAACCACACCAAGGTCAACTCCAAGCTTCCTGGCGCCGGCACCGAGGTGAAGTTCCACCAGGACTTTCTCTTTGAGCCCCACAGCAACGACGACATGATCACCGTGCTCTACTTCATCGACGAGGTGACAATGCAGAACGGTCCTCTCGAGGTGCTACCCGGGAGTCACCTGGGGCCCCTCTACGAGCACTGGCATGAAGGCCTCTTCACAGGCGCAGTCTCGGAGTCAGTTGTCGGGAAGGCAAAGGATCATCTGGTGTCATGCCCGGGGCCCGCCGGCTCAGCCTGCCTGATGCACGGCCGAACGTTACACGGCTCGGCACCGAACCTCTCCGACAGGCCCCGGACGCTCTTCATCTGTGCATACAGGGCCGAGGATTGCCGACCGCTGCAGGTCAGCCACGTGCCATCTGTCCACGAGGGCGAGGTTCTGAGGGGAGAGGCGACCAACCGCGTTCGCTGCAGCGAGTCCAACATGGAGTACCCGGAGGTCCCGACGGGAGCCTCCTTCTTCAACCAACAGGAGCGGCATACGGTGGACATGTGAGCCGCGTCGACCTTCTCCAACTCGAGTTCACCACTGACAGCGGCATCGGCAGACGCGCCCGACTCGGCTTGGTCGTGCTGGAGTCCGATCACACGCTCGAGGCCGAGTTTCGGATGCTCGACGTTGAAGGGGTCGTTCACTACGTGTCGCGCATAGCCAACGACGCCACCATCACGCCGGACTCGCTTACGGCGATGGAGGAAAGGCTGCCCGTGGCTGCAGCCCTACTACCTGTTGAGCTTCAACTGGATGCAATCGGGTACGGCTGCACGTCAGCTGCCACGCTGATTGGAGAGCACGGCGTCAGGGAAGCCCTCACCTCTGCCCATCCAGGTGTTCCGTGCAGCAACCCCATCTCGGCCGCAGCCGCAGCGTTTGAGGCTCTCGGTGTCAGGCGCATTAGCCTGCTGACGCCCTACACGGCCGACGTAACGAATCGAATAGTCGAGCACTTCGAATCGCTTGGTTTCGAGGTGATGGCTGTCAGCTCCTTTCTCGAGCCCGACGACCATGTAGTGGCAAGGATCACTGAGGAGGTCGTAGCGGCCGGCGCTGCTTCAGTGGGAGAGGTCGCCGGATGCGAGGCGGTGTTCGTCTCCTGTACAAGCCTCAGAACATTCGGGGTCGTATCCACTATCGAGAACCGTCTGGACAAGCCGGTGGTGTCCAGCAACCTGGCACTCGCATGGCACCTGTTGAGGCTTGCAGGGATTGACGACAAGCTTCCGGGCATGGGGCGCCTCTTCACCCTCGGGATCGATCGGGGCGGCGGTTGACCGGGCAGCCACCACCACGTGGCTTTCCCGAATCCGAGTACAGGCGCCGCACCGAGACAGCGCAGGCAATGATGGCCGACAGGGCCATTGCCTGCCTGATGGTCTGCACCGAGCCGGAGGTCAGGTACTTCACGGGCTTCTTCACGCCCTTCTGGCAGAGCCCCACCCGCCCCTGGTTCGTGCTGGTACCCCAGGCGGGGAAGCCGATTGCGGTCATTCCCGGCATCGGTGAAGCCACCATGTCTGGAACTTGGGTCGACGACATCCGTACCTGGCCGGCCCCACAGCCCGACGATGACGGCCTGTCACTGCTCTCACAGAGCCTCAGGGATCTGGTTGGTCCGGATGGCACGATCGGCCTCCCGATGGGCCATGAAACACACCTGAGGATGCCCCTGAACGACTTCACTGCCCTGAAGGCGAGCCTTGGAAACATTGGCTTCGTGGATGCCACCGACATCGTGCGTTCGCTGCGCATGGTCAAGTCCGAGGCGGAGATCGCCAAGGTCGCCCACATCTGCAGGATCGTCTCCGACGCCTTCGATGCGCTCCCCAACCTCGTGCACGTTGGAATGAACGAGAGAGAGGCGTTCACGGCTTTCAGGGTCGACCTCCTGCAACGTGGGGCAGATGCCGTGCCCTATCTGGTGGGAGCCACCGGACCCGGGTTCTCAGATGTGATCAAGCAACCTGACGACCGGGTGATCGAACACGGTGACCTGCTCATGTTCGACACCGGTTCTATGTTCGACGGCTACTCAAGCGACTTCGACCGCTACTACGCATTCGGAGAGGTTGCCCCTGCTGCTGCTCAGGCGTACCGGACCGTCTGGGAGGCCACCGAGGCGGGCCTCGGGGTCATGCGCCCCGGGGCGACCACCAGTGACATCTGGGCGGCAATGGCCGACGTCCTCACAGAGGGAGGTTCGTTGGGCAACTCCGTTGGCCGCCTCGGCCACGGACTCGGAATGCAGGTGACAGAGTGGCCATCGCACACCGCTGACGACAAGACCGAGATCGTTGAGGGCATGGTGTTGACACTTGAGCCGGGCCTCACCTGGGAGTCCGGCAAGCTTATGCTCCACGAGGAGAACGTGGTTGTCCGCAGCGATGGCCCCGAGTTGCTCTCTCGCAGGGCGCCACGAGATCTGCCGGTGATCGAGTGACCGGCCTTCAGGAGAACTCGCCGGCCAACCACATGTCCCTGAGCACGAACTTCTGGATCTTCCCGGATCCGGTCATGGGGAGTATGTCCACCAATACCCAAACAGGCATTCACCAGGGCGCAGTAGCCAGGGCTGTCCATTCCACAATGGCTGCCGGTACGGAGCCGTCCGTCGCAGGGAAGCTGCAGGGGAGGGACGCTGATACTCCTCACCGCATTGGCAGAACCCGTGTGGAGCGGGCAGGCTCGTGTTCTGGAGGGGCCGCGCCGCGTGCCACCAGTCGGGAGACCGGGGGTCTCGGCGACAAGGTTGATCTACTCAATGGGGACAAGTGCAATACGGTGATCAAGCATGAGTTCTGCACAGGTTGTGGCTTCTGCGATGCCACAGGTGCTGCCAGTCCGTTGGTGGTCCAGTGACCTTCCAGTTCGATATCGAGACCGCCGCAGTACCGAACGGAGAGGGTCACTGGAAGGCCCACCTCACGGACCGTTGGAACATCGGCGACAACCCGAACGGTGGGTACCTGGTGGCGGCGGCCCTGCAGCCCGTGAGACAGCTCTGTTCCCACCCCGATCCGATCTCGGTGACAGCCCACTTCCTTCGACCCGGAATGGGTGACGCCGACGCTGATCTGACCGCATCGCTACTCCGGACGGGACGCAGTGTCACGACGGCCAGGGCCAGCTTGAGCCAGGGCGGCAGAGTCCGCCTGGAGGTCCTCGCAGCATTTGGTGACCTTGACAGAGGATCAGGTCACGGCCATGTCGTTACAGAGGCCATGCCCGACATACCGCTTCCGGAAGACTGTGTGGACCGTTCCCGACTGGAACAGGGTGTCGAAATGCACATCAAGAGCCGCGTCAACACGCGGGTACACCCCGACTATGCGACGGCAACTGCCCTGAAGAAAGCCGAGACCATTGGCTGGGTCAGGTTCGCCGACGGCCGTGAGCCCGACACCCTTTCAGCGGTCCTGTTCGCCGATGCCTTTCCACCTCCCATCTTCGGCCTGCTCGGCCGGATCGGCTGGGTACCGACAATCGAACTGACTGTCCATGTCCGCCAGAGGCCGGCGCCCGGTTGGGTGTGTGGCAGGTTCGTAACCGAGGACCTCCACGATGGTCGGATAATCGAATCGGGAACTCTCTGGGATTCCAAGGCATCCCTGTTTGCCAGGTCACGCCAGTTGGCGATGCTGCTCCCGGATGCTGACGGGAAGTAGGTGCCTCCAGCGTCGGTCTTCCGGTTCCAGGCGCGAATAAGGCCGCGGGCCCGTAGCGGGCATGTGGGTGGCACCTGGGGGCCAGACGGGGTCCTCCTCGTAGCCGTAGATGCTCCAGCGGTGGATGGGAAGGCAAACCTGGCGGTCATCAAGGCCCTGGCAGATGCCCTGGGGGTTCCCCGGCGCTCCCTGACGATCGTGGGAGGGGAGCGTTCCAGGAACAAGGTGCTAGAGCTTGCCGACCCACCGAGCGACTTCACCACGCGCCTGGAGCGCCTGTTGGCGAACTGAGCGGGCCGAGGCGACCGGTAGCGTGAAGCCGATAGGTCTTGACACTGCACGACTCTGGGTCACGGAAGACTGAGGCCATTCGAAGCGGAAGGTTCCGTGCACTTCGTCATCTACGACGTCGATCGGCCTGATGCAGGCAACCTCCGTGCAGAAACCCGTGCACGCCACCTCGGGTACCTTGTCGCCTACGAGATGCACTTCGCCGGACCCCTGCTCGACTCCGACGGTGAGATATGCGGCCCCCTGATGGTGATCGACCTTCCGTCCCGTGTGGAAGTAGTCGATTTCGCAGGGGCGACCCCTATGCCATTGCCGGTTTGTTCGAATCCTCCTCCATCACTACCTTCAGGCAGGTGTTTCTACCTTCGGAGAACTGAGCGCCCCAGCTTTGTCAGCCCAGGCTGCCCAGAAACTCCAACAGGGCGGGATTGACGACTGCAGGGTTCTCCAGGTTGCTGGAGTGGCCCGCACCCGGAACAGGGACAAATGTGGTCGGCCCACCAAACCCGTCAGCCATTGAACGCCCCCGCTCCAGGGGAATGGCAGCATCCAGCTCCCCGTGGAACACGATAGCCGGACATGTGATCTCACCAAGACGGTCGTCGGTAGCGTCGCGTTCGAACAGGCATTCCTTGGCAGCAGTCCAGGCCGTCACCGGCCTGGCATTCCACTTGGCGCGCCAGATGGCCGTATCGAAGCCCGGGGCAAACAGCACAGCAGCGAGGATGTCTCCCACCGGCCCAGCGAGGCCGTCTGCTATCGCAGCGTCAAAGAGGCCCTGGAACTGGGCGCGTTCCTCGTCGTTCAGGGCCGTTGCGTCGCTGTCAACGATGACCATGGCACGGACCCTCTCGGGAGCCGTGAGAGCCGCTCGAACCGTCAGGAAGCCACCCTGTGACATGCCACCGAGGACTGCCGAGTCCACACCCAGGTGGTCGAGCAGTGCAAGGGCGTCGTCGGCCAGGTCCCAGTACGTGAAGGGTTCGGTGTTGACCGTCTGACCCCAACCCCTCTCATCGTAGGTGACTACCCTCCAGCCGGCCTCCGTCAGGGGTTCAACCTGAGGTGCCCACATCTCGTGACCCATTGAGAAGCCGTGGCTGAGAAGAACCACGGGGCCGCCACCGCCCGAATCCACGTAGTGGATGGTCTGGTTGTTTGCCTCTGCGAACGGCATCTCATCTCCTTCGTCCAGATCTGGCCCTGAGGGGCGACCGTAGTCGCAGGTGGAGTTGCCGACCCGAAGCGGCCTCGTCTCCTTCCAGCCATGCCGCTAGAACTATGGGGTGCACCTGGACGAGCCCCACCGCCACGGCGAGCCGCTGTCGAGAGATGGCTCCCTGGAAAGGCTGTCGAGCACGAGATTTGACGTAATCGTGGTCGGCGGCGGAATCAACGGTGCCGTGTCTGCCCTCTCCCTGTCAGCACACGGTCTGAAGGTCGGCCTTGTCGAGGCCGACGACTTCGCCTCAGGAACCAGCCAGGAGTCCTCCAACATGATCTGGGGAGGCTTCAAGTACCTGGAGAGCTATGACATCCGCCTCGTGGCAGGGCTCTGCCGGTCCCGAAACCGACTTGCCGCCGCGTACCCGACACGAATTCTTGAGACGCGTTTCATGGCAGTCCTTGAACAGGGTGCACCCTTTGCCCCATGGTTTGCGGCCCTTGGAGCCAATGTCTACTGGGGACTGGGTCGGCTCCGGACCATCCGCCCGCGACACAGGAGCAAATCGACGATCCACAGGTTGGAGCCTGCCGTCGCAACGGCCGGGATCAGGGGAGGAATCGAGTACTCCGACTACCTTCTGGCCGACAACGACTCGCGCTTCGTATCCGAATTGGTAATCGATGCGGAGCGGCATGGTGCCGTAGTGGCCAACTACGTCAAGCTTGAGTCTGCCGAGTTGGGGACAGGGGTCTGGAACCTGGCTCTGCGCGATCGCTCCACCGGTTCGACCTTCGAGGCGAGTGCACAGGTCCTCGTCAACGCAGCTGGACCCCTGGTGTCCAATGTCGGAACACTCACGGAGTCACGAACGTCTAGCCGCCTTGTGTTCTCCAAGGGTGTGCACCTCATCGTTCCCCAGGTAACCGATTCGGGAAGGATTCTGGCATTCTTCGATGATGCCGAGCGCCTCTTCTATGTTCTGCCGATGGGACACCGTTCCGTGATCGGCACAACCGACACTCCGGTCGATGATCCCGAGGTCACAGTTACCGGTGCCGACAGGTCGTTTCTGCTCGAACAGGTGAGTCAGAGGCTTGACCTCGACAGGAACCTTGAGGCATCCGACGTGATATCTGAGAGGTGTGGTGTCAGGGCCCTCGTTGTTCCGCCGGGTGGATCGGGGCGTCGTCGCGACTGGACTGAGTTGTCGCGACGGCATGCGGTCGAGACAGATGAGGGGAGAAGGGTTGTCTCGATCCTTGGAGGCAAACTCTCAGACTGTCTGAACGTCGGCGACGAGGTAGTCGATGCCGTCCGCCTCTGCGGACTACGACCGATGCCACCGGCTCAGAAGTGGTATGGAGAACCACCCGAGGATGAACAACGCTCGGCTCTATCGCGGGCAGCCGGGCTGGACGTCACCTCCGATGTCGCCTCTGTCATGTGGCGCCGCCACGGTAGGCGTATGGACGAGGTCCTCGACCTGTTGGATGGCGATGCGGACCTGGGTGGCCCACTGGGTGAGCTCGACCCGTTGAGTCGGGCCGACGTGATGGTTATGGGGCGCCACGAACGGATTCTTCGCCCATCTGACCTGTTGCGAAGGCGCACGATGTTCTCGATGCTCCACCGACCCGACACCGTTGCAGCTGACAAGGGTGTGAGAGATGCCATCAGGATGATCCTCGGAGATGAGGGCCTGAGGGCAATGGACGCGGACCCGACGCCGGCTGATGATCTCAAAGCTTGAAGGCGGCCCGGCAGACCAGCCGGAGATCGGGCTTGGCGAGGCCTACTCCGTTGAGACGCCCGACGACAATCGTGAACTGTACGGACGCTGGGCCTCCAGCTATGAGGCCGGCTTCGTATCAGACAACCGCTACGTCTATCCGTTTCAGGTTGCGACGGCGTTCACTGATCACTCTGAGGGGGCTGCGCGGCGTGTGCTTGACGTCGGGTGCGGAACCGGTCTGGTCGGGGTTGGGTTGCGGGTACTCGGAGGCCACCGGCCTGACGGCCTCGATCTCTCACCGGAGATGCTCTCGGAAGCAGGCCTCAAGACCGACTCCCATGGCCAGCCAATCTACGGAAACCTGGTTGTGGGAGATCTCACGGCGAAACTCAACCTGCCTGACGGGGTCTATGACGGAGTTGTGAGTGCCGGTACCTTCACCCACGGTCACGTCGGCACCGGCGCGTTTGACGAGCTCTACCGGGTCGCTGTTGACGGCGCGCTGTTCGTTGTGGGAATCAACGCCGACCACTATGAGAACCTTGGATTCTCCGAGCGGTTCCGGAGCGACCGTCATTCTGGACGTATCAGCGAACCGGAGATCCGCCGGGTACCCATCTTTGAGGCTGGAGAGAACGCGGACGAGCGCGCCATCCTGGTGATCTTCCGGTCAACAGGCGGATGATCAGGTATCTCCCTTCCGGGTGGGGGCGTCGCGATTCCATTCTGCAAGGGGATGCCTCACCCACCTGCTGACAGAGTGGGCGATTGCCCCTGACCTGGCAAGTACCGGCTGGAAGGGCGACTGTCTGTCCAGAGGTACGGCCTCGCGTACCTGGCTCCGGTAACCAAGGTAGAAGACGAGTACGGCGAGCACCGCAGCAAGCGAGAGGAAGTAGCCACCAGGTCCGAACAGTTCGATTGCCGTTCCGAGGATGACGGGAGCCGCCACGGCACCGGTGCTTGAAGCAAGGATCAGGGCAGAGGCGGCCGCAACCCTCTTCTGTGGTGCAATCCAGTCGTTTGCGAGGGCGACGAACTGACCGTACATGGGGAAGACAAAGGCCCCAAAGGCCAGGTTCAACGGGATGAGGAGAATGCTGGTCGGTGGGATGACGGCTCCGACAAGCGCCAGCCCCAGCGCAATCGAAGCCACAACCAGAATCACGGCCCGTCGGGGATGGCGGTCAGACAGACGTCCTAGCGGCATCTGCAGGAGAACGGCGCCGACAACAGCAGCAGAGGTGAACAGAGCGATGCGCTGGGTGCTGAGGCCGGCAGCGGTACCGAAGACAGCAGCCATGCTCGTGGTGGCGGACTGGACGAAAGAGCAGAGGATGATTCCAACGACAGCTGACGGGATGGTCTGGTATAGCTCCCTCACCTGCATCGTCTCGGTGCTTGGCATCGGTGCAGCAGCGCCTACTGAGAGGGTCACGGGGATGACCGCAATCGAAATGAGGACCGAGGAGAGCACGAACAACTGGAAGCCCTCGGATGGGGCGACGTTCACCAGTAGTTGACCGCCCGCTGTGCCGGCCATCATGATCATCATGTAGATGCCGAGTATCTGACCCCGGGTCTCGTTGGTGGCCTTGTCGTTCAGCCAACTCTCAAGGACAACAAGGACGCCTGCATTGCAGATTCCACCTACGAAGTAGATGGCGGTCCATGCCAACGGAAGGACCAGAACAGCGTTGAGGAGCACTGCTGTGGAGGCCAGCGAGGCCAGGGCGGCAAAGACCCGGATGTGTCCGACGGAGTTGAGTACCCGGGTTATCACCTTGGCCCCGGCCAGGTATCCGGCGAAGTGGAATGCCATGACGGCACCCATTGCGCCGGCGCTGAAGCCCTCCGACTCGGCTCGGATCGGCAGGAGAATCCGCTGCAGGCCGTTGCCGACCTGTAGGAAGGCAAAGCCCAG
>FUWD013416114.1_pt2 | contig 15138 bp, 24 predicted proteins | sample 1063281 | NCBI WGS metagenome assembly FUWD01 (sample SAMEA79048168, study PRJEB19326) | metagenome | biome: marine | reverse complement strand
TGAATACATCTTGTCAAGTATATCTTGTAAGTCTTCAAACTTCTCATTGACATACCAACCTATTATAAAACCTAATAATAAACCTATTGTTAAAAACATATTAGTCTCCTATTTTATTTTAGCGTTTATTTTTCTATGACCTCTCCAAGCAACAAAACCACCAGCTCTTAATGACCAGTATGCTAGATAATTCATAAAATAAAATCCATTTACTTCTATATTAATATCTCTAAAGATTTGATCTGCTTTCTTTTGATCTACAAGTAGAAGTGAACCTTTTTTAGTTGACGGCTTACAAGCTGTGTACTTGTACATATAATCGTGGACTAATCCACCCATTAATAAAACTCCCACTGGTGAGAAAAATGTTCTCATAAATTTAGGTATACTTGCGCCATCAAATTGGAAACCTGCTGGTATTACATACTCGTTACCATTCATATTATATTTCCAATCGTCAACTAATACCCAATTTCTAGTTGATAGTAACCACATAACTATACCCTTCCAAAAACCTTTACCTTTTGTTTTGATTGGTATTGGTTTTAAATGAGGCATACCTGTGTAGCTAAATTTTATATTGCTTTTCTTTTTATCTAGTAAGTTGATTATAAAGCCAATAATCACTAATACGATTAGTAGTGACCACTGCCAAAATTTTATTGCTATTGTTATTAATAGTTCCATTAGTTTTCCTTTTTGTTTTGATCTATGTATCTCTGGTACACTTCATAAGCTTGACCTAAGTTCTTTTTCTTTTCTGGGTCTTTTGCTCTTTGACTAGCAACTTTAGCTCTCTGTGACATGATAGTTGCTGCTAACATCTTATGAGAAATTGTTTTGTCTGAATTTTTGATTTTACTTACAGATTTCCTAGCAGTTTGTCCATCTGTAAACTCTAATCCATTTATGGTTTTTTTAGAAGCATGTAACGCTCCACCTGTTCTGCCGATATATGTTTTTGGAGGAGTATCACCTAAACTGGCAATTGGCTTTAAACCACCGACATTTAATCTATGTCCACCTACATAACTCATAAGTTCTTTGAATAGTTTACGCATTATATTTGTCTCTAAAAGTCTTATAATCTTCTTCAACTTCAACAATTTCTACGTCTTCTTTAAGACCTAGTTTCTCGTCTGATTTATCTTCTACTTTAGATAGACTTTCATTAACCTGTTTTAAGATAACGTTGTTGTTATCTTCATTAGCTTTAATCATTTTGCTAATTTTATTTGTAATAGTTTCTTGTTCAGTACCTTGAAGCTTTTTTCTTCTCATCATTTTTGATGACATTCTAGCACCGTTAGGATTCATATCTGTACCACCTGTATTATTAGCTGGTGCGTCTTCGTCCATAGGACCTCTTGTTATGATACCATTAAGACCGTCTTTTTTTAACATCTCTAATGCTTTTTTAGCATCAGCTTCACTCTTGTACCACGCAGTTGAAATTTTGCCACCTTTACTTTTAGAAAATTTTACTACATAACCCATTTGATTAGACTCGTCCATCTTGTTGATAATCTCGTCTATCATTTCTTTATAATGTTTTGGCATATTCGTTCTCCGATATTAATTTATTATCTACTTCGTAAACATCAATTCCGAAACAATTAGCCACTGGCTTGTCATCTATTGATATTACTTCACCTTGTTCATTTAATAAACTATTATATTGTTTTGTTTCTTTTAAATAAGTTATAACAGCACTTTCAATCAAACTCTTATGATCTTCGTATCTATTATCTTCTCTTAATAGAGTAGCAAGAGCAACAGCAAATGTACCTAGTCTTCCACCTAATCCAGCTTTCTGTAATAGTCTTTTTAGATTAAATACAAATCTATGAAGTAACGTGTATGACTTCTTTTCAGCTGTAGTTTTAAGTGTTCTATTTCTTCTTAAAACTTTTCCATCTTTATCAATTATACCTTGTTTAAACGCCTCTTGTTTTTCAAAAGGTGTTATGAGTAATTTGATAACTCTGTAAGTTATAACTAAATCTACTGCTCTATTCGCCATTATAGTTTCTTTAAAAGTTCCTGTATGTTACTGTCTACTTTTATTGTGTCAAACTCGTGTGGATAAAGATAACCAAGATAATCTAATATTGTTTTTAAAGCTGGCCAGTAATCTTTATCTACTTTATATAGTAATAAAGTTACAGCGGCTTCTACTCCGAAAACATTTTGTAATACTATCATATGGTTGACTGCCAACCGTACTTTAATATCACCTGTTATCTTGTATTTACGAAAGAGTCTTTTAAGATATTTAAATCTTTTGAGATCATCATAAAATTCTTGCTCACTATTCAATATTGGTTTATCATAATGATGTTGAGCAAACAATAACCAATTGTCTTTCGTAATTTCGTTAAACATTAACTACACTAATTTAGCGTAGACCTTAGATGTTCCTGTTTTAAGAGTTTCATAAGATATTTCTAACTTAATTCCACCCTCTTTTTTATGAGATATACCGTCATCATTTAAATCAGAACCATCAGTGTCTTTACCAAATCTTCCACCAAATTGTTTCACTTCAGCCGTCACTTTACCGTTGTCACCTTCTAATGTACAATCAGATACAGTTAAACCAATTCTTGCTAGTTTCTCTTTTAAAGAATCTACTGCGAATTGTGGTTTAATGTATTCCTGATCACCAATAGAACCAACAAAAGCATTTACTCTTTTTAGTACATCAGCATCGTGGATATTGTGTACACCAATTGATCCATCTTCTACAGAATCTGTAGTTGTTGAACCAACTGAAGCAGCAGTTTTATCTGAGCCTTCTCTTACGTGTTGTTTAAAAGTTTTCATTTTTTTCCTCTTGTTTTTCTTTATCAGAAGACTTCTCAGTTTCCTTTTCAGGAGTTGCTGCTAAATCTTCTTCAAAATCTTTTACTTCTTCTTCTTTATTAAAAGTCTTAAATGTTTTCATACTAACTCGTTGCTAAGTTCAACGCCTTCTCTTTTTCAATTGGCATAGGTTTTTCCTCGTCAATTGGATTGATTAGTGTTATTAACTTATCTATTTGTTGAATAGCTCCATAGATAGCATTTAAATTACTTTTCATGTTACCTAAATCTTTTTCTACTTGTGCTATTCTTTCTTTAGTAGTATTAAAATCATTTTCTAATACTTTTCTTTCATTTAATAATGTTTTTTCATCAATTGTTGCCATAAAATATCCAATCTATTATGCTAGAGCGTAACCATTACCTGCGATTACATTCCAGTTAGAGTTTTTAAATAATAAAGTTACTGTTTCTCCTGGTGCGTTCAAAGTAATAGTAGAGTAACCTCTTAAATTAGAAGGTGTAATTACTACACTGTTTGTACCAGAAGCAGATGTGTTAATAATAGTTTTAACTTGTCCATCTGCACCGTCAGCTAAACCACCTGCGTGTGTTGCTGAAGTTGCCGTAATTTCTGTTATTGCTGAAAGTACATCTACTGCAGTAGTTGTAGAACCATCTGCTGTAATTGTTTGTGAAGCTTGTTTTACACCTAGCCAAGATGGTATGTTATTGAACACATCTGCTGCTGTAATTTTTTTGTTAATTGGTGTGTTTAAAGGATCATCAACAACGTGAAATAAATCTACTGCTGCTAAATTGTTTCCTAGATCGGACAATGCCGTTACTTTTTTGTCTGCCATTTTTATCTCCTGTTAACCCTTTCGGGAATGCTACTCTAGGTATTTGCCTAGATCAAATTAATCATACTATTATATATAAGGGCGCTAATGCGCCCCTATAAATTATTTTAATATTATGCTACTACTGTAACTGAACCAGCTGCTGTACCGATAGCAACTAAGTTAGTGATAGTAGATACTGTTGTAGTACCTAAATCTTTAACAGTACCACTGTTAAGTGACATAGCGTTTGCACCAATTACCATTACATCATCTTCATTTGTAGCTGCGTTAGCGGCTGCAATTACTAATGTAAATAATAGTTCGTTAGTTCCTGAACCACTTGCATAAGATAATAAGTGTGGACCTCTACCTGTACTTGCACCTTGGTTACCATTTGTAACTGAAAGTTGCGGTGTACCTGTAACTGTAACTGCTTCATTAAATCGTGCTAGCACGGACATAGTGAAACCAGCTGACTTATCGTAAACTGTGTTTACAAATTCTAAGTCTGTGATGTTCGCAGTACCCATATTAATATTCAATCCACCGATTGCTACTAATACTTCTGGCGTTGCGCTTGTGTTTCCGTTTCCGGATAATACTGAACCCGCTTCTCTAACCCAGCCTGAAGGTGTTGCGTACACTTCCTTAGCTTCTGAGGTAGTCAAGTTTTTGGGTTTGATATCGTTTCCCCATAAAGACATAATTCTCTCCTTAATTAATTAATTAAAATCTGTTATAACTTATACTATTTATAAGATTAAAAACCTAGTTTTTTGAGTTGTGATATTGTTTGAGAGGCTGATTTGAAAGTGATACCGATACCACCTTTAGCCGTGAATTGTGATGTATTTTTGTCGTAATCATCTATAAGAATAGAGGGTTGCCCTGCATTCATTGCATAGAGTTGTTTCTCTCGTCTTCTAACCAGATTAACTCTAGCACTAGACATACCTAAGTTCTTTCTACACCACGCTGACTTGCCTGGTATACAATTAGGATCAAAGGTTTTTTCCATATACGCTGATAGAATATGTGGATTGTACTTCTTAACAAAGTTGTACATTACTTTACCTTGACCCAGCCAAGGCATGTTTTCCCAAAATTTAGGGTACCTTAAAACCTTGTCCCACTTTTTACTAGTAGGTAAACTCAACCACGCTGATTTAGACTGACCAGTCGCCTTTTCTATTTGTTTACCGAAGTCACAAAGAACTCCGTCCATATCTAGGTATATTCTTGGTAAATCTTTTTTCATAGTGTACTTAAATATATCACACTATCGGACATTTGTCAACCGGTAATATGGATATGTTCTTGGTTTGTTCTAGTTTTTGTAATCTACTTGTGGTTCTGTCTCAACTTTAGTAAGTTTTGAACCTGAATCAGCATGAAGTTTCTTTTTAGCTTCTTTAGTAGAAACTTTTTTATCATCTTCATGTTTTTCATCGCCGTTATCGACATCATTAGCTTCTGATTTTGCTTCTTTATCTTTAATAGCCTTTTGTAGACCAGCAGGTAATTTCTTTTGTGCTGATGATAGTTCTTCTTTTTTAGGCTTAGGTTTAGGCTTTGGTTTCTCATCATCTTTATCGTAAGCATCTTCTTCGTTTTTTGCTTTGTACTTGTCATCAATTTTATTAAAGAAGTCTTTTTTTTCTTTTGGTGACATAGAGCCGATACCTTTACCAGCTTTGTCTAGTTCTTTTTTGAACATATCTTGGTAAGCATTGTCGTTTAATTTTGCTGCTTCGTTACTCATTAATTCTTCAATACTACCTGGTTTGTGTTTTAAATAACTCATTGTTTTATCCTTTTACTTGTTTCGCTAAATCTTTGTCAGCGCCACCCCAGGTACCTGAGGATTTTGTAACGAAAGAGTTTACTCTAGCATAAGCCCACTGTTGTTGACTAGCGCCAGGTCTATGTCCACTTTTCCAAGCGGCCATACCTCTATCATAAACTTTTTTTAATATTGAATATGGCATACCAGACTTCTCAGCCTTAGTTTTTAAACCTACCATTGACTCAACATACATTCTTTTTTCTTCTTTGTTTAAAATCTTTTTAGCAATTTCATGTCCTTTAGTAATAGTCTTCTTGTCTAAAGGTGGCTCATCATTCATAGATTTTTTAGCTTGTGCCATACCGATAGCGTAAGCGTCATCTTTAGCCATTTCTTTTATATTGTACATTCTTTTTGCTTGTGCTAATTTAGTTTCTAAATCTTGTAATTCTTTCTTATCTTTAATCATAATAGTACCACTCATACCACCAGATTTAGAAATCATTAAACCTTTTTTTGTTGGGTCTACTGCATTCTTATAAGCTTTGATTGAAACCGTTTCTTCAATATCATTCTTTAACATCTTCTTTGCTAAATCTTTATTCTTACCTTTTAAAGCAGCTTTCTTTTGAGCGTCATAATACTTAATCATGTCTTTTGCTTTTTGTATTCTTTTATCTTTGTCACTCATAGCTTCTTTAACATCTTCTTTAGCTTCTTTGTCTTTGAAGTATTTGTGAGCTATACCAACTGTTAATGGTACTTCGCCAGTCTTTGGATTTGGCTCAGGCTTAACAGCTTTATTCTTTTCGTTTTCTAATTTTGTTTTTAACATAGCGATTTGATCTTTCAAAGAAGCAATTTCTTTGTCAGCATTTTCTTTTGCTACGTTTTCTTTATCATCTTTCGTATCGTCTTTCTTATGTTCTGTATCTTTCATTATAGTTCCATCAGGCATCTTATGAGAACCTGCTGGTACTTCAACTGCTTCATTATATTTTCTTAATTCTTGTTCTACTGAAGAATTTTTTGATAATCCTATTTCTAGTTTTTCTATTTCTGCCACAGCCTTAGACATATTATCTTTGAATTTTTTAGCAAGGTCTTTTGCTTTTGAAACTAAAGTCTCACCATATGTTTTTTCTTCTAATTCAACTTCTTCAAACTTACCCGTTGCTTTATAAACTTTGTTTCTAGCAAGTGTAGTAACAAATGGTATTTTTGCTTTAGTTAATTGTTTTAATGAAGCCAAGTCAAGTCTATCTAAATGTTTTGAAAGAGCTTTAGCTTGTTCTGGTGAAATTTTTTGAGGCATTGTAGCATATGTTTTTTGTAATCTCTTAATCATATCAGAAGTAAATTCAGCGATTTGTTCAAATACTTCTTCGCCTAAAATATCTTTTATAGTTTTCAAAGGTAGTTTCATTAATTTAGCTATGTCGGCTGCACTCTTACCTTCTTGGTCCATATTGTAAATATCTTTCATCTTGCCTTCCTCTATTTCTTCGTAATTAGCAAATAGTGGTGACTTAATAGTTGACATAGTTTTCTTAAATACTTTGTCTTTGTATTGTTTAATTTTTCTCTTTAGTACAGCTAGTTTAAGTACATCAGATACTTCTAATAGTTCTTCATTCACACTTGGATCATTTTCCATATAGTGACCAATACTATTCATATAATCTTCCGCAGAAGTTATTTTAGATTGTACCCAAGCTTCTATATCATAATCATTACCTTTTGATTGTAAAATAGTTTGAAGTTTTTCAGCGTATTGAGAAATAGTTTTTAATTGACCTATCGCCATAGAAACCTCGTGGTCTCCATCTTCTTTTAATTTATCAAAGTTCTTTTTAAAGTAATCATATGCTAGTCTTTGATCTTTTGTAGAATAAACCACTTTACTATTTTTGTCTAATACATTGTATTGACCACCCATTGACATTGAAACATATGGTTTGATAGTTGATTCTTGTACTTCTCTAATTGCGTCAGACATTGACTTTCTGTATGTCATTATAGCTCACTCCAAACATTATCCCAATTAATAACTTTTCTTCTTAATTGATCTTTTAGAGTTTTTTCTAATCTTTGTCTCATTGTTATTGCGTCATTCCCTAGTACACTTCCAAAATCGTTGTGTAGTTTTTCTAGTGAAGAATACGCATCTGCTAATTTCTTATCGCCTAATATTTTATCAGCGATATATCTTCTAGTTTCGAAATGATCGTTTCTATATGTTTTAGCTCTTAGGTATTGAAGGTGAGTCTCACTCGCCTTAGCTTCTATTAATCCATAGTCGCCTTTTTTAAACTGTCTAAATGATTTACTCATCTTTTACCTCTTTAAATTGATCTCCGTTAGGAGTGTTATTGGCTAGTTCTTCCATAAACTTGTCCATTTCTAAATCTTCTCCATCATTCGTTTCACTACTTCGTCTAGTTTCTCTCGCCATAATTCTTTGTATCTTTCCTTATATTTATCTAATGTAACATCTGACATTGCCCATTCTTTTACATCTTTTTCTTCTACACTACTCTCTTTATCTAGTCTAAATTTACTAAATGAATTGACAACTCTTTTTAGATTTTTCTTTGAATCACTAGGTTTGTAACTATCACCTTGATGTTTAGCGTCATAATTGGGTTCACCTGGAGTAGTTTTTGATGCATGGTCTGCATAATCGTGTCCTAAATCGTAAGCTTCTTCTTGTTGTTCGCCTTGTGCTCTCTTTAATTGTTGAGTAGTTGGCGCACCTTTTTCACCTTTTTTTCTCATCTTCTCACCTCTTTTTCTTTTCATGTGAATATTATGCCATAGACCTTTGCCTTTTTCATCTAACTTATCTATCATTTCGCCATACATTTGTTTAAACTTTTTAGTATGTTTAGATGGTTCTGTTTTAGCATCTGCGTCACCGGGTGCAGGTTTATAATCTTTATCACTTTTTTTGTAATCTTGTTTTTTAAAGTGATCTGCTCTTTTATCTTTTGTATCTTTTGATAAACCTGAGTAATATTTTTTTGGTTGTGTTCCGTCTTTCTTTTTGACATCTGTGTCTTGCGGAGTTTTATCTTCTTCTATTGTATCTACAGCAGTAAAGCCGTAGTCAACGTCTGTGTTGTATTCTCGTACTTCTACTTCTCTATCCGATGCTATGGGTAAACAATCCCATATCCATGCTTTGTGTAGATTATTATTGTTGTCTTCTATAACAATGTAGTTGGTACCTCGTCTTTTTACTGTACCTTTTATATCTTCTTTGATATAATCTACTTTGTCGTCTATGTTAAAAATCATTTCTCTAACATATAAATCTCTTACTTGTTCTTGTTCAAATCCTTCTAAACTAGCTACTGCTTGATAAGTTCCTAAACCTGCACCAGACGTTCCACCATAAGACGCTGCCAAGTTCATACCTTTTCTGACTTGCGTCATAATTTTTTCACCATTACCTTTGCTACTTCCCGGTAATCCTTTTTTAAATGCTTCTAAATCCCCTTTCGCTGCAGCCACTCTCATCTTACTAGCACTCATACCAGCTGCGCCCTCTGCATCAGGATCTCGGTCTCCAGCAGATACAACTTTAATATCTTCAAAGTAATAGTATCCATGTCTGGATTTTACATTATTGTATCTATTCAATAGAGTATCAAACTCTCTAACTCTATCACTACCAGCGACCATAATCACTCTGTGGTGTGTGTCATATAGTTTAGTTAATATATCTAATACATTGTTTGATGGATTTATTACTATGTTTCTAGCGTGTTGAGGAAACATCTTTTTCATCAAATCTAATTTTTCTCTAGCACCTAATGGGTTCTTTTTAGGGTCTTCACTTCTACTTAAATAAATTTTGTAATCTCTACTAGTTGATTTAACTTTGTCCATTAATTTTAAGTGACCAATCGTAGGTGGGTTAAATCTACCAAAAGCAAATGCTATTGTTTTAGGAGCTGCTTCTGCTACTGTTTTTAGTTTAGCAATTTCATCATCTGTAACTTTACCATCTTCTAAAATTTCTTTACACTTCTTATAAAATTTTAAGTAGTGATATTTTTCTAGGTACTTGTAGATTATATTTTTAGGTAGTTTATGTTTCTTACCAAACTGTCTAATCTCCTCTGGTGTCATATCATCGCTGAAAGCACTTTGTCTTTGTTTAACAATGTCATCACCTATATCAACTAATACCTCTATACTGTCTTCTATTTCTTCTAGTTTAGTATTAATCTTGTCTTGTAAGTTTAACACATCACTGGCAGTTAAACCTTTTAATTCTTCGTAATCAATTAAGTCTCTAGCAAGTTCGCCTTTAACTACATCTATCTCTTTTACTTTTTTCTGAAAGTCAGCTTCGTATTTTTCAGGATCAAAAGTATCTTCGGTAGGTCTTCTTACAAATTTGTTTTCATCTATATCGTAAACTCCGTCAGCCATTGCATCATTCTTTTTCTTTAATTCAGGATCAACAATAACGAAATAATTGATTGGGTGTTGTGTACCTGGGACAAGCTCACCATTTATATTTCTTAAACTAGACGCCAACTCTTTTCTAGCTTCTTCTCTATCTTCTTTGGGTACATCAAACAAGATATTAATATCTAAATCTGCATCGTCTCTATATCTCTTTGTAAGTATAGAACCAATTAATGAATATTTTACTACTGGATATTTTTCCTGGAACTTATCTATTTGATTTAAGATAATATCTCTAACACTTTCTTTAAGTTTAGGATTATTAGTATCTGCTTCATCAAATACACCTGGTGCATATCTTTGTCTAGGTATATCTATGATACTTTCTTTTATGTAATCTTTAAATCTCATATTCTTTTTTTAGCTTCTATTTCTTTAGCTATCCATTGTTTAGCTGTTAGATTTTGTGGACTTGCTCTTAACTGACTTCGTATATATTTTGAAGCTGTGTTAAGTGTTAGTGTTACTAATTCTTTTTCACTTCTATTGTTATCAACAATGAACATTCTATTAGGACTAAAAATTCTTTGAAACTGACCAATGTTTCTTTGTACTTGATTCCAACTATTCGTTACAATATAATCTGGTATAGTTCTAGGTCTATTTTTATTTCGTTCTAACGCCACATCTAAACTTGTATTAACAAAGATCATATAACTATCATAACCTATAGCATCTAATTGTCTTTTTTGACTATTGATTGTATTTAAATCTCTACCAGTTGCGTCAATAATTAAACCTAATCTTCCTTGTATGTAAGTATCTAATTGTGTAGCAGTAGTCATTTTTGCTTTAGCTCTTATAATGTTTCTAAAGTATTCTTCTTCGTCAGGCATCTTTAATGAGAGATTACCTTTTTTCAAACCTCTTTCAAATGCTCCGTCAGAGTTAACAGTTTTTAATCCTGTACCACCAAAGGCACCAGCTGTTACAAATGACTTACCACTTCCAGGTCCACCAGCTAAAAAGAAAGCTTTGAATATACCTGGGTCGTAAACACCCTCTCGCAATATTTGATTTAGTTTTTTCATTTTTTTTTGTAACCGTAACCTTTTTTTCTGTCACTATATAATTTCTGCCATGACCAACTTGTCAATGCAGTAGAGTAGTGATTGATTTTTAATAGTATATACTTAATCATTAATCGTCTACCTTTGCTCCAGCACGCCATTGATAACAGCTCCAATATCTTGCCATAGTTTTTGGTCCTGGATCAGCGCAATTGTGTCTTGCTCTAAATGACTTTCTTCTAGCTGGATTATCTCTCTTAATAGATAGACCAGTTGTATCACCAAATGATACTTTCTTAATCTTATCGCCATCTTTTACATACACATAAAACTTTTTAGAACCACCTCTAATAGGGTCGTTTAATTTTACTGTCTTACCTTGATACTCTGCCTCTTGTAAAGGCTCGTTTTCATGTTCGAATATTACTTCTTCACATTGCATATCATAATCTTCAAATTGTTTAAATGTTTTTGTCATTAATTACTCCATCCTTTTGGCATTGTAAAGTTAGCTCTACTAAATTCCATTCTATCAACTAACTTAATTGCTCCAGCTACTTTATCTACTGCTACATATCCTTCTGGACTTGTTACTCTATACCCAGTAGAAGTTTTTAAAAAATGTCCAATGCTTTGTATCTCACTCATTTTGTTTATCAAAAAGTCTTTAGCATTTTGTAAAGTAACATGAGAGGCAACAGCCATTACTAAAGCATTTCTATTTCTATCTATAAATTTTAAATTTGTTGCTAATATATCTTTGTACTTTTGTTTTCCTTTATCAGTTTTCTTAGCGTCTATCTCTGCTTGTAGAATATTGATATAGTAATCTCTAAACATATCTACTAAAGTTCTGACTTTGGCCATATGACCTGCTGATCCTCTTATGTAGTGATTAAAGAAAGTTTTTAATCTAAACCCTACACCTAAACCATCAGCTGAACTTTCACTCATTTTATCTAACAAAGGTGCTGCCTTTGATAATGAGCCTTCAGCCATTCTTAATTTTGCGTTGAATTGTGCTAATTCGTTTCTTGTAAGTTTCGCAGAACCTGATACATCTTTATAACCAGCACTCGCTAGAAATACATTAGTTGATCTACCTCTAACTGTACCAAAACCTGCTGTCATGCTAGCTAAAGTCTTACCTGTATATTTTGTGTGAAAAACAATTCCCATTCTTGCTCTACTGATTTGTCTACCAATAGATGAATCTACTGGAACAGCATATGTAATTGTATTAGGAGTGAAAGATAACATCTTGTCGCCATCTAAACTAATTGTTTTTAAATCTGATTGTGAGAATAGAAAGTCGCCTTGTAATACGCCTTTAATACCTAGACGTGATAATTCTTTTAATGCGATTGATAGTTTATTACCTAATTCGCCAGAGTGATTTTTTCTAATATCAGCATTGGTGTAATTTACTTTAGGATTTTTATTGAATACAGATTTGGTACCAACAAAGAACTTACCATTTTCTGGATCAATACCACAGATGATAGCTGGAGCGCCATCCCATTTAACTGTCATATTAACTTTTTTATTTGACGAACCAGCGAGCATATCTCTCACCGATCGTAAAAAGTTTAACGCATTCTGCCCGCCTTGAGTACCACGATTTATTATATCGTCTTCGAGTCGTCACAGGTGCTCCAAATGAGTATTTCTATCTTGGGTAATAAAACCTTTGAAACTAAACATTCGGAGCACCTAACCTTTCTTTATATTGAATTGTTAAATTATATTTTGATGTATAACCTTTGCCATTAGCGGCACTTTTTAATGATGAATATGGTATGTTTTGATTTTCATACCAGAAATATTTTAGACATTGATAATATTTTCCATTAACATAACAAGCTTTTGCTTTCGGATTATTGTGTCCTGTTACTGGAGTTTTTCTACCCCAATTTCTATCCACACTTTTAGAACCTATAAGTTTTTTGGTTTCTTCACTATGTTTTTTGCCTAACATACTATAAGTTGGAACTCTACTCCAGTTTCTAGCAGTTTTATTATCTTCTATTTTAGACCAATATTCTTTTGTAGTTTCTGAATTGCCACCATAACCACCATATGATAGATTATAATAGTCTTTGGATTTTACAGCGTTATATTTGTTGATATAGTATATCTCTTTTAAATATACTTCCTCTGGAGTGGAACAATGTTCTAATATTGTTCTTTTGAAATTCTCTCTTCCGTATTTGCGTATGGCAGACTTTACTAGTCTCCCACTTCCTAGGTAGGAATCACTATTGAATGTGCATACACCTATATACTTTTTACCGTTTTTTAAATTCTCCGTCTGATAAACAAACATTTTTCTCTTTCATTGGTTCCATTACTATATTCACATGCTCCATATAAATCAATTGTTTATTATATTTATAAGACTAAACCCTTGTCCATAAGAATTTAGGCACGCCTCCGTTAGAATGCCATACTTTGTGTTTGTTTTGAAATTTAGCCACTTTATGAGCGTCTTCTTCAAAAAAATATTCTCCAATCACGTTTTTAGTGGGCTTTTCTACTACTTGCCATATAATGTCTTTATCATTCTTCATCATCTTTTTAGTATAAGACAATTCAGGTTGTTCATTATTAGGTCGTCTATCGCCTCTATGGAATCTAACTTTTTGTTTTTTGACCATTAACTTATACCCATGTCCCAACTAATTATTCGTTTAACTTGTTTTGATTTGTGAGGCTCTGTAAAGTGTCTTATAAATTTAGGAGTAATAACTATGTCGCCTTCATTTACTGGAAGTGGATAATAGATTGTTCTATCTGAATACCAATCATTCCATGGTTGTACATATTGAGTAACTGCACCATCTTTTGGCATATTCAAATACAATACTCCACACAAACCTACTGAGCCATGATCGTGTACTGTATGATAGTCACCTTTCTTATACGACACAGACCATATGTCTTGTAATAGTATATCTTTTTTTAATTTCTGAGACAACATACCTAATTCTTCACTCATAATATTATTAAAAGCATCAGCAAAACCTGATCTATCTTTTTGTCTATTTGTAGAAAAAGTTTGCATACCATGTTTTCTTTCTGGAAATGCTTTACATAGTTTTTCTAATTGTGGTTTCTTCTTCTTAAAATTTAAAGTAGGTATTGACCACATTGGTATATTAAATAATGTATTTTCAATCATTAGTTAACCTCTTTCTTTTTTACTTCTTCTCTAAAGTCTAATCCTATCTTTTCCATAACGGTATTAAAATCTTCTTCTACGTGCCAAAAGTTTTCTTTTGACCATAACGCTACTTTATTCTCTTTTGTTAAGTCTCTATAAATGCTGACAATTTCATCAACATTAATAACTATGTCCGTTCCTTCAAAAGGTGGATTCGCATTTTTAAACACTACAAATTTTGCCATACTATTAACTCCTATAATTTAAAATCGGAAAACTTTTCATATGAATCTTCAGGTGATGGATAGTTTTCCTCTTGTTTTAGTTCCTTACCACCTACTATATTTTGTGCTGAGTTATCAGTATCATATAATCTCATTTTAGCTCTATCAACACCTATTATAAATGACCTGTTTATACCTGGGTCATTATAACGATTCTTTAATTGTTTCACTTTCATTTGTCCTAGACCTTCTAGTTCTTCATTACTAATTAGAGCAAACATAAAATCTGCTGTTGCTGGTAGACCAAATGATTCTGAAGTATCTTCTAATCCAATATCTGAAGAAGTAAACCCACTTCTAGTTGTCTGTGTTGCACTAAAGATAGGCACATCATGTTCTACTGCGAGACCTCTAAGCTCTTCAGCAATAGCTTTGATATAAAAGTATGATGATATATTACCACCTTTAAATCTGGCACTAGCACATATGTTAAGATAATCAATAAAGATTACTTGTGGTTTAAAACTTTTCTTTAATGCTAATTCATTTATCAGCGATTTAAAATGACCACTATGAGCTGACGCAGTAGGATATTCTTTAATAACTAATCTACCATTTGTCTTATCTTCTAATTTTTTAACTTTACTATCATATAATTCTTTTGGCATAGTTCTAATATCGTCCATAGAAATATCAAATAAGTTTGCATCTATTCTTTCAGCGATACGTTCTTCTGCCATCTCTAAAGTAATATACAATACATTCAAACCTTGAGTTAAGAATGCTGAAGCAGCATGACACATAAACAAAGACTTACCAACAC
>FUWD013023032.1_pt1 | contig 15149 bp, 13 predicted proteins | sample 1063281 | NCBI WGS metagenome assembly FUWD01 (sample SAMEA79048168, study PRJEB19326) | metagenome | biome: marine | reverse complement strand
GATATTCAAAGGTAAGAGAACCTATGGAAGCAAGATCGAGGGATTCCCACTCTGAATCAATATGCTTTGGATAGGTCAATGCATACTGGATAGGAATTTTCATATCCGGAATTCCCAATTGTGCTTTTACTGATCGGTCTTTGAATTCAACCATTGAGTGAATGATAGATTGAGGATGTACTACGATGTCAATCTCATTTGGTTCCATATCAAAAAGCCAATGGGCCTCAATAATTTCCAGTCCCTTGTTCATCATTGTAGCTGAATCTATTGTGATTTTATTCCCCATCTCCCAATTGGGATGATTTAGGGCTTCCTCAGGAGTAATTTTACCGAAATAATTTTTATTTTTATTTCGGAATGGTCCGCCACTCCCCGTAAGAATTAATCGGCTTACATCGTTTATAGATTCACCTGTTAGGCACTGCCAAATAGCAGAATGCTCACTGTCAACCGGAATAATTTTTGAGCCAGAAACTCCTTTTTCATGATTAATTAATTCACCAGCCATTACCAGGCTCTCTTTATTACTTAATGCAACATCCACTCCAGATTTTACGGCCTGAAACGTGGGTTCCATACCGGCTGAACCCACCAACCCATTCAACAGAATATCCACATCTGAATCTTTAGCACATTCTATAAGGCCTTCTCGCCCAACCATAACATCTATTCCAAATCTTTCTACAGATTCTTTTACTATATTGGCTTTTCCTTTATTCACTATTACGACAGTTTCAGGACGAAATTCTATTGCCTGTTTGATTAACAATTCACTATTCGAATTCGCCGTAAGATATTTAATAAAAATTTTCTCTTCTAGGTTTCGTACTACATTTAACGTGTTAACACCAATTGATCCAGTTGAGCCCAAAATGGAGAGTCTCTTCATATTTTCAGCCTATCCCCCAAGTCATTCTAATAGATGTTTTTATCAATCTAGGGTTAAATCGAATCTGAGGAGTAATCCTGATTGATTTTCTATTTAAATGCATCCCCAGCAATATATAATTTATTTCACCTTTCATCCCATTGGGGAAGAGTATGTTTGCATCTTCAAAAAAAAACCTAGCAGAATACATTTCTTTCCCCACTCCAACCTGAATCTGATGGTCAGCTACTTGTACTAGTGTTGCCATGGATAAAGAAATGTCTCTCAATGCAAATTTTTGGGGGCCCTTTAAGCTACAAAACACAATGGAGGTTTGCCATGGGTAGGTTGCATCTTCTCCAGATACCAATGCAATTCCATAATTGTTAGATTGGACAATATTTTTACCAGAATAAAACTGACTGAGACGGCCCATGAAATAAAGATTGTTTGTGATAAAAATATCTGCGGAGAATTTTGGTACCCAGCCAGAAAGTTTATTCTGATAAACACTGGGATTAAGGAGTATGTTGTTTGATAGCCCTACCCCAACATAAACTCTCTTTTTAGAAAAGGAAATTAATGAAGGATTTGGTGATAATCCAAAAGTTGTGCTTTCAACAAATGTTTTTATATCAGTAGACGTAAATGAATCACTGACATCAACGTCAGCCCATTGAGAAAAGCCAAAAGTGAAAAAGACAAGTAATAAACCCCACCTACCTGTTGTGCTAAGTTTTTTTCGACTGAATTGGTTTGATTCATTGGATATTAAATATAAAAAAGGAGAGTTGTGAATCATGAGAAAAAAGGGGATTCTAAAGTAAATTTTTATTAATAAACCCTATTTTTTATTTGAGAAATTTTTGTTATCAATTAGGACACAATAATAATACTTGCTTATATAATTCCCCGGTTACTTTTTTCAATAAAATCTACAATTGTTTTTCCCAAAGGAGTTTTTGAAAATTGAATTTTAATCTCATTCAGGGCTTTCACTCTGGGAAGTTTTGAGCGGAAATACAACATGTAAATCTGCTTTATTAATCGCCTTTCTTCAGACGAAAATCCTCTTCTTTTTAAACCCACATTATTTATACCACTGTATTTAATCGGTTCACCTGAGGCCCATATAAAAGGAGGAACGTCCTGTACTGCCCTGAATCCGGCAGCGATTAAAGAATGTTCCCCAACTTTACAAAATTGATGTACCAAAACACCACCCCCTAAAAATGCCCAATTGCCAAGCTCAACATGACCTCCCAACGTTGCCATATTCGCCATGATAACATTATTCCCTACTATACAATCATGGGCAATGTGGCAATAGGCCATCAATAAAACATTTTTCCCAACTTCAGTATATCCTAAAGCTGAGGTCCCTCTGTTTATGGTCACGAATTCCCTAATGGTGGTATTATCGCCAACCCTTGTTTCTGTCTTTTCACCGGCAAACTTTAAATCTTGTGGAATTTCCCCAATGACAGATCCTTGAAATATTCTACAATTTTCTCCGATAAATGTATTGGATTTAATAACTGCAAAATTTTCAACCTTGGTTCCTGAACCAATTGTTACACCATTTTCAATATATACAAAAGGACCAATGCTTACGTTTTCGCCTAAATCAGCTCCTTTGTGTACTATGGCTGTAGGATGAATGGAGGTAGAAATTAATTTCTCCCTTACGCTCTATTAACAATATTGGCCATAATGAGCGCCTGGGCAACTAGTTTATCTTCCACATAGGCTTCTCCCTGCAACCGCACCGCAGTTAGCTTAATTTTAATTAATTTTATTTCCAAACGTAATTGATCCCCTGGAGTTACAGGTGCTCTAAATTTTGAATTAGAAATACCTGTAAAAAACATATTCTTTTCCAATGGATTATCAACTGTATTTAGAACCAAAAATGCTCCTGCCTGTGCCATGGCTTCCAAAATTAGTACTCCTGGCATTACGGGTTGATTAGGAAAATGACCTTGAAAAAAATTCTCGTTTATGGTTACATTTTTAATTGCCGTTAATTTATCCCCAGGATTATAATTTACAATACGATCAATAAGTATGAACGGATAACGATGTGGGACAATCTTTAATATGTCCTCGATTAAAAAGGAAGGCTTTGGCATGGGTAACTTCTAAAAAAATTCTGAATAAGTACTGCGAATCATTTTAACAAATTCTACATTGCTAGCGTGCCCACTTCTTGCAGCAGTAACATGGCCTTTAATTGGGCATCCAAGCAAGGCCATATCTCCAATTAGATCCAGAGTTTTATGGCGAACCGGCTCATTTTTATACCTTAACCTCTTTCCATTCAAAATACCATTAGCGCCCATTATAATTTCTTCCTCTATCCCAAAAAGCGATTTGAGCTTGTTCACCTCAGAATAGTTAATTTCTTTATCAACAATAACTACGGCGTTATCTAAACCTCCCCCTTTAATTAGCCCAGCTTCTTTGAGTTCTTCAATCTCACTTAAGAAACAGAATGTCCTTGCAGGTGCAACCTCTCGTGCAAAATCCTCCTGCATATTGTAAACAGCAGTATATTGAGAACCTAGGGATGGAAGTTTATAATCAATCATAAAGGTGACTCTAAATTGGTCAGAAGGGACAACGTGAATGTCTACGCCTCTTTTTGGGTCTGAATAGGAAACTGGTTCAGATATTTCCAACACTCTTCGAGGTTTTTTCTGTTCCAAAATATTTGCATTTTGCAGCACCTCAACAAAGGCCTTTGAACTACCATCCATAACAGGAGGTTCTTTTGCACTCAATTCAATTAACACATTGTCAATTCGCAAGCCCGAAACCGCCGCAAGTGCATGTTCAACAGTAAAAATTTTGACCCCGTTTTGTTCGATAGTGGTCCCTCTTGAAATATCCACAACATGGTCTATGTCTGCCATAATTTCGGGACAATTTTTTATGTCCTGCCGTATAAAATGTATACCAAAATCTTCAGGAGCAGGCCTGAATGTAATTGTGCTTTCAAGTCCCGTATGTAGTCCAACTCCTGTACAGGAAACTGGCTTTGAAATAGTGCGCTGGAACCTATGTTGAAGTGTCATTTTTTAAAGTGATTTTTTCTAATTTTTCTATTCGGTTTTTCAACAGGGAAACCGATGATAATATGGCATCCTTTTTATTCTGTTCACGAATTTTTCTCGCTGGCATCCCTGAATATATCTCTCCACCCTTTAGAGTATTTTGTTACTCCTGATTTGACTGCAATAATGGATTTAGATCCAACAGTAACATGAGGAACAACACCTGATTGTCCAGCTAATATACAATAATCTTCGATGGTCACACTTCCTGCAATACCTACGCCTGCAGCAAGGAGACATCCCACCCCTATCTTAACATTATGAGCAATATGAATGAGATTGTCTAATTTGGTCATCTTCCCTATGATTGTTTCTCCTATAGTAGCTCGGTCAATTGTGCAATTTGCACCTATTTCCACATCACTTCCAATAATCACTTTACCAAGTTGAGGAATCTTATAGTGGGTATTCTGTTCCGTTACAAATCCGAAACCATCGCATCCTATCACAGTTCCGCTGAAAATAACAACACGATCTCCAATGGTACAATCATGATAAATTGTGACACGAGGATGGATTCTACATTCTTTTCCAATGACAGTATTACAACCTATCACTGAGTTGGCCTCGACCCTGGTTCCTTCTCCAATGGTTACATTTTCTTGGATTACAGCATTGGCTCCTACAGAAACAACATCCCCTAAATGAACAGACGGATCAACAACAGCAGTGGGATGAATACCTTTTTGTGTTGTATGTCTTGGGCTGAATTCACCTAGAATTTTTGAGAATGCAAGCTGAGGGTTTCGAACTACAATTCCGTTTTGGCCATTTAACAGTGAAGAATCTGAGACAACTACTGCCGAAGCTTTCGTGGACTCTATATATTTTTTATACATAGGATTTGCTAAAAAAGATATTGTCCCCTGTTTCCCATCTTGTATCTCAGATACACCAGAAACAATCAAGTCAGATTGACCAACTGGTTCCCCTCCTACTAATTCTGCCAATTGCTCCAATGTTGGCAAATAAATACCTATTTAGGTGTATTACTGCTGACTTTTCTCAATTCATGCAACACATCATCGGTTAAATCATGAGTGGGTTTTCCATATAGCAAAGATATAGATCCATCAAAAATAAAATCATACCCTTTTTCTATAGCAACATTATCAACTGCCTTTTTTACCTTGGAGAGTAATTCATATTCCATTTGAGATTGTTTTTTTACTAACTCACCTTCAGGCCCAACTTTTTTTGCCTGAAAGTTCTGAATTGCCATCTCTTTATCTTTAATATTCTGTTCTTTTTCCCGCCGCCATTCAGGAGAACTCATCAATCGCTGAGTGTCAAATGCCTGTTTTAAACTATCTAATTCTTTCAACATCTCCTGATATTCGAATTGAATCTTTTGAAAATCCAATTGCAATTGAGACTCTGATTCTTTGAACTCTTCATATTCCAATCGAATTCTGTCTGAAGCAACATATCCCACTTTTAACTGACCAAAAAGTAACATCGGAAAGAAAACTATGCTTATAAGTGTAAATATATATTTTGTGTTTTTATTCACCTTTTTTCTCCTAATATATTAATTAAAATGGTTGTCCAAATATTATGGTTGTCGTCCATCCTTGTGGAGTGCCTGATCCGGTTATATCATCAAATCCATAACCTAAATCAAATCCCAGCATGCCTATCATCGGCATAAAAAACCGAATGCCGACCCCTGCTGATTTTCTTAATGTCAATGCACCGCCTCGAGATATATTAAATGGTTCATTCATGTGATGTGAATTCCAGACATTCCCCATCTCACCAAAAATCAAACCATAAACAACTGGATTTTCTGAAAAGGGGAACCTGAATTCTGTATTAAATTTTATCATTGCATTTCCTCCAATTGGGCTACCGCCTGAAGTAACAGGTCCAATGGAGTTGTCCGGATATCCTCTAAGCATATTCCCATAGGGGATTCCATTCCCACCCATAATGAATCGTTCATCAAATGGAATAATAGAAAGTTCGTCTTTCTCAGAAGGAAGAGACTCTATCATCCCCAAATTAAAAGAACTTTTCAAAACAAATTTCCAGAATGTAGGTGTATACCACTCTAACTTCAAAACATGTTTGTGAAAGTCTTCATTCCCTCCCAAAGGGCCTCCAGATAGTGTGGTTTCCAAGGAGAATAGGGACCCCAAAGTGGGAAACTCGGGCCGATTTCTGCTGTCTCTGCTGATTATTTGCGTCAGATTTATTCCTCTGGAAACACTTAATCCTTTCACATATCGATCAAGATCAGCCTGATTTCCACTATATTCTTTTTCAACGCCTCGCAAGGCCCAGTTCCCCCTAAAATAATCATCAGGCCAGCGAAAACGTCTTCCCCATGTAACAGATCCACCTTTTGCAGTAAAGTCTAGAGGAAAATAATAATTTGTTGATGCACCTCTGAATGAATAATAGATTGAAAATCCTATTAAATTTGGTGTGTCGTACACCATGGGATCAGTAAAACTGAGACTTATTGATTGGTATTTTGAGGGAGTACTGGTAGTGTAAATTGAATAATTGGTCCCTGTATTAAAACTGAACATTAATCGCTGACCCATACCCCTGAAATTATTAAACTCAAGCCCCCCACCACCGGTCATCCCATATTCGCCTGTAAACCCGATATTAGCATTGGCCCGGTCAGCAGATTTTTCTTCAACCACTATATCTAAATCCACCTGATCTTCATCTACGGGTACTACATCTGGGACTACATTAGAAAAATAATTTAGCATCCAGGCAGCCTGTTGGCTACGAATTAATTTTTCCCTGCTAAACACATCTCCAGGGAAAATCCTTAATTCACGTCGGATCACATTTTCCCTTGTTTTGGTATTACCTCCAATCATAATGTTTCTTACGAAGACTTTGTGGTTTTCCAATATTCGAAAATGAACATCCAGAGAGTCTGTTCCAACGGGGGTTACCAAAGGTTCAATTCGGCTATAAATATATCCTCTATCCATGTAAAGACTTTGCATACGTTCATAAATCGCTTTGTTAAAATCTTCTTCATTAAATGTATCACCACTTTTTAGTCCCAATGCGCGGCCCAGAATTTCTCCATCATATAAAGTATTACCTTCCCAAGTGAAATTTCTGAATTTATATTTTTCTCCCTCTGTAATTTTTATATAAACGTTCATTTTTTTATTATCACTACTGTACTCCATTGAATCTGAAAGAAACATAAAGTCCCGGTATCCCTTATTTTTGTAAAATGCGGTAAGCGATTCAATATCTTCTTCAAATTTCTCCACATCAAAATGAGATCGCCAAAACAGATACCACCTTTGTTGTTTTGTGTTTTTTATTACTCTCCTGAGCCGCCAATCAGAGAAAGATTTGTTCCCGTCAAATTTAATGGCACCAATTCTAACTTTCCGGTTCTCTTTTATATTAAATGTTAAATCTTTTGTGATTTTCAGGATTTTTGGGTCATTTGACCGAACAGTTTTTGCCTGAGACAGCTCACCTTCTATATCTACTAACAAAAACCCTTCTTCTGCATATATTGTTTTTAATTCCTGGATTTTTTCATGAACAGTATTCAGTTTAAGCCGCTGCCCAGAGACAAGCATCAATTTTTCTTCCAATTGAGAATCTTTAATTTTCTTATTACCCTCAAAAAATATTTTTCCAAGAATGGGGGTTTCTTCGACAATAATAGTAATTTTAATTCCCTCACCCGTTTCCTCGTCAAGCCGAATTTGAATATCCGAAAACATCCCTAATCTCCATAATCGCTTCACCGCCTTTGAGAAATCTCCTGGGTTGACTTCATTCCCAATTTTTAATGAAGCTGTATATCGAATCATCCTATCTGTTGTAACAACATTCCCCTCAATCCCCACATCAAGAATCTTTATTTTAGATTGAGCCTGTGTAAATACACAGAAAAAACAAAATAGTAAAAAAAGATTATAAAATATATTCTTCATGAAGGTTTTACCTGCTTACTTGTTTTTCCGAATCGTCGCTCTCTCTTTTGAAAATCCTGAACAGCTGTTAAAAGCTGTTCTTCCCTGAATGCTGGCCAATGGATATCGGTCATATATAATTCTGAATATGCCAATTGCCATAATAGAAAATTACTAATTCGTCTTTCTCCTCCAGTTCTAATAAGCAAATCCGGATCCTTAATCATATTTGTATATAAATTTTCAGAAATGTTTTGTTCAGTAATGGCTTCTGGCACAGTTTTCCCTGACATAATTTGATCTATCAGTTTCTTCACTGATCGTGTTATCTCCTGTCTAGCTCCATAGTTTAATGCTAATATAAGATTCAGTCCATTGTTATTTTTAGTTGTTTTTATTCCTTCCTGAATATTCTCTCGTGCTGATTTTGGCAGTGCACTTAAATCTCCTATTGTTGTCAATTTCACCTTGTTTTCATGAAGGTTTTTAATCTCATCCCGGATAGTGTGAAGTAATAACGTCATTAGGGCGGACACCTCTCTTTTTGGCCTTCCCCAGTTTTCAGTAGAAAATGTATACAAAGTTAAATGATCTACTCCAATTTCGCCGCAGACTCGAGTAATCTCCCGAACTGAATTTATCCCCTCATGGTGACCTGATAGCCGAGACATTGAACGTTCCTTTGCCCAGCGACCATTCCCATCCATGATGATTGCAATATGCTTAGGTATATTTTTTTGCTTTAGAATATTGTTTTTTAAACTGATTGGACACATCTCATATAAAATTGGAGGATATAAGTTGATATTTTATCTCTTCTATGTAGTTTAGGAAGTTCTGTTCCCTTTAAAATATTAAAGTCAGTTATATTATTCAATAAATATTACAGTTAAGACACAAGTCTATTTTCAATTTGTGATACAATGTCTGAAAATATTTTCGAATCAGAAGTGTCAGGCAAACTGAATGTAATTGGGATGCCTGCATCTGTTGAGTCCATGATATTCTGTGACAAAGGAATTTTCCCCAACAAGGGGACTCCAAGACGCTGGCTTTCTTTTTCCCCCCTCCTTTTTTAAACAAGTCAATAGTTAAGGTAAATGCTCCTTTATTATCTATATTGGCACTTTCTTTATTTTCCAATTTAACTGTACCGTTTTTCAGGGGATTGTTTTCTGAATCAAATACAGTCCCATGTAAGGTTAATCCAGACATGTTTTCAATCACACCCAAAACTGGAGTATTCACTTTCCGAAACATATCCGCGCCTTTTCGAACATCGGACAGTACAATATCCTGTGGTGTCGTAACAATAACAGCTCCGCTGATTTGAATTTTTTGTGTTAGTGTTAACTGAACATCTCCAGTACCTGGAGGCAGATCTAAAATGAGATAATCTAATTCTCCCCATAAAACGTCCCGAAAAAACTGTTCCGTCATCCTTGCAACAAGGGGCCCTCGCCAGATTGTTGGAGAATCGTTACCACTGATAAATCCAAAACTAAGAACTTTTAGCCCCTTCCAATTCAAAGGAATTAATTTTCTTTCTTCGGTGATTTGAGGAGACTCATTTATTCCCAAAATAATTGGAAGCGATGGACCATAAATATCCAAGTCTAAAAGTCCAACTTTATATCCTTTCTTTGAAAATGAACAGGCAATATTGGCTGCCACCGTAGACTTTCCCACACCGCCTTTTCCGCTTGCAACTGCAATGATATTCTTCACTTTTTCCATTTTTATAGACTGAGCAGTGTTATCCTTTGGCTGTTTTGCATCAGTTATCACAACATTTACATTCTTAAAATTTTCAAGTGATTCTAATTTATCACGAACCTTCCTCTGTATTCCCTCCTGCTTGGATTTTTCTATGGGAAGTTTCAATACAACCTGAACATCATCATCTTTTATTGAAATGTTTTCAACCAGTCCAAATGAAACAATATCCCTACTAAATCCCGGATATTTAATTTGAGATAAAACCCTTAAAACATTTTCTTTTGTCATGGCAAAATTGGGGAGGGATAAAAAACGGCTTTTCTAAAAAAGCCGTCAATAAAAAATAATGAATATATTTTATCCAGTATACTCTTGGCCAAACCACTCGTAATTGATTTTAATGTATTTGTTCCATTCATCAGGAACTTCGCTTTCTTCAAATATTGCTTCAACAGGACATTCCGGTTCACAGGCACCACAATCTATACATTCCTCTGGATCAATATATAATTGTTTCCCCTCTGGGTCAAAACCTGCTGCCTTTGCTTCTTCTCCAGCTCCAGTTTTGTCTTCTGGACCATGGATACAATCTACTGGGCATACTTCAACACAAGCGGTGTCACAGGTTCCGACACATGGTTCAGCTACTATATATGTCATTTTTCACTCCTAAATTATCGTAAAAATTAATGATGATTTCCACATTGGGAAAAGTCTTTTAGGTAATAAATTCGCTCTTTATATATTACAGGATTAAAACCAACATTCTGATTGATAAATTTATATAAAAATAAAAAATCAAAGAAGATATATCTTTTTGATAAAGTGAAGCTCCTTATAAACAATATTTGACTTTCATTCATTATTATTTGTTCCCAAATCAAACATAACACATTAAAACTCTGGTCAGCTCAAACCATTTCAGCAACCGGCGATGCTGTATATCAGTTAGCTCTAGTATGGATAATTCTGGATATAACCGAATCAACCTTTGCAACTGGTCTAATCGCTATGAGTGCATATTTGCCAGCGATTGTGTTTGGTGTCTTCGCCGGGGTATTGGTTGACCACTATAGTAGAATAAAGTTAATGCTTATATCAAATTTTTCTCAGGCAGTTGTAGTTGCAATTATTCCAGTGCTTTTATTCATAGATATTAAAATAGGATTAATTATTGGAGTTCTGGCTTTTCTTCGTGCTTCTTTTGGTTCTTTATTCCCACCAGCATTAAACGCCTTCTTGCCTGAGATCTTTCCCAAAGATAAATTAATAAAAATAAATTCACTAATAGCCACTAGTGGGCAATTTGCTTATTTCACTGGTCCAGTAATAGCAGGCATTCTGTTAAACATAATGTCAATTGAAATCCTTTTTGCGTGGGATGCATTATCTTTCTTACTTGCTGCAATAGTACTGATGACAATCCATTATCCTGATAAATTAAAGGAATCAACTATTGGCTCCCGATTACAGGAACTGAGGTCAGGTTTCACTTACCTCAAAGCGAATAGGTCAATTAGACTTCTCATTATTCTAACTATAATAAACAATATTTTTATTATGGGCCCCGCCATTGTAGGTATACCTATCATGATCAAATATCACTTATTGGGCTCTGCATCGGACTTTGCATTTGTTGAAGCAGGTATGGCTTTGGGAATGTTAATAGGAACCTTTTTTATGTACCATTTTTCCAACCAATTCAAAAATGGATATCTTCTTTTATTGGGAATACTTTGGGATGGGTTGACATATGCTCTTTTCTTCTGGGTTAAATCGGTCCCAATGGCACTTTGCATTATCATGTTTCATGGAATGGGGATTCCTATAATTACAGTTTCCAGGACGACCATCCTACAAAAATATGCTCCCAATAGATATCATGGTAGGCTATTTGCAATGGTTCACTTAGCTGTTTCTGGTATGACAGCAATTTCAACGGCTCTGGTAGGAATGATTTCAGAAGTTATTTCTATTCATATTGTGTTTCTTCTGTTTGGAATTGGAGGAACATTCACTGGGTTGATTGGAATTCTTTACAGTGATATTCAGAAATTTGAGTAAATGAAAAAGCGTTATTTTCTAATTATTGATCAGGGGACAAGCGGGACTAAGTCTTTTATTTTCAATGAAGAAGGCGAGGTGTGTTTCAGTGAAAAATTTAAGCATTTTCTGAATCGACCTAAACCACTTTATGTTGAGTGTGACGCTCAAAAAATTGCTGACGTGGTGAATTTATTAATCACTTCCGCAATAAATTGGGCGAATGAAAAAAAAGGTATAATTCTCTCTTTAGGACTAGCAGTGCAGAGGTCAACCTTTTTGTTCTGGGACAAAAAATCTATTCAACCTTTAACTCCGGCCTTGAGTTGGCAGGATAATAGAGCGCATCACCTCATCGATAAATTTAATGAGCATAAAAAACTTGTTTACAAAAAAACAGGGATTCCGCTCAGCGGTCACTTTGGTGCATTAAAATATGCTCACCTCATCAAAGAATATCCCGAACTGAAGAAGAAAATAAAATCGGGGGAAGCTTTTTTTGGGCCCCTCAGTTCATATTTAAATCATGTGTTAACGGGGATTGCTGTAGTAGATCATTCTATCGCCGGGAGATCTCAATTATTTTCTCTTGATTCTTTGAATTGGGATAAAACATTGTGTGAATTATTCAATGTAGATTTTTTGTGTCTTCCGCCACTGGTCCCCACACTCCAATATTTTGGAAAAGTAAATATAGATAAAAGTGATATTCCTCTACTTTGTATCATAGGAGATCAACAGTCATCATTGATTGGGCAGGATTTCTCTAGCCCGGGAATGGTTTCAATAAATCTGGGTACATCTGGTTCTGTCCAGTACTGTACAGGCGATAAAAAAATATTCAAAAATGGGCTTTTATCAAATTTGCTTTGGTCTTCAAACCCTAAACATTATTTTCTTTTGGAAGGAACCATTAATGCTTGCAATTCATTGTTTTACTGGTTGGAAGATTATTTGAATATTCCCCATAAAAAAATGAAATGGGATGAGCGATGCATTAAAACAAAAACCGATGGAGTTCTTATTCCCAATTTCACTGGGATTGCATCCCCGTATTGGGTTCAACCTAAAGAGCTAGTATCTTATAAGTTAAATAATGCGACGAATAATGAAATAATAAGAGCTGGAATGGAATCTATAGGCTTTTTCGTTCATGATATAATACAAACTCTCAAAAAAGATGGTTTAGAGATTGCATCCGCTCAGTCTGCTGGTGGTGGTGCCAGAAAACCGTTGCTCCAGTTTATATCAGATTTGTTAGATGTGCCAGTAAAACGGCCAAAACTAAAAGATAAAACAGCATTGGGAGTGTTCCGACTATTATTTAAAAAACAATTTGGTGAATTTCCTGAGATCACACATTCTTTTCAGGAAAAATATTTCCCAAAAATGACTTCTAAGCAGAGAAAAGTAAAATTAGAGATTTGGGGGAAAGCACTGACTGTAGCTGGAATAAAACCAGGAAAAAACTAAATTATTCCCTATCGTTAAAAGAAAAACAAATATAGCAAACTCATTTTTCCTGCTAAAATGAATAGACACATCAGGTTAATTTTACCCATGGCAAATATCCGACATTTAATTGAAGAAAATATCATCGGTTCTAATATATTACAACTAGCAGGAGAATTAGGTGCCAAGTATGAACAAGAAGTGTATGTGGTAGGCGGGTATGTCCGAGACCTCTTTTTAGAGCGCGACATAAAGGAAATCGATTTTATGGTAGTGGGCGATGGAATAAAATTTTCCCGTTTGCTTGCTGACGAATTAAAAGTAGATAAAATTGTTCCATTTCAACGGTTTTCAACCGCTCGGATCCCATATAAAAAGATTCCACTTGAGGTTGCTTCCGCCCGGACAGAGTCCTACGATAACTCTTCTCGGAAACCTAATAAAATTCAATACACAGATTTAAAGGGCGATCTGCTTCGAAGAGATTTCACTATCAATGCCATGGCAATTGATCTGCACCCAAAACGATTTGGAAATCTGTCAGATCCGTTTAAAGGTATCCTCGATTTACAGGCAAAAAAACTGGTTACACCTTTGGACCCGAACAAAACTTTTTCAGACGACCCTTTAAGGATGATGAGAGCCGCATATTTTTGCTCTAAACTGGATATGCGGGTGGACTCTAGAATTAGGGAATCTATGAATCACCAAGCGGCCCGTATTAAAATTGTATCAGCGGAGCGAATCACCGCAGAATTCTTAAAAATTCTTTCCTGTTCTAAGCCCTCCACAGGTCTCAAATTGCTGCAGCACACTGGATTGATGAAACATGTTTTTCCTGAAATTGATGCCATGTGGGGCTTAGAGCAAACCAGCGAGTGGCACCACAAGGACATCTTCGCTCATACACTTCAGGTGGTGGATAACGCCGCTGATTTAACTGACGTAATGAGAGTGAGGTTTGCCGCATTGGTACATGATATTGCTAAACCTAAAACACGGCGCATTCACAAGAAAAAAGGATACACGTTTTACGGTCATGATTTTTTTGGCTCCAAAATTATTCAGAAAGTTGCTAAGCGCATGAAACTACCCAATGAGCTAAATACTTATCTGCAAAAAATGACTGCGCTTCATTTACGTCCCATTGCAATTGCCAAGGAGAAGGTAACAGACTCTGCAGTTCGTCGACTTATGGTTGCTGCAGGAGAGGACATCCATGAACTAATGTTGCTTTGCCGGGCAGATATCACAACGAAAAACCCGCGGCTTGTAAAAAAATACATGGGAAACTTTGAACGAGTGGAAGAACGAATGCAGAATGTGAAAGAGCTGGATGAAATGACAGCCTTTCAGTCACCTGTCAGGGGAAAGGAAATCATGCTAATGTTTGGGATAAAACCCGGCAAAAAAGTCGGTGAAATTAAATTAGTAATTGAGGAAGCAATCTTGAACGGAGAAATAGAAAACAACTATGATGATGCAAAAGAATTTCTTCTGAAAAATAAAAAATTATTTTTTTGACTTTCATTTTTTGCAAACTCTTATCATTTCATTAATATTCTTAGGAACTATATACTTTTAATTCTGTAACAATTAATCATTAGCTTTTTCCATAAGATTCCCCATGAAACCAATAATTTTATTTTCCCTTTTTCTCGTTGTTGCACTTTCTCGGGAATTATCCTTGGAAGATTGCATCCAAATCGGACTCAATAACAAGAGCACCCTTAAATCAGCATCCTCCGGAAAATCAGTTGCTGAAAAATCTGTAAAAACCTCATATAGCAATCTGCTGCCATCAGTTGGTTTTTCCGGAAATCTGAACCGAAGTTATTTCCCTAAAACGAACATATCCTCTTCTGCCTATTCTCAGACAATGTCTGGTGGCATTCAAGTAACTCAGAAAGTGTACGATGGTGGGCAAACAATAAACCAAGTAAAACAAGCAAAATCATTTTTTCAAATCGCAAGTCTCAGCTATCAATCTACCCGATTAAGGATTATTCGGGATATAATCCATGGCTATTTTGA
>FUWD013231827.1_pt1 | contig 15174 bp, 21 predicted proteins | sample 1063281 | NCBI WGS metagenome assembly FUWD01 (sample SAMEA79048168, study PRJEB19326) | metagenome | biome: marine | reverse complement strand
TTTGTATATTAGCTTCACAAATGTTTCTTGCATTAATAATGCTGGTTGACCTGTAGAGTAATCGTGATAATCTTCTAACACAATTGAACCTGCACCTGTTAAAACTTCTTGACCATACTCTAAAGTTAACTTGTGTTGTAATTGGTCTAGTGTATATTTGTCTTCTACTTGGTCAAGTATTTCATTACCAGTATTAATTTGTTCACTAGCATATTCCCAACGAGTTACTTTTAATTTGTAAACAGGTAAGTTACCCATTTGATAGAATGGCTCTTGGTCTTCTACGAATTGAATTTCAAAATAAGAATTTAATAAAGGAACAAATTAAAGTCACCTTCATTAGGACGACCTGTAGCAGTTAGTGTAGCCTTACTTGCAACATGGTCCTCAAATCTTCTCTTAGATAAAACTAAAGTAGTATCATCTCGGATTTCTAAACCAAATTTATTAATGATTTCGTTTTCGCCAGCAAATCCTTCGGTAGTTTCAAAGTACATTTCAAGTAAATATGAGTCATCAAATCTACTAGATGTATCTTCTCCTAAAACCAAATCTCGGTTAACAAGTGTACGAGGTAAATAATAAATGTCCTGTCCAAAAATCTTTAGACTCTCGATTATAATATCTTCATGTAATCTCTTTTCAGAGTTATTACCGATACCTCTACCTCCCTGGAAGTAATGATTCACGCTCACTAAACTACCTCCCCTTTTCTTTTTAACATATCTTCACTTTTCATACCATCAGCAGATAATTTAAAATTCATATTTAATTTTTTATTAATATGTTTTTTAATCAGTCTTTCTTCGTATTTTCTAGTTTCTTCTATTGAATTAAAAAATTTTACTTTTTTACATATTAAAGAGTCAAATGTTTTTCTATTTCTTTTACAAGATTTAACCCAAACACCTGAACCTTTATAATTGTCTTTTAGATTATTTGTAGAGTGACTACCAATATAAAATCTTTTACTGACTGGGCTATGGGTTTTATACACATAATGGTACATATCATTACCTAACCTATGAGCATCGCCGGGTTTAGTTCAAATGTGCTTCTATCTCTGTTCTAACTTTTCGATATCTGATAATGCCTCGGAATAAATTTGTCTTCCATTTAATGTAACTCCGCCAATCATTGCTACACCATCAAACTTAGATAGGTTAGCTCCCCATTGTTTTTTAAATAATGCTGTAACATATCTTTTTAAGAATAAGTCATTGTACACATCTGTGTGTACTGTGGGGTCCATTTTTCTATAACATTCTATTACTATGTATTCACCGACCATTAAATCATTTGTCCAGTCCATATCAATGTATAGTCTGTTATCGTGTTGATTAAATCTTATTGGTTTCTCACCTACTAAGATGTGGTCTAAAAAGTCTAAGTGTCGCATAACAATATCGTAGTTAACAACTGCTGTTGATGAAAAATCATACAGGTCATTTAATCTCATTTGATATCTAACATCAAATAAATTCATACTACCTTTGTTTGAAAATGGAAATATATTAATTACTGATATAACACTCTCTGGAACAATAACATATCCTTGTCCTTCTTTCCAAGTAGTGGTAATACCATTCTTAGTCACAGATTCAGTTGAGTCTGTTTTGATTCGGTCTTTATCAGTTTGTGTATACTGATACTTTAAATATGCTCTTTGAATACCGTCATAGTGGTATTGTGCGAAATATTGTAATGCCTCATCCAATCTATCTTCTAGTTGGTCGTCATCTGCATTTATTTCAATGACAGGCTTACCTAAAGCTCTTAAAGCATATTGTTTTAAATTTTCTCTTGTTGCTGGTTCTGCCATAATTGTTTACCTTTTCTGGTATATTTATAAGAATTATTATATCTTAGGGAAGAGATTGTCTTGACAAAACAATTTAATGTCCTCATCTGGTAAACCAAGTGATTGCATAACTCTTGGCGTATGAGGGTTCATTTGTTGGTGTTCACAGTAGTAATTTTGTGCTTTTATCACATCTTCTCTATTAGATTCACCATCATGTGTTCTAATTTTATCAATATAGTTTGCTAAATTTGATGTAGCCATTGTACATATCTGATTTAATTCTTTTTCCTCAGTTACATTACCTGCAGCCACCATGCCACCACTAAAGATTGCCTTTGCCCAATCTGGCAATTCTCTTTCTTTACTTGGTTTATACCAACTAGTTTCTTCTAAAAACCATTCTGTTAAAGGGTGGTGTTTTTGTAACAATGGACTAAAGTCGTGAAATGCACCTGTTACTTTATTCTTACCTGCAATAATATCAAAACCATAAATTGGTCCACCGTTTGTTAATTCTGGAAACAAACATACATGAGCCATCCATAAACCTTTTGTATCTCTTACATCAACAACATCTACATGAGCTCGTCTAATATATTTGTTTTTCCAAGTTCTATTGACCCAACCAAACTCATCATTATTAAACCTTTCCATACCTGGTTCTTTATACTCAACCAGTTCTTTGTTTAATAAGTCAACAGTTTCTTCTTGCCACTTAATCAGTCTTTCCCAAATCATGGAGCTCCTTCATTTCTTTAAATAATTTTGTTGCACTTTCAAAACAAAACATTGCCTCAGGTACAACTGAATGTTCATATACATTTAAGTATGTGTTAATTGTTTCTTTGACTATTCTTCTATAGTCACCTACTTCTTTATCTTTAAACTTATAGTATCTGTTTGGACCAGGCGTTTTTCTTCGTATCATTTGACCACCTGCCAAATCACCCATGTGTCTTACATATATATGAGCATATAGTTTCATTGCCTCATCTTGTATTGATTCAATGTGTTCTATATAGTCTTTTGTACTTTGTGTAATCTCTGGTGTATCTATTTCAAAAGATTTGAAATCATATAATATATGTTCAGCTCTTAATAGATTTGGTGTATCTCTGAATAGTGAGTTGTGTAATCCATACTTTTCTAATACAGCATAACATTGTAATTGATTGTACAGATATGTTGCATATAGTTTATGGTCTATTTCACCAGACATGAGTATCTTCACAAAATCCTGCCTCTCAGCATTCTTGTGGTGTTCCATTGTTAATTCTTTTATATCTAACATTAAAATCCCCAACTAATAAAAGAGTATCTTGTCCCTTTTGTAACAGCATTAACTTTATGTGGAAATAAAAATATTGATGGAAATATTAATAAATCTCCTTGTTTTAATTTAATAACTTCATCATCAAACATAATAAATTCACCACCTTCATAGTCTTCATTTAATACTCCTAACATACTTATTATAGGTATACCTTTTTTTTGTCCATCAAAAATACTATGAATATGGTCGGCATGAGGGGCCATCATCTTTGATGTCAAATATTTATTAAATCTTACGCCGGTAAGTTGATGTATAGTTTGAAACCATGGAAATTTAAAACTTCTAACATATGATGTGCTTAATTCAATTAATTTTTCATGTATATGAGGAACTTCGGGTATATTGTCCCAAGTTATATCTAATTCATTATTACCAGACCTTGTTTTATAATCATTAGTCAAAGAATTGTAAAATGTATGTTGTTCAAAATTCTTTTTTTGTAAATTTTTTATACAACTTTGACAAAATTCTGTTGTAAAAACTTTATCGTATTTGATAACATAATCTTTTAAATTAGTTTTCATTTATTTCACCTTTCGGGTCAAAATTTATTGAAATAATTAATCTTTTATTATCGGTCAATAATTGGTCACTACAATGTAATGTATGACTTCTAAAAATTAAAAGTCTACCAGGAACACTATCATATTCACAAGTAGGAAAAGTATAATCGTTAAAATTATTTAATTTATAATCATCTTTTACTTTATTATTTTGAGGATTTTTTGGTCAAAAACCGGATTTCTAAATCTTGTATAGACCTCACCAGGTGTGGCTTCTAATATAAATACAGTCGATATGGTATATCCAGAATGTGTGTGCCATTCATTACCTTCATATTTTTTATAATCTATAAACCAAGACTCTTTTGGTTCATATTCATAATGAAAATTATGTTTTTTGCTATATTCGTTTACTTGTAAAGCAATCCAATCATTTAAATCTTTTAATTTTTTATCTTTATGTAATTGATAATCATTAAATCCTTCATTCGTTTTTTTACTTAAAAAATAATTCAAGTATTTATTTTTATTAAAGAATGGACAATCAACAATACCTACTGTAGTTGGAAACCAACAATCTATTTTTAAAGAATTAAAAGTAGTCATCTGGCAAACTTGTTCTATTAGTGATTGTTAAATTACCCGATACTGAAACCCTTTGCACCTTCGATTTAAAAGGACATACACAATGGGTTAACAATGTAGGAAATATTAATAAATCTCCTGTTCTAGGTTCAATATATCTTTCGGTAGTTGCCCACATTGGTTTAGCATTTTGAGTGAAATTAAAAAGTAGTGACCCCGGTGTTGCCCATGTACCTTTAAATTCTTCTTGTTCCTTTATTATCTCACTTGGCACATCTAAAAATATTACAAAAGATAAATCACCAGTATGTATATGTGGCGGATTAAAATCTCCAGGCTCCATAAAGTTTATCCACAGATTTTCTCCTTGTGGTGCATATTCAACATTTAATTTTTGTAAACCGTGAAAATTACAATGGCCATCCCTATACATTTGTAAATAAGTATTAAATTTATTATAAAACCAAGTTAGTGTTGAATTATTATATTTAAATTGTTTTTCTATATGGCCTGCTAAATTAGAATTCATACTACTTAATTCTTTTTTACCATCATTTAAAAGTTTATTTACTATCTCATCAGATATCTTTGTTTTCATAACGAAAGGACCAAATTTCATATAATCATAATTCATGTTAATTTTTAACCTCAAAATTTAATTTAATTTTAGAATCGCCTTCTCCTATTATATTTATTGGTAATAAATTAAAAGCAATAGAATATCTAAGGTCAGATGTATTATTTTTTTGTATTCTGTGGTAAACTTCACTAGGGAAAATAATAACATCATTGTTTTTAGGTGTTATGGATATTTGTCTTGAATTATATATATTGTAATTATTAGGAACGACCAACCAATTTGGGTTATTATAACTTTCAAAAGATAAATCACTAGTGTTTTCTGTTACCTTATGATAATACACTCCAGCAAACATAGCATTACTGTGTGTATGAAAATTACTACTTTCATTTTCTTCCGTTTTTGTAATCCAAGATGATGTAAAATCAAAATTAGTATTAGTAAACATCATCACTTCATTTTTATAAACATTAAAAGACTTTAATATTTTTTCTTTTAAAAATTTTAAACTATCTTTTTCTATTATTCTTATATTTTGACCACTAGAAGAAGCTTCTTTTTCTGTTAAATTTTTTTGTTGAATACCAGATTTCTTAAAATTTTCATTTTCAATAATCACATTTATTTTGTCTTTTTCTTCATTAGATATGCTTAAATTTGTTACAAATATAGGCTTTGAAAAAATAGGCAACAAATCATAATTCATTATATTAAATCCCCATATTATTTCTTACAATAATTTTATCACCATCATATATATCATACTCTATAGAATATCCTCGATTATTTCTTTCTGTATAGTTATCTTTTTCACTAGAAAGTATTTCATATTTTTTTAAAAAATTTTCTGTTTTTTCTTCTCTAAAAGGAACTTGTAATTGAAACTCATCAATAGTACCAAATTCTTTTATTATATCTTCTTTTGGTATTTTTATTTTTTCTAAAATTACATATTGATGAAATATTTTTCTATCTATTGTTATATCGCTCATTTTAACTCCTTACAATTTTTCTATTTTAACATTAAAAGCTAAAGATATTCTATCTTCATCTGTCTTATTTGGTTCAACATAGTGCAACATATGAGATGGAAATATAATTAAATCATTATCTTTTACATCTACAAAAAATCTGGAATAAAAGTGTGGGTCATTAAAATAATCAAAATTACTTTCATTTAATAAAGTTGTGTCACCATTTTGTAAAACTAGTTGCCCACAATCCACAGGGGCTTTTAAATACCATATACCAGAAAAGTTATTAGGTATGTGATTATGCATAACATTATAATCTGATTTATTATTTTGATTCATCCAAAATGAGGTCATTCTTATACCCCACTTAAAATCAAGTTCTCTTTCATTAAGATTTTTAAAATATTTTCGGCAAGGATTAATAAAAATATCATTAATAATATTATCATCATACATATAAGTAAAAGGCCTTGTTTGAAATCCTCCTTTATTACTTATATGCATACTGTTATTAGGAGAATTCTTTTCACCTTCTAGTAAATCTAAAAAATAACTTTTAGCCTTTTCATTTTCAACTTTTGTTTTGAAAATAGAACTTTTAAAAATTGTTAAAAAATTATCCTCAATCATGTAAACTCTCCAATTTTAAATGTGTCAAATCCTTCTCATTACCTAATTCTCCTTTTACAAAAATATTAAATGCTATACTTATTCGTTCATTATCATCATTTTTGGTTAAAACTGAATGTGTGAGACTCGAAGGAAATATAAAAACTCCTCCCATTTCTGTATGAAACCACCAAGTTTTAGAATTATATACATTAAAATCATCAATATTTGGTGAAATAGCTTGATATGAAGTATTAGAAAATCTTATTTTATCTACATCTGTATTAGTTTTCACATAATAAACACCAGATAAGAAAGAATTTGGATGTTCGTGTTGGTGATGAGATTCATTTTTTTTAGTTACATTCAGCCAAGATTGTGTAATATATGGTTGTGTTTTTTTATTGTATTTTAATTTTTCATAAAAAAAATTATCTATATGCAACTCTAAATCTTTTTTTAATAAAGATAATTCTTTTTCATGTAAAATAAAGTTATTTACCGTTGAATAATTGTATTGATTTAAACGGAGATTTTGTTTTTGAATATCCAAAAAAGACAATTCATCTTCATTTAATTGTCTATTAAGGTTAGATATGTAAACAGTAGCAGGAAATATACACTCAACTGTTGATAATATGTTTTCGTTACCACTCATTTACCATAACTCCTCCACTTATACCATTTTCAATCTCAAAATAATTAAAGTTTATTATATATCTAAAATTTTTATTATGAGATTTGGTACCTCTATGTAATGTATCACTATCAAAAATAACTATTTTATTTTCTTCAGCATTTATAAATTTAATATCTTCGCCAATTTTAAATTGTGTGCCACCATCGCAATTATTTAAATACAATATAGCAGTTTTACATTTAAAGTTATTATCGGCATGAAAATCTGAATATTCGCCATCATATAAAGAACTAATAGCTAGATTTGCTCTAATCTCTACAACAGCAGCTGCGTTTAATAATTTTGTAATTGGTAAAATATAATCGTAATAATAATTAGAATTTATTTGATTTTGATTGTAAAAAGAATGTGTGAAATAACCTTGGTCTCTAGAATCTACACCAGATGTCACTACCATTGAGGTTCGTAAAAACCATGGAAAGTCATCAACAACTATTAATTTTTGAAGTTTATTGAAAAGGTCTTGTGATAAAAAGTTTTCAACTATTTTCATTATATCCTCACATTCATTATATATGTTACTTAACTATTTAGTCAAGTTTTAAAACTACTATTTAGATGTTAAGATATATCCCAACTAGTAGTGTCTTCATTCCAAACAACTTTTCTAGGTGTACCGTCAACCACATCAGCTGGTCTTACTGTTGGTGGTTCCCAAAACCAACTTGTGTAATTAAATGTCCATGAAGCAAAAGGTTGTTTAGGTAAGAAAGCGTTTCTTACACTATCATATGTTCCATCTAGTTCTGCGCCATGTTTTCTAAACACACCTGACTGGTCACTAGCTTGAGTACCATCATCATTATATAAAACACCGTTTTTCATATTTTGGTTTGCGTTTTTAAAATTTTGTGCCGGCCATCTATGTAACTCTGATAAAAATTCAGCGCCAACAGTTTCATCAAAATTACTATCTGAGTTTTGACAAGCAGAGTCCTCTACTGTAATAACATCTATAATTTGTGAACTATAACCTATTTTTGCATATGTAACCATGTTTTTTCCTAAGATGTATAAGTTCCTGAGCCTGTAAATTTAACTACGGTATCAGAACCTGTTGTTGTAACTGTTGGTGAACCTGTTGTAGTACCTGAATATGTTGATGTTGACATTCTAAGGATAACTACACCAGTACCACCAGAACCACCAGCCCCCGCCGGGGACCTTTCAGCGCCACCGCCGCCGCCACCCAAATTGTTTGTTCCAGCATCTGCATTTCCGCCTGTAGCTCTCCCAGGAGCTCCACCGCCTGTGCCACCTGTTCCACCTGTTCCACCTTGATATGTAGCACCGCCGCCGCCGCCTGCATAAGTTACGGATGGACCTGTAATCGTACTAGCAGAACCGTTGCCGCCAGCACCGCCTGTTGTACTATTAGCAGTACCTCCCGCCTGAGAAGCTCCGCCTCCTGCACCTGAACCATAGTTAGGTGCTGCAGCTGCGCCTCCTGAACCGTTATTTCCTTGAGAAGGTGAAACTGAAGGAGTGTTACCTGAACCTCCTGCTCCTACATTTCCTTCTCCGCCTCCACCTGAGCCGCCATCACTTCCTGCTTGACCGCCTCCTTGCTGTGTACCACCACCGCCACCACCGGCAGATGTGATAGTTGTTAAACTTGGACCTGAAATAGAAGAATTGCCTCCACTACTGCCTTTTCCTGGTGATGTACTACCTGTACCACCTGTTCCTATTGTTGCTGTAATAACTGTGCTTCCTGCAACACTACTATAAGTACCTGTTCTATAACCTCCAGCGCCACCGCCACCTCCGTGACCGTTTCCTCCTCCAGCACCGCCAGCAGCTACAACTAGGTATTGAATATCATAAGTATCATTATATGACATTGTAAATTGTCTTGTTACGGTATCTGTTCCGTCTGTAGCAGATACCGTAAATGTTGATGTACCTGTACCTGCGCCACTATGTGTACCTGAAAATGAACCGTTCGTGGCCATTGATATACCTGTAGGCAATGAACCTGCTGAAATTGTGTGTGTTACTGTATCACTATCTGTGTCTGTAGCAACTGGTGTGTTAGAACCTGTTGCTGTATAACCAGCTGGAGTTGCGGTTCCTAAATTTGTATCTGCTGCTGTACCAAAAGCCGGAACAGCATTTTGTACGATAGCACCTTCTAATGTAGCAGAAAGACCTGAACCATTTAAAACTTTAATTCCATATGGTTCATTTGTATTATCAAATCCTGCCCTAGCAACCGTTACTGTCAACGAGTTTCCACTAGTTCTTGTAATAGAAGCTGTAGAAAGAGTTTCACTAGTACCTATAAAAGATACAGTAGCGCCTGTTGTATCAAACAAAGAACCTTGAATTACAATGCTAGCATTTCCACCTGCGGAAGCATCAATACCTGTTGTTGTTACAACTGAACCACCATCAACTGTAAATCCTGTAATTGTAGGTGGACTATCAATAGATTTCCAATCTGAACCAGTATAATATTCTGCAAGATTTGTAGTGTTATTAAATCTTATATCACCACCAGCTGGAGAGCCATTTCTTTCGCCTGTCGTTCCTGCTGGTAATTTAATACTATCTGTACCAGTAAATCTTCTATTTTTACCTGTAATATCTCTAATATTTGCCATACTACTATTTATACCCTTTTTTAATTACTCTTAATTATTGTTTGTTAGTTTCCAACCGTATGTCGCACCAGTATAAACTAACTGAATAGCTGCGTCTTCTACATCAACTACTAAATCAGCTGTTGCACCATTAATTTTTAAACTATTTCTACCAACTGTCAAATTGTTTGTATCGAAAGTTCCGGCTAAGTCAAGTAATGATACTTGGTCGCCTGTTTGAGGTGACGCCGGTAGTGTAATTGTTCTGGCTGCACCTGAAGTATCTACAAAGTATCTGTCATTAGCAGCTATTGTAATATCTGTACTTGTTGAAGCCCATGGATTACCACCACCTAAACCTGTCCAAGCACTACCGTTGTAACCTTCCCATGTTACTAGAGTTGAGTTATATCTAAGACCACCTGTATATAAATTGCCGCCAGTTGGTCTTTCAGCAGTTGTACCTGTTGGTGGAACAAGATGTCCTGTTCCCATTTTATCTCTTGTTAGATGACCCTTAACAGCTCTTTCTGTTGGAACTGCCGAGTTACTATCGTTAGATAATGTTTCGTCTGTACTAAATTCGTTAATCGTTGCACCTAATTCAGCACCAATAGAACCAAGTTGTAACTGTGATAGACCTGAAAGGTCAAATGCGTCTGCGTTTAGTGTTGCAACACCTGTTGCCTGTTCAATTCTGAATAAATCGCCAATTCTAAAGTCACCGTCTTGGTCAGTAGATGAGAAGTAAACACGACCACCAGCTGTTTCAGTAACTTCTCTTTCTTGATTAGCTGGTTGAGTTTCAACACCTGGATAGTTACTTGTTGTAAAGTCACCTGTACCAATGTTTAGGAAGTCATGTCCAGTTAAACGAACATTTGAGAAACCTGTTGTAACAGAACCTGCTTCGTTGTCTGCAATTGCTCTGCCTGTTGTAACACTTTCTGTTAATCGAATTAATGCTGTTTCATTACTTGTATTTGTTTCTGATACTGCTGATACTCTGTAATACTTAGCTGTATCGCCAGCAAATACTACATTAGCACCTGTTCTAATAACAGTTGCTGAACTAATGCTGAACCATCTACTCTAATAAGAGGTCCTTCTTGACCTGTTTGAGCAGCTGAACTATCTCCGAATGAAGCGTCTAGTGTTAATTGATAAGTTGAACTATCATCTTTTGTAATTGTACAAACTTCACCTTGTGTAAAGTTACCTGTAATACTTTCGATATGTAAAAAGTCTAGTGATATGTTAACTCTTGAAATTGTAGCAGTTGCACCTGAAGTATCACCTACGATAGCCGCAGCTGTTGGTGTTCCTGAAGTTGAAACTGTATCTGCAACATCACTTTCTGTAGCAGCGCCAATAAATCCAGCAGTTGCATATTTTAACATTAAACCACGAGCTGTAACTGATACTGGTGTTTCTGAGGCTAATGTTCCGTCTGCTTCTGCACCGTATTCACCGTAAGCAGATGAACAGTTTAGACCTCTAATAAATCCACCTGATTCTGCATAGAATGATTTATCATTGTAGTAAGTAAAGACTGAAACCATCTCACCACGACCACCACCTAATGCATGAACACCACGGCCGTCTGAGTTAATTTGTGTATAGTCATTACATAAAATAGATTTGTTACCTGCACTATGTAATAGTCCATCAATTTGAACACCTGTTGCATTTGCATTTACAGATGAACAGTTTTGAATATAAGGCGAAGCAGTTGTAATAGAACCACTAGGGTCTAATGAAACAACAGCAGCTTTACCAGTTGTACCTGCACCTGGTGTTCCTGTTAAACCTTTGAATGACATTTGAACAATGTTTGTTTGGTTATTAACTAACCACATGTTAGAAGCGTTATTGTCTTCTAATGAAGCTACTGTAACAGTAATATCTGAAGAAGTGCCGGCCTCTGAACCAGCAAATGTAATAACATCACCTACTTCGTGGTCATAACCACCGTGATAAACTGTAACTGAAGGAGTAGATGAACCGTCTGTTGTTACATTAATAACCATTCCTTCACCATCAGCTGATGAATTGCTTTGGTTTATATAATTATAAGTTCCTGGTGTACCGCCTGTTCCTCCTGTAATAGTATTTACAGTTTTAACTTGCGAACCTGTGCCTGTGTTTGGTCTTACTTCCGTGCCTCTTAAACTTTCACCTTGTACTGTAACACCAGCGGGAACTCTAATAGGTAAGTTTTCTCTATAAACTCCGTTCTTAATATAAACAACATCACCAACTGAAGCAGAAATTACTGTAATTGTAATTGATGAAGCACCAGCTAGTTGCGAACTTGTATCAGCAAATGTAATAACATCACCAGTCGCATGTCCTGAACCACCACTTATAGTTGTAACTGTTGGAGTAGATGAACCGTCTAAAATTACTCTTAAACTAACGCCTATACCTGAACCATCTGTACTTGTTTGTACAATATCGTAAGTGCCTGGAGTACCACCTGTGCCGCCCGTAATCGTATCAAAGTCAACAACATCTCCAGAAGTTGCTTGTTGTAATGCGTAATAAACTGTTTTAAATGGTAAATATTGTGAACCTGGATTACTGTTTGAACCTGAGTTTGCAACATAGTAAACATTTTTACCTTCAGCGTTTGACCAGACAGGATCCGTGCCGTCTGTAGTTAAAACTGAACCTACAACACCAATAGGTAATCTTGTCGATTGAGAGGCGTCTTGAACAATTATATCACCTCTTGTAGTTAATACAGCACCTGTGTCACCTTGTGCAATTAATTGCCATACTGTTCCGTCTGTGCCAGGTGTGACATTAGTTTGACTATCTTTCCTCATTACATATGAAGATGAAACATATCTTACAACATCACCAATTTTATAAGAAATAGCAGCATTATAACCACCAGGCTGATAATTAAAACCTTTGACTAATAAATCCCAAGATGAATTAGTAACACCCTCTGTGTTAACAGGATATTCACTTGTGTTATTTGCGTTTGCTACAAAAACATATCCACCATAATCTACAACATCACCTGTTTTGTAAGATGTGCCGTGACTATAAGTGTTTTGAATTTTAAAACCGGTTGTAACTATATCCCAATATGTGTTATCTGTGGGCGTTTGACCTGAAGCTTCTTCAGCATTAATATAAATGTAAGTATAACCACCATAAGAAACAATATCACCTCTTGAATAAACTGTGCCACCAGCATAAGTGTCTTTGAATTCTTGTGCTTGTAAAAATATAGATACTTGCGATTGGTCAAAGTCATCAGCTGTTGCTCCAGAAGTGTGAGCAGTTGTTACTTTATATTGATATGCACCAAATTTAAATACATCATTTACTTTGTAGTAAGTTGAGCTAGCCCAATCACCTTTATAATCAACACCATCCATGTATAATTCAAATTTAGAGGCGTCTAAAACTGTTGAAGCTGAAGTGTGAGCAGTTGTTGTTCTATATTGTCTTTGTCCGTATTTAACTAGGTCGTTTAATTTGTACCATGTACTGTTGGCATAAGTGCCTTTATTATATAAAGACTCAGATTGTAAAGACCAGTAAGAAGTATATGTACCAGGACTTGTATAAAATATGTTTTCATTATTAGGAGATGTATGATTTTGAATACACACATAGGTATTACCACCGTATTTAATCACATCATCAATTAAGAATGCTGTGTCAACGGCCCAATCGCCTCTCCATTTAAATTTAATTCTACCTAGTTTGAAATCTGCCATGGTTTACCTTTATTGTAATACTATTTATACGAGTTTAAACTGCTGATTGCCAACTGGTTGATTGAACTGAAGCTGTTGCTTCAAAAGTATCAAAATCATCTGTTGTCAAGGCTGTTGCCCCTCTACTTTTGTTTTCCCTCTTTACAAAATAACCATTATCATCTAAGAAATATGTTGCGTCACCTTGTTCAAATACATATTGATGATAGTTGTCACTAGTGTTATTTTTATATTTCTTATCTATATAACCTATTGCAACTTGTGAACCACTAAATGGAGCTAATTTAAAAGTTACTACACTTGAAGCATATGTCCAAACTTCGTCAATGGGTTGTTTTACACCATTTAAAAATACAGCAATTCTTGTGCCATCTAAAACTGGTGTTGTTAGATTAAAAGTGACAGTTGAACCATCACCTGTTAAATATTGTGTTGTTCCAGATTGTAATTCTATATTCTCATCTGTGTAATCTACCTTACTAGGCAATTGTCTATTACCATTCTTATCTGTAGGATTACCACCATCAAAGTCAATACTATCTGTACTGTCTTTATTTACTTTTGTGTAATATACAGTACCCTCAACTGTTCTTCTAAGAGCATGAAAACTCTCAGTAGATTGTTGACTAATTGGTGCTACATATCCTAAAGTGGCCATTAACTAATCTCCAATATACTTGCGTATGCTTCGACATCTACAGACGAACTGTCTGGATTAGGGTCTGCATGAATTCTTAATATATCAGCTGTTTCAATATTTATAGGTTTATCTAAAACTAATGTATTGTTTGCTGGCACTTCTAAACTTTTACCAACATGAAAAAAAGTTGAACCACCATCTGTAGTAACTTGAACATTTACTTTAGCTGAATTTGTTGCACTTAGATTTGAAATATAAACAGCGTGAATAACAGCAGTCACACCTGAACCAGCTGTGTACATGTTACCTGTTGCGTCATCTAAAACACCAACATCAAGTCCTGCATTTTTAAAACTACTTGCCACTTATATTATCCTCCGAATACGATTGAATATGCCAAAGCGTCACCGTCCATTGCTAAAGCACCTGATTGGTCAGGTAAAGTTATTGTTCTATCTGCTGTTGGTTCTGCAACATTTAAAAATGTTTCAGAAGAGTTTGCTAAATTACCTTCAAAAACTAAACTAGCACCTTGGTCTAATACAAGGTCTGTAATTGTAGTAGCACCATTTGTCATCACATTCTGTAATGTAACTGAACCTGCACCACCAACTTCTTTTACTACGCCACCAGATGTTTTAGTATAGAACTTACCATCTGTGACATTCATTGCTAATTCACCAGCAGATAAAGCTCCTGCTGATGGTACGGATAATGCCGTTTCACTTCTTTTTATCTGTATTACTGTTGACATTATTTACTGTGTTTTCTAATCTGTTTAATAAGTTTTTCTTTTGTAAGTCTTTTATCTAACTCGACACCAATTTTTCTGCCTAGTTTTTCTAACTCTGATTTTGTTTGTGTTCTTAAATGTTTTAAATCTGTTTTAACTTCATCTTTTAACAATAAAGGTTTTTCAAATCCAGGCATACCTGTAATCCAAAAATTAATAAATTTGTTCCATAGTTTCATTAGAATGAACCTCCGTCAACTGTTGTAATAGCCACATCACCAGATGTAACTGTAAAATTAGAATTAGTAAATGAAGCAACACCAATGTTTGATGTACTTGCTAATTCACCTTGAATAGTAAGTGTTTGTCCTGAAGCAACTGTATTAAT
>FUWD013430234.1_pt1 | contig 15183 bp, 14 predicted proteins | sample 1063281 | NCBI WGS metagenome assembly FUWD01 (sample SAMEA79048168, study PRJEB19326) | metagenome | biome: marine | reverse complement strand
AGTCGACGAGTTCGCGAGGTCCAGGAGGTCCGAGAGGCGCGCAGGAATCAACGTCCGCTGACTCGGGCCGAACTACAAAAAGCCGAACTTGACGACTTTGCGAATTTGGATTTTTGGGAGGAAGAGGCACCCGGCTGGGAAGCCGTCCCCCAAACCCTGCCGCATTACATTACGTCACCGCGTGCATCCGCTGTCCCGCGCAATATTGAGCGCAATGGTGACTGGTCGGGTGAATCCATGGTGAACATGGTTCAGCAAGTCCGTAATGCTCACAACAATGAACTCGCTCGCGAACCGGTGGCCAGCGTGAGTGATGCAACCACCGAGATTCCGATCATCCGCGCAAACTCCACTTACCAAGCCCGCGCGGCCAACGAGTAGCTTCTGCTAACCTGCACCACCGCAAGGGGCTGTGGCGCAGTTGGTAGCGCGTCTCGTTCGCAATGAGAAGGCCAGGGGTTCGAATCCCCTCAGCTCCACTTCTTCATATCGTCTGACTTTCCCTGCAACTGGGGAAGTCAGATGATATTACCGATTTTATGTAATCGAACTGATTCCCCCAACTTCATGGAAAAGGCTGTTTCCAGTCTTGACACCTATCTATAGAATCCAACAATGGACAGGTCCGCGAGCGCAGGAATCATTGGAGCAGCCGTTGCTATTGGGCGCTCGTTTCAACCCAATTTGTTGACTCGAGGGTCAACCGATCAGGCGATCATCACCGGTGCCTCATCGGCTATCGCTTATCAGGCCTACAGCGCGGGGGATGCATTGTTGACCTCGGTCGCTTCTCGTTTAGGCCGCACCGATGAACCGAGTGCCGGAAGTCGTCTGCTGGTTGCGGGTTCCGTCGGGGCTTTGGGTGCTGCCGTGTCTTATGCCCTGCGTTGGCGGGAGCACGAGCCATCAGGGCGAGCGATGGGACGGTTGGCCTCACAAACGCTGGCGGCAATGGCGGGGGCTAGCGTTCTCGCGACTTCGGCTTCACGCGATCAACGCGGTGGTCCTGGACTGCGGCACGTGGTGGTTGCCGCTGTAGCGGGTGCTGGCTCGTGGGCGACAACCCAACCCTGGAAGTCCTTGCCTGGTTCAGCAACGTACCCGCAAACGGCGGTCAGCACCGAATTCAAGGGAAAGTATTTTTTTGAAGATCAAGTACGCGAAGTCACTCCGGTCAAAGCTGCCGTCATTGGAACGGGGGTTGCGGCGATCACCCTCGGACTTTCTTATGTCGAGTCGGCTTTGACAAACACAATGTCTAAGGGTGCAACTTTCGTACTTGGCGGCCAACCACAGGACCATAGATTACTTGGACGAACAACCAGCCTTGCAATCTTTACTACCTTCGGGTGGCTCGCAATCGGTCAAGCGGACAGATTCTTGGGTAAAAGTGGTGGGGGCATTGACCCCGGTTTAGCGGGCGCGCCACAGACCCCGGAGGTGACGGGCTCAGCCGCGTCAGGTTTACCGTGGAATAAGCAAACCCGTGAGGGTGCCCGCTGGTTGAGCATGACGTTACCACCGCACACCATCAACAGCGTGATGCAAATCCAAAACGCAAAACAACCAATCCGAGTTTACGCATCCACCGAGATTGCAGCGACCGAAGAAGCGCGCGCGCAGGTCTTGCTGAGTGAGATTGATAGAACGAAAGCCTTAGAGCGAAAAGCATTCGCTATATTTTCACCCACAGGTTCGGGCTACGTGAACTACGTTGCAAATGAAACATTCGAGTATTTGACGCACGGGGATTGCGCATCTGCGGCAATTCAGTACTCGGTACTGCCTTCAGCATTGTCCCTCACGAGAGTGGACGAGGGGACCACACAGACCCGCATGGTGCTCCAAGGCGTTATCGAGCGACTTCTTGCGATGCCGGAAGGAAAGCGCCCCAAGTTTTTCCTCTTCGGTGAGAGTTTAGGTTCACAGGTGAGTGAAGAAATGTTTAGAAATCTGGGGTCGATGGGGCTGCTTGGAACTGAACTTGATGCGGCGTTATGGATTGGCACACCGGCAGCTACTAAGTGGCGGGATCAGTTGTGGGGAACAAGCTCACTCGCGCACGCACCGGTAGTAAATGACGCCGGGATTTATCTACCTCGAACTTTGAGCGACTGGATTGAACTGGCGCCCGAGCAACGCGATCGCATCAAATTCCTATTACTGCAAAACGGTGATGACCCTATTCCCAAATTCGGGACCCAAGTGTTGTGGCGTCGGCCTGACTGGATGGGCCCCGCAAATATCCGTCAAGTCGGTGCCCCACAAGGAACCCAGTGGGTCCCGGTGACGACTTATCTGATGACATTTTTGGACATGATGAATGCGCTCGTGCCCACTCCGGGGACTTTCGCGCAGGGCGGCCACGATTATCGGGCGGTTTTGCCCAGAGCGATGCGGGAAACGTGGCGCTTGGATGCAACCGAAGTTCAAATTGAGCGGGTCGACAAAGCCTTGCGTCAACGTGAACTTGCCTGGGAGTTGTATCGCGATTGGGCCGCGGCGAATGCGAAGCCCGCGCAAGACATTGACAAGGCTCGGGCAAAAGTACTGAAAAACGCCACGAGATACGCGGGCTACAACGTCGATGAAGCCAAATTGCAAGAGATCGTCGACGCGGGGTTAAACCCCCTACTCGACTGAGAATATGCGCACCCGTCCCGTTTTTGCTTCGGCCATCTCATTGGCTCTCGGTGTTCTGGCGCTAGCCCCTGCGGTTTCGGCGGATCCCCTTCTGGAGGGTTCCGGTAATGCGGTCGCTGATTTGGGCTCGATCAAAGAATCTGTGATTGTCGATTTTACATTTACCGGTTCGAGTTCGGTCGTGGTGACTCCGGTTTTCAGCAAGGACAAGCGGGCAACGCCATGGCTGGAAAGCGGTGCACCACTCACGGGTAGTGTTTTTGTTGAGAAGCATTCGTCGCCGCTCGTTGGCGCAAAAATCAGAACTACGGATCAATGGACTTTGCAAGTTTCCGCCCTTGGCAGCGCCCCGAAAGCCACTTCGGGATCGATCCCTCAAGTGATTCAACTGCCGAAAATGACGAGGAGTGAGAGCTCGCGCACCTTTACGCACCGGGGGCGGGGAGAGGTTGTCGTGTTTCCCATTTCCGCAAAGGGAGTGAGTGGATTCTCCGTGGTTAATTCGAGTGGAAATGTGAAAAAGAAAATCACCTTGCCGCGTGGAACAAAATTTATTTCAGTCTGGGCTAACGGTCCATGGAAGTTTAGTAAGTAGTGACGAGCTCTAGTCGGGTTGTTCACGTGGTTCATGTCCATGCGCAGGGCGAGGTCGGTGACGTCGTTGTTGGTGGCGTTGCGCCGCCGCCGGGTGAGAGTATCTGGGATCAGTCGCGATTCATTGCAACCGATGATTCCTTGCGACAGTTTCTCTTAAACGAACCTCGCGGTGGTGTCTTTCGCCACTACAACTTGCTGGTCCCTGCAAAAAATCCAGCGGCCGACATGGGGTTCATCATCATGGAGCCGGCTGACACACCTCCCATGTCAGGTTCAAACACGATCTGTGTCGCAACTGTGTTATTGGAAACCGGGATCATCATGATGCAAGAGCCGGTTACAACGTTGGTGCTGGAAGCACCCGGTGGTCTTGTTCGGGTGAGCGCCGCGTGCTCCGAGGGGAAGGTCACTTCGGTCACCCTGCAAAATCTGCCAAGTTTTGTCATGCAAGATTATGCGCTGATTGAGGTTGCCGGCTACGGAAAGATTGAGGTGACCACGGCCTTTGGCGGCGATAGTTTCGTCATGACCCAGGCAAGCAAACTGGGATTCGAGCTGGTCCCCAGTGAAGCGGCGGAATTGGCACGATTCGGCATGTTGTTGCGAGCCGCCGCTAATGAGCAGTTGGAATTTGTTCATCCGGTTTTACCTGAGTGGAGGCACCACTCCTTCGCTTACTTGACGGGTGAATTGGAGCGTACCGATTCTGGGGAACTCACTTCGACGAATGTCTGCGTGATCAATCCGGGGAAACTTGACCGATCGCCAACGGGAACGGGTGTCAGTGCATTGATGGCCGTCATGCACGCTCGTAGCGTTATGTCCGTTGGTGATGTGTTCATTGGTCGTAGCATTATCGGCTCGACATTTCGTGGCCAAATCCTTGCCGAAACAGCAGTAGGAAATTATGCGGCCGTTACCCCAACGATTTGTGGCCAGGGGTTTATCTATGGAGCCAGCCAGTTCTACATTGACCCAAAGGATCCCTGGCCACTTGGTTACCGCGTTGGTGACACTTGGCCGAATCCGAACTAAACATTTACATTCCTCGTACCTTGTCGAGAAGACAGACATTGCCGTTCTAAGGGAAGTGATCGAGGGTAATGAGCCAGCGGCTGTTGATCGTATTTTGACCCAACTGCTCTACGCTTCTTATAGTCATTTAGCCGCATTCGAGCGTCAACTCGGGTAGGCGGGTGGAAATTAAATAGCTGGAAATAAAGTGAGCCCTCAAGAACCCGAAGATAGTTGAGGGCTCAATCATTTGTTAGTCTTCAATGTCACCAACTTGGTGCAGACAATTCTCTAGGAGAAATGCGTGAGCACTGCGGCGGCTTCACTGCCCAAAAATCCTGACCTTTTGACACCGGATCCCAACCGATGGCGTGCACTTGTCGTGATCGCGATCGCCCAGTTGATGGTCGTTCTCGACGCTTCGATTGTGAACATTGCCCTTCCTAGCATGCAGGAAGATCTCGGGATCAGTGATGCGAACCGGCAATGGGTCGTTACGGCGTACACGCTGGCATTCGGTGGACTGCTTCTCCTAGGTGGACGAATTGCCGACTACCAAGGCCGAAAGCGCATGTTTATCGTTGGATTGCTGGGCTTTGCCGCAGCCTCTGCTCTCGGTGGACTTTCGGTTAATGCTGAAATGCTTTTTGCTGCTCGTGGGTTACAAGGTGTGTTCGCTGCACTCCTCGCGCCTGCCGCGTTGAGTTTGATCTCCGTGACGTTCACGGACTCGAAGGAACGCGCGAAAGCATTCGGTGTTTACGGTGCGCTTTCCGGTGCGGGTGCAGCGCTAGGTTTGGTGCTGGGTGGAATTCTGACCGAATACGCATCGTGGCACTGGACGTTGTTGGTCAACGTCCCAATTGCCTTAATCGCGGTATTTTTAGGTATTGCCTACGTCCATGAAAGTCGGGCAACGGGTGACACCAAGTACGACATTCCGGGAGCTATCACGGCAACCCTTGGTCTGGTTTCTTTGGTGTTCGGAATCACCAAGGCCGAGTCAGACGGTTGGACGGGAACGAGCACACTTGGCTTTATTGGTTTTGCTATTGTTTTATTGATCCTGTTCTTTGTCATCGAAAGTCGATCAAGTAACCCGTTGCTGCCCTTGGCAATTATCAAGAACCGCAATCGCGGGGGCGCCTATCTTGCCAGCTTCTTTGTCGGCATCGGCCTTTTCTCCATGTTCCTGTTCCTGACCTACTTCTTTCAAATCGTTCTCGGTTATACGCCGCTTAAAGCGGGTTTGCTTTTCCTGCCGTTCTCAGCGGGTGTGATTATCAGTGCGGGAATTGCCAGCCAGTTACTTCCACGATTCGGCCCGCGCTATGTAACCTTTGGTGGTTTCATTTTGGCGACAACTGGAATGCTGTTGCTGACTCAACTGGGCGCAACAAGTTCCTACTGGCCCAACATTCTGCCAGCACTGATCATTATTAGTCTCGGCATGGGCTTAATCTTCGTTCCACTCTCGGCGACCGCATTGTTTGCTGTTAGTAACCACGACGCGGGAGTGGCATCCGCGGTTCTAAACACCGCGCAGCAGATCGGTGGATCGGTGGGTATCGCGTTCCTGAACACGATCGCGGCGAGTGCGACAGCTGCATATATTGTCGCCAACAACGTGGATTCATCCGATGCCAACGCGCAAGTTGAAGGCTACGTTGAGGCGTTCATGTGGGGTGCAGGAATTCTGGCAGTAGCTGGACTCATCTGGGTCACGTTGGTGCGGGTTACTAAGAAAGACATGTCGGCAGAAGACCAGATTGCATCGAACTCGACAAACGATCTGAAGCCGGGTGCGAGTTAAACAATCGGATGCAATGAATAAGTGGGTCACCGCGATTGGTTCGGCGGCATACCTGAATTAATTGTTCGAGCTCGTGGACAGACACGAGCAAATCCTCTGTTTTTTTGACACTGAGTAAATTCGTGGCACCGTGGATGACATGTATAGACTTCCCCGAACAACATTTCCCCGAAAACTAATTAGCATCTCGGCGGCTTTAGGTGTCGTTGCTGCCGGTCTCACGTCTGTGGTGATTGCGAGCCCGGCAACTGCCGCCACTGGAGATGTCACCTCGTTTCCTAGCCCCTTACCTAACTCTCAACCAGGACCGATTGCACTTGACCCATTGGGAAACCTTTGGATTGGGCTCACCGCCCTTGACCAAATTGCTAAAGCAACACCTACCGGCGCGCTAGTCACCATTGCTATCCCCAACGGAAGTGCTAACGCCGGTACGAGTTCACTGGCACTTGGCACAGACAATCGCATGTGGCTGACCGAGATGAGCGCCAACCGAGTGAGTTATTTCAATACCTTGTCTAACGCTTACAACGGTTTCGATATCCCGACAAAGGACGCGCAGCCGATGGGGATCGCCGCTGGACCTGATGGCGCGATGTGGTTCACAGAATTCGCCACGGACAAAATTGGTCGCGTAACCAATGCAGGAAAATTCACTGAATTTAATCTGGCTAAAGATTCACAACCGACGTCAATCGTTGCCGGCCCCGACGGGGCCTTGTGGTTCACCGCCCAAAAAGGCAATTCAATAGGTCGAATCACAACTTCCGGTGTCATTACTAACTATGCCTTGCCAACGGCAAACTCCGGTCCAACAGATATCACGGTGGGTGAAGATGGAAATTTATGGTTCACCCAGTCAACGGGTAATCGAATTGGCCGAATGACACCCAAGGGCCTGCTCGCGGAGTTCTCTTTACCTACCGGGAACGCGGGTGCGAATCAAATTACGCTTGGAAGTGACGGAGTGCTCTGGTTCACCGAGTCACTTACCAATCGCATTGGTCGAATCACCAATGGTGGAATTGTGACCGAGTACGTGTTACCTGGAGCTAGCAACGGCCCCGCAGGAATTGTCGCTGGAATCGACGGCAACACGTGGTTCACTTCGAAAACAACGAATTCATTGAACCGGTTGCTTACCGGTGTAACACCCAGTGGAACTACAGGTAGCCCAACTCTGACAGCGACGAGCACCAAAACTGGATCAACTGTTTCAACCAGTAACGGGAATTGGCTGTATTCGCCGACGTCCTTTAACTACCAGTGGCAGCGGTGTGCGGATAACACGAATACAACATGTGTTGACATTTCTGGGGCAACCAAGGAAACGTACGTGTTGACCGACGCCGACGCTGGAAAATTCCTCCAATCAAATGTCACCGGAGTAAATCTGAATGGGGTTGGTTCAACAACTTCTGTGAGTGCGCGCTTGGCTATTGACGGACTGCCACCTAAATTGCCACCGACGCCAGTCGTGGGGGGTCAAACTATTCAATTAGTTCCCGGCGTGACCGCAACTCTCAAGGGTGCTAAGAAACTCAAGATTGGTGATCGCAGACTGTTCCGCGTGATCATGTCTGACCGCGCGGTCAAAGGGAAAGTCCGAATGAGCATTGTCAACTCTGCGGGAGTCGAGGTCTATGTAATCGCCAAGGGAAAGTGGATTAACAAAACCGGTAAAGCCAAAAAAGTCAAGAAAATTAAAAATACGGTGACGCCCGGCCTCTACACCTTGAAGGCCGTATACACGCCCCGTGCCAACCAGCAATTCACCTATCCGGTCGCCACCATGAGTAAGCCAATCCGCATCAGGCGGTGACGTTGCACTAGCCTTTCTCGGTTAGAACTTCCGGACCGAGAAAGGTAGGTGCGCGTGGCCGCGCTGCTCGCACTGATTTCAAGCCTGTCCTGGGGTGTTGCAGACTTCACGGGGGGTCTGGCCGCAAGGCGGGCTGGGGCAACCCAGGTTCTAGCGGTTTCATACCCCGCCGGCGCAGTTCTCATCACTTTCCTAGCAATATTTGTCATCCCGGGTGAATTAAGCACTGATTTACTGGGAATCTCCGTCCTGTCCGGGATCTTTGGTTCAATTGCGATTGCCCTGTTGTATGCCGCACTTATTCGCGGGCAAATGGGCGTCGTCTCTCCCATTACCGCCGTGATGAGTGGCGCGGTTCCGGTAGTTGTTGGACTCCTTCGTGGTGAACAACTTTCGAGCTTCGCATTCGTTGGCATGGGACTTGCCGTGTTTGCCGTGGTACTCGTGAGTCGTGAATCCGCCCAACACCATGGGCGCACGCCGCTTGTAGCAATTGGCTTGGCGGTCGCTGCAGGTTTTGCAATCGGCGCCTACTTGACCGTAATTGGTTCGGCACCGAATGACTCTGGCGTATGGGTTGCGAGTTTGGGTCGCTGGGTTTCCACTGTCATTATGATCGCGTTTGTCCTGGTAGTCGTTCGCTCATTTGATCGCACGACTTTTCCTTGGATGCTTGCGATTGTTACTGGAATTCTGGACACAACCGCAAATGGTCTATTCCAACTTGCGAGCCAACGCGGGTTGTTGTCGGTAGTAGCGGTGCTTGGATCGCTGTACCCGGTGGCAACCGTGATTTTAGCCAGAGTCGTGATCAATGAACGGATGAACCGCGTTCAAGGGGTTGGCGTAATCATGGCGTTGAGTGCCGCGGTTTTGCTGGCTTTCAACTCTTGACTTGTTTTCTTGCAGCCACTGCTACTCCTGCTGCAATGACTTCATCGCTTTTCGGACGTAGACGAAGAAAACAATGTTCGCGGTTGCAAGTGCTATGAAGACCGCGGACATGATTCCCCAACCTTGCGCTGAACCGACAATAAATGCCGCACCGGCGAAAAAGATTGCGGCGAAGATCTGCAGGGTCGACGAAAATCGAAGTTTGCGCAATTCCCTCACCCTGAAGTCAGTTTGTGGGTTTTCTTTGTCTGGATCCACGTGATTTCCTAACGGGAGACTGGGTTGGGGACAACTGGCATGAGAAGTTGCCTAATACTCGCAGAAAGCTCGATTAACTTCTCCTTCTGGACTGCGTTCTTACTCCAAGCGAGGCCGATCGTGCGAAATGGCTGTGGGTCAGCAAGACCCGCAATTGCAATCCCGGTGCCGACTCGGGCTTCAAGCTCTACGGCGCACTCGGGGAGAAGGGTGACGCCGTTGCCGGCTGCCACCATTTGGCACACCGTGGCCAGACCGGCTGCACCTACGTCATACGTATTCGAAATTCTTGCGTTGGCGCAGATTTCCTCGGCTTGACCTCTCAGGCAGTGGCCATCTTCAATTAAAAGGACGGGAAATTCATTCATGTCACCGAGATCGATTCCGGTTGCCCAAGCCCAAGGGTGGTTAATGGGCACGGCCAGATGAAATGTGTCTGTGAAGAGCTCACAAGTTTCAATGTCAGAATGCGTGATCGGGAGTGCGAGTAGGGCGAGGTCAATTGAGTGGTCACGAAGTGAACCGATCAGGACGTCCGTGCGTTGTTCGGAAAGTTGCAGCGAGATTGTGTTCCCAAGTCCGGCAACAATTTTCGGCAATAAATAGGGAGCCAGGGTGGGGATTGCGCCCAGTCGCAACACCGAGTCGACGCGGCGCGGTGCGGCGGCCGTAGTGAAATCTGCAAGAGCATCAAGGGCGCGACGGGCGAATGGGATGAGTGAGGCTCCCACCGAAGTTAGTTCAACGCCGCCAGATCCCCTTTGGAAAAGTGAAAAACCTACGGAGGATTCCAAGTCCCTAATCTGGACACTGACGGCGGGCTGGCTGATTCCCAGAACGTGAGCCGCGGCTCCGAAACTACGCTCCTGGGTGAGGGTGACAAATGCTCGGAGTTGGGGGTAGGTGGGGTGCCAGTTTCGGCGATCGAAGTCCATAACTCAAGATTATAATACATAAAAGATTATTCATTGGACTTATGGGGGATTTTGGGTGAGAATAAGGCAACCCACAAAAGAAGGAATGGTTTTTATGAGCGTTGAAGCACGGATCAATGAAGTACAACCCGATCAAAGTCAATGTCCCGTAATGCACGGAGCCGGCGTCGGCGGAACGCAGAATGACGACTGGTGGCCCAATCAACTTAACTTGCGCGTCCTCGATCAAAACCCACCATCTGGTAACCCGATGGGCGAGGATTTTGACTACGCGAAATCATTTGCAACCTTGAATCTTGATGAAGTAAAAGCAGACCTCACCGCGATCATGACCGACTCGCAGGAGTGGTGGCCAGCGGACTACGGCCATTACGGCCCGTTCTTCATCCGCATGGCATGGCACTCGGCCGGCACCTACCGCACCAGCGACGGTCGCGGCGGTGGCGGTAACGGGATGCAGCGCTTTGCTCCGTTAAATAGCTGGCCAGATAACGTCAACTTGGACAAGGCTCGTCGCTTGATGTGGCCGGTCAAGCAAAAGTACGGCAAGAACCTTTCTTGGGCGGACCTTTTTATTCTGACCGGAAACGTCGCCCTTGAATCAATGGGCTTTGACACATTCGGTTTTGGTGGCGGTCGCGTGGACGTGTATCAGCCCGATGAAACCTACTGGGGTTCCGAGCACGACTGGTTGGCCGACGGCCGGTACACCGGCGACCGGGAATTAGAAAATCCACTCGCCGCAGTGCAAATGGGCTTGATCTACGTCAACCCGGAAGGCCCCAACGGCGTCCCCGACGCCATGGGATCAGCGCGCGATATCCGCGAAACTTTCGCCCGTATGGCCATGAACGACTACGAAACGGTTGCCCTCACCGCTGGTGGCCACACTTTCGGCAAAACACACGGTGCCGCGGATCCCAACCTTTATGTCGGCCCTGAGCCGGAAGGCGCACCATTACAAGAAATGGCCCTCGGCTGGAAGAGCACATTCGGCACCGGCAACGGCGAATACACCATCTCCAGTGGGCTTGAAGGCGCCTGGACGCCCACACCCACCACTTGGGACAACAGTTACTTCGACACCCTCTTCGGACACGAGTGGGAACTCACCCGCAGCCCGGCCGGTGCGCAACAGTGGATGCCCAAAGACGGTGCCGCGGCGGATGCAGTGCCCGATGCGCACAACCCCAACAAACGGCACGCGCCCATGATGACCACGGCGGATATGGCGATGCGGGTCGATCCAGTCTACGAACAAATCTCCCGACACTTCCACGAAAACCCAGCAGAACTAGCCGACGCTTTTGCCCGGGCTTGGTTCAAGCTGACCCACCGTGACATGGGACCGATTACCCGTTACGTGGGCGCGGAAGTCCCCGCCGAAATCTTCATCTGGCAGGACCCCGTCCCCGCGGTTGAGGGTCTACTGATCGACGAAGCGGACATCACGACCCTGAAGGCATCGGTGTTGGCAAGTGGGTTAAGCGTCTCAGAACTCGTGTCAACCGCATGGGCTTCGGCATCCACCTTCCGCGGAACCGACAAGCGCGGTGGCGCAAACGGCGCCCGAATTCGCTTGGAGCCGCAGCGCGATTGGGCGGTCAATAACCCGGCTCAACTAACTAAAGTCCTGGGAACACTTGAAGGAATCGCCAAGGAATTCAACGCGGGCACCAAGATGGTCTCCATGGCCGACCTGATTGTTCTTGCCGGATGCGCTGGGGTTGAAAAAGCCGCCAGCAACGCCGGTGAAACAGTCACGGTTTCTTTCACCCCCGGTCGTACCGATGCTACTCAGGAATTGACCGACATTGAGTCATTCGCGGTGTTGGAGCCCGTCGCTGACGGATTCCGTAACTACTTAGGCAAAGGCTTGGAGCGCCCATCCGAGAAGCTGCTCGTGGATAAGGCAAACCTGCTCACACTCAGTGCGCCAGAAATGTCGGTGCTCGTTGCTGGCATGCGTGCCATGAGTGCGAACTTTGACGGCTCAAAGGTGGGCGTACTCACCGGACGACCAGAAGCGTTGACCAACGACTTCTTCATCAACACGACCGACATGTCAACGAAGTGGAAACCCGTTTCAGAAGACACAGACGGTGCCGAACTATTCGAAGGCACCGACCGCGCCAGTGGTGAACTCAAGTTCATGGCGAGCCGGGTGGATCTCGTTTTCGGTTCCAACTCGCAACTGCGTTCAATTGCCGAGGTCTATGCAGGCAGCGACGCACAGGGCAAGTTCGTCTGTGACTTCGTGTCCGCGTGGAACAAGGTCATGATGCTGGATCGTTTTGAGCTCGCATAAATAGCCGGATAGAAATGCGCCGTGAGTTGTAAACTCACGGCGCATTTCTAATTTTACGCATCAAGTTCTGGTTCTTGATCCGTTTCGATGACTGTTTTAGCTCCCGCAAGGATGCCAACGGCTTTAAGTCCATAGGCAACAAATGGGCCAACTAAAAGTGCGAACAGGACTGTCCCAATTCCAACAGTCCCACCAAGGAACCAGCCAATTGTTAAAGCACCAATTTCAATGCCCAAACGCACCCGGGCAACCGGCCAACCGGTTTTGAAGTGGATTCCGGTCATCATGCCGTCACGCGGTCCCGGTCCAAGGTTGGTTGTGAGGTAGAGCCCGCTGCCAATCCCCACGCAGGCAATTCCCGCGATGACAACAAAGAACTTCACGAGAGTATTTGTCGGGTGCGGCAGGATCGTGCTCATCACTTGCAGTGCGGTTGCAATCACGATTGCGTTGGCTATGGTGCCAAGGCCGGGTCGTTCCCTGAGCGGAATCCAGGCGAGGAGCACCAATACGCTAATAATGAAGGTGGTCACCCCGATATCGAGCCCGGTTCGCACCGTGAGTCCTTGGGCGAAAACGGTCCAGGGGCCTACTCCAAGATCCGAGATGATGAGTAGTGCCTCACCGGTCCCGAAAATCCACAGTCCAGCAATCAGGATCGCCAACGTGCTCGGCTTCGAGCTCCAGCGTGAGTCCGAGCGCCAACGGGTGACCGGAACACTGCGTGACGGAGTGAGAAATCCTGGTAAAAAAGCCATTTAGTTTCGATATCTCCCAATGTGGGTTATGTTGTTACCGTGTTGTTATCAAAATCGGGTCAGATCGCACGGGGACTAATTGCGTTGGCGCTAGTAGGAACTCTAGTGAGCGCATGTGGTGGAGGTGATGACACCGAAGCTGCATCCTCTGATTCGCCGACCACGGTCGAAGTCACGGGAACCCAGCAACTCATGATCGAACAAGAGATCACCGTCCTTGATCAAAAGTTGGTCTACCCAAAAAAGGGCGTGTCTCAGGTTTCCAGCATGATCACAACACTTGAACCGGGACAAGAAACTGGTTGGCAACTACACCGAGTCCCCGTATTTGTTTATGTCCTCAGTGGGACGTACACCGTTGAGTACGAAGCAGGAGTCACAAAAGAGTTTCCCGCGGGTAGTTCAACGATGCAGGCAATTAAGACCAATTACAACGGGATCAACAAGGGTGAAGATTCGGTTCAACTACTCACGGTATTCATGGGTGCGAAAGGTAAAAAAATATAGTGATGCGTTAGCTTGGTGAAATTCATTTCACCGCATAGTCGGAGGGGGTGACTAATTGGGTGTTCACCGCCATAATAAGCGAACTATGCCAGCCACTGTTCACCTCGCCGAAGTAACTCAGGTTCCCATAGATTCTCAAGCACTAAAAACTTTGGTCAGCGGTCCAACGATTGGCGCAGTTGTTCTATTTTCTGGCGACGTACGTAATCACGACCATGGGCGATCGGTTGTTTCCTTGACCTATGAAGGGCATCCTTCGGCACAAGAGGTCTTGTCTGAGATTGTGCGTGATTTTGCGGCCGTGTCCGACGTCACTGCGATTGCGGCGGTTCACCGAATCGGTGAAATTCCTATCGGCGTAGCGGCGCTGGTCGTTGCAGTGGGAAGTGCGCACCGCGGCGATGCATTCACCGCCGCGGGGGCTTTGGTGGATCTGATCAAAGAAAAACTTCCGGTCTGGAAACATCAATTTTTTTCCGATGGAACCGATGAATGGGTGAATTGCGCATAAGAAAAGCCGCGTAACCGGTTAACACCCATGGTCGGGTGCATCGAGATCTAAGAGTGTCAATGACTGCGAGACGCTCCCGCTTTTGTGTCACGCGCTAGCAAATCATTGAAATTTTCGAGCCAGATTATTAAGCCAGATCGCCCCGTGAGCGCTATTGGCGGATAGTTCTGTTCAGCCACCTGAGAATGGTGGTAAAACATCAATGCGCTGTTCGGCATTGACTTGACATTCACCGGTGTTTCCAAATGAGAGACCATCGACAATAAATGAACACTGTGGGATAACCGAGGCTAAGCCGGGTACCAGTTGGATCAACTCAAATTTTAGTTCGGTGAGGGTGCTTGCTTCAACCGTGAGTGAACTTTGTTGTGCCGCATGGCGCGCGGCTGCATAAAGATTAACGGTGATACTCACGGTGCAGCTCCTTGGTGACTCATTAGTTGGGACGATACACGTAGAGTTGTGGCATGCTCAGCGTTGCGGAATATCTTGACAGGGTCCTTGCCAGTGTCAACGAACTTCCCCCAATGGAATTGCCAATCTCAGATGTTAACGGCTGCGTCCTCGCCCAAGATATTTATGCCCGTTGGCCACTTCCCTCATTTGATAACTCGTCAATGGATGGGTACGCGGTGATTGCCAACGATCTGGTCGGTGCGAGTGAAAGCACTCCCGTGATCCTTCCGGTGATTGACGACATTCCGGCCGGGTTCAAGTCGCTAGAAACCCTGCAGAGCGGTCAAGTGATTCGAATCATGACCGGGGCACCAATGCCCGCCGGAGCGGACAGTGTGATTCCTATTGAAAGCACTGACGGTGGTAGCAAGACCGTCCAGATTCGGGCGGCGATTGATTTTGGGAGTTGTATTCGCCACGAAGGTGAAGATGTGAAGGCCGGCGACCTGGTGCTTACGAAGGGCACGTTTATTGGACCTCGTCAGATTGCCCTAATCGCAGCGGTTGGTTACGGCGTTATTTCGGTGATTCCCAGACCACGAGTTGCGGTTCTTGCGACAGGGAGTGAACTTGTGGAACCGGGGACCGAACTCAAATTTGGTTTAATTTCAGACTCAAACAGTTTTCTGATTGCGGCAATTGCCAATGACAGCGGAGCAGCTGCCTA
>FUWD013430216.1_pt45 | contig 15186 bp, 10 predicted proteins | sample 1063281 | NCBI WGS metagenome assembly FUWD01 (sample SAMEA79048168, study PRJEB19326) | metagenome | biome: marine | reverse complement strand
GGGTCCTGATGTGTATCCGTTTACAGGAAGAAAAGACTCTGCAGTTGCAACATTAAGTGTCCATGACGCCTTACGTTCTTTTTCTATTAGAACCTTCTTAGCAATGAAGGATACGCCTTACAATAATGCTATTTTACAAGATTTATTAGACAAGAAAACATCTAACTTCATAAGTACAGACTATATTCTATAGATTTATTTAAGTAAAATATTTATTACAAATTCTTTCGTCAACGGTTTTCCATTGGCGATTTTTTTTATGTTTTCAAAACTAAAAATAAAATCACAACCAATTTTATAATTCGAGCAACCGTAAGCTATTTTACCTTTTAAAATTTCACCTTTCTTACATTTTGGGCACACTAATTTTTCTGAAGAATCATATTTTTTTTCAATCTTTTTTTTTGGCTCTAATTGTATGCTGAAATCCTTATCAAAACGAATTAACCCTTCTACAAATCCATATTCACTTTTAAAACCTTTTAGGTTAGTTGTACATCCTTTTTCTATTAAACGGATCATTTGATTAACAGAAACTTTTTTTCCAATAATTTTAAAAGGAATTTTTAAATTACAATTGTTTTTGTATTCAGAGCAGCCATAAGCAGAAGAGCCCTTGATTAATTTACCTTTATTACATTTTGGGCAAGTTTTCCCAATTATATCTTTCTTTCCAGGATTATTTGTTTTTTTCGTTTCATTTTTCTTTATTGGAATAATATTATTAGAGGAAATTCTTCTTATAGTTTTGTTAGCACGAACTTCATATACGAGTTCATCAACCATTTTTTTCATATTATCAATAAAAGTTCCAGCATTAAACTCTCCTCTTTCAATTTCTTTTAAGCGTTTTTCCCATCTTCCAGTTAGTTCAGCAGACTTTAAAAGATCATTATCAATTATATCAATTAAATCGATTCCAGTTTGCGTAGCGACAACTAATTTCTTTTTTCTTTCAATATATTTTCTTCGGAATAAAGTCTCAATGATATTAGCACGAGTTGAAGGTCTTCCAATTCCATTCTCTTTCATTAACTCACGCATTTCGTCATCATCAACATGTCTCCCAGCAGTTTCCATAGAACGTAATAAACTCGCTTCTGTAAAATTTCTTGGGGGTTTAGTTTCCTTTTCTAAAAAAGAAGGTTCATGTTTACCTTTTTCACCATTGATAAAAGTAGGTAGAGTGTGTTGTTCACTATTTTCTTCTTTTATTTTTGTTTCTTCGGTTTCAAATGCTAAACGCCATCCTCTAGTAATAATTTCTTTTCCATTTGTTTTAAAATTTACATTTGAAGCCTTACCAATAACTGAAGTATTAGAGATATTTGAATCTGGATAAAAAACTCCAATAAATCTTCTAGTAATTATATCATAAACTTGTTGTTGATTATACTGTAAATTCTCTTGAATTCCTGTAGGTATAATCGCATGGTGGTCTGTTACTTTATCATCATCAAAAACTCGCTTAGATTTTTTTATTTTTTTTTCCAAAAGCGGTTTTATTATTTTACTGTAATTTGATAATTTCAATAAAATTCCTTTAACTTTAGGGTATATATCATTGGGTAAAAAAGTAGTATCAACTCTAGGATATGTGACTACTTTCATTTCATATAACTTTTGAACCATTTTTAGTGTTTCATCTGCTGAGAAACCAAATTTATTATTACAATAGACCTGTAATCCAGTCAAATCAAACAATTTTGGTGCGTATTCTTTTCCTTCTTTTTTAGTTACGGAAATAATCTCGAAATTTGAATCTTTAATATTGTTAGCTAAAATTAGTCCATCTTCTTTTCTTAAAAATCGACCATCTTCATGATTAAAAAGAATATTTCTATATTTAGTTTGAAGCTCCCAATATGGTTTGGGTATAAATTCTTTAATTTCTTTAAAACGATTTACTAACATTGCTAGGGTTGGAGTTTGAACTCTTCCTACGGATAAGACTTGTTTAAAACCTCCAAATTTCACAGTATATAAACGTGTTGCATTTAATCCTAGTAACCAATCTCCAATTGCTCTTGAATATCCTGCATAATAAAGGTTATCATACTGTTCTGATGGCTTTAAATTCTTAAACCCCTCTTTTATAGATTCTTCAGTAAGTGATGAAATCCACAAGCGTAATACTTTTCCTTTGTAATTGCATTGATTAATTACCCAACGTTGAATAAGTTCTCCTTCAGTTCCTGCATCTCCACAATTGATAACCACTTCTGCTTTTTCGAATAAAGACTTTACAATATTAAATTGTTTTTTAATTCCGGTATCTCCAGTAACTTTAGTGTCGAAGCGTTCAGGAAGCATCGGTAAGTTGTTTAAATCCCAACTTTTCCAATGTGGCTTATAATCCTTAGGTTCTAAAAGTGTACATAAATGGCCAAAAGTATAGGTTACTGCATAACCATTTCCTTCGTAGTAACCATCACGTTTAGTATTGGCTCCAAGAATAGATGCTATTTCTCTCGCGACACTTGGCTTTTCGGCAATACAGACTTTCATTGGTTATTTTTTATGGTAGAAAAGTAAGGAAATATTTAATATTTTTACTGTAAAGTTAATAAGTTAAATTACTTTTTCAAAGGCCAATCTTTTGTCACCATAATTGGTGAAGATGACACCACAATAATGATAGCCTAGTTTTTTTATCAAAGATTGCATTCCGATATTTTTTTCGTGCGTATCAATCTTTAAGCTTTGTATGTTGTTTTCCAATAACTGTAAATGAAATTCGTGAAACATAAAAGTTGCCAATCCAAATTTTCGAAATGCTTTTTTGATAGCCATTCTATGAACTACTCCGTAAACGTCGCTTTCATCAACTCGCCAATTTCCATCGATAATTTTATAAGTAGGTTCCTTATTAACGGTAAACATAGCAGTTGCTATTACCTGATTTTCATCAGTAACAACTACATAACTTTCTCCATTTTTAATATCATTTTCAACTTGTTCAGTATTTGGATATCCCTTTTGCCATTGATCAATCTTTTGAGAGGCTAAATATTCTTTTGCATCCTCAATAATTATCATAATATTCGAAATATCATCCGAAGTAGAAAGTCTAATCTTCATTGTAAAATTTTAAATAAAAAAAGCCACGAACTCACAAAATTAAGATTTGTGAATTCATGGCTAAATTTAGTTTTTTATTTTTAAGCAGGAATCGCTTCTTTGGTGTTTTTTGTAACTTCAGAAAAATCAACAATTTCCTGATTGCCCAGAATGTCTTGAATGGTTTGTTTTTTTCGAATTAAGTAATCTTTTCCTTGATAAACCATCACTTCTGAAGTAAACAATGAGAATTATAATTAGAAGCCATAGAAAAACAATATGCACCTGCATTGTGAAAACACAACATATATTCTTCCGAAATTTCTGGAATTCTTCTGTTAGGTGAATTGAAATTCCGAATTTAGAATCAACATGACCTACAGAAATTTTAGAATTTCCACTGGCCATAATATGTGGATTTATAAGAATACAAACAGGAATTTCTGGATGCTTTTGTACAAATAACTCTAAAATAGAAAGATTGTCAATATTAATTTGAACTCCAAGTTTTGCTACTTTTTCAATTTCAATTAAAGAGACTCCGTTAGGTGTAAATATTATTTTTTAGAGTCAATTCCCGTAGTTAAACCCAATTGCACTTCTTGGATTGAAACGGTATCTAAACCTACACCAATATTTTTAAAAAACTTTAAAATATTAATATTCGAAAGTGCTTTTACTGCATAGTTTAATTTTAAATTTTTCACAGTACTAAAAGCGTCTGTTAGCCTGTTGTATTGTGATTCTATTTTATAGGTATCATAGATATATAAGGGACTTCCGTATGTATTTGCTAGTCCTAAAAGTTGCGTTCTTTCCACGATTGCTCTATTTTATTTTTCATCAAAAGCACTTAATTTGTTTAATAAAATATGATTTGTTTAAAAATATAAAATATTTTTTATTTTGTCATTTTTACATTCAAATAATTAAAAGAAATAGTTGAAATCCTGTTGATAACTAATTATCAAAGCCATTTTATTTTTCTTTGTTAAAACCTAATTTAGCATGAACATCAAACCTAATTGTAGTAAGAGATCTTATGAGTCAAGAAACTAAATATACAGAAGACAATATCAGGTCTTTAGATTGGAAAGAGCATATTAGAATGCGACCTGGAATGTACATTGGTAAGTTAGGTGATGGCTCTTCTGCGGATGATGGTATTTACATATTGGTAAAAGAAGTTCTTGACAACTCTATTGATGAGTATGTAATGGGAGCAGGTAAAACTATAGAAATTTCAATACAAGTAAATAAAGTTACAGTTCGGGATTATGGACGTGGTATTCCTTTAGGAAAAGTTGTAGATGTCGTTTCTAAAATGAATACTGGAGGTAAATATGATTCTAAAGCATTTAAAAAATCTGTTGGCTTAAATGGAGTAGGAACGAAAGCTGTAAATGCACTTTCGTCTTTTTTCAGAGTTGAGTCTTCTAGAGATGGGAAATCTGCTTCAGCAGAGTTTAGCCAAGGTAATCTTACAGATCAAGAGTTCTTAGAGGAAACTTCACGCAGAAAAGGAACTAAAGTTTCTTTTATTCCAGATGAAAGTATTTTCAAAAAATACAAATACAGGAATGAATATGTAGCAAAAATGCTAAAATATTATGTGTATTTAAACCCTGGACTGACAATTATATTTAATGGAGAGAAATTCTTTTCAGAAAACGGATTAAAGGATTTATTGGAAGATAACAATAATCAAGATGATATGTTATATCCAATTATTCATTTAAAAGGAGATGATATAGAAGTTGCAATTACACATAGCAAAACACAATACTCAGAGGAATACCATTCATTTGTTAATGGTCAACACACTACCCAAGGCGGAACTCACCAGTCAGCATTTAGGGAAGCAGTTGTAAAAACAATACGTGAATTTTACAATAAGAACTTTGAAGCTTCTGATGTTCGTAAATCTATTATATCAGCAATAGCTATAAAAGTAATGGAGCCTATTTTCGAGAGTCAGACAAAAACAAAATTGGGCTCTACAGAAATGGGAGGAGGATTGTCTTCAGTTAGAGCTTATATCAATGATTTTGTAAAAACTCAATTAGATAACTATTTACATAAAAACGCAGAAGTAGCGGATAAGCTTCTTAAAAAAATTGTTCAAGCAGAAAAAGAGCGTAAAGAACTCTCTGGAATTCGGAAACTAGCAAGAGATAGAGCAAAAAAATCAAGTTTACATAATAAGAAATTAAGAGATTGTAGGATTCACTTAGGTGATATTAAAAAAGAAAATTATTTAGAAACTACCCTCTTTATTACTGAAGGAGATTCTGCTTCAGGGTCAATAACAAAATCAAGAAATGTTAATACTCAAGCTGTTTTTAGCTTAAAAGGAAAGCCACTAAACTCTTATGGGTTAAGCAAGAAAATAGTGTATGAAAATGAAGAATTTAATCTTTTACAAGCAGCATTAAATATAGAGGATGGTTTAGAGGATTTACGCTATAATAATATTGTAATAGCAACTGATGCAGATGTGGATGGCATGCATATTCGTTTATTATTAATTACATTTTTTTTACAGTTTTTCCCTGAATTAATTAAAGAAGGGCATTTATATATTTTAGAAACACCTTTGTTTAGAGTCAGAAACAAAAAACAAACTTTTTATTGTTATTCGGATGATGAAAAACGAACTGCTATCGAAAAGTTAAAAGGAAAACCCGAAATAACTCGATTTAAAGGTTTGGGAGAAATATCACCAAATGAGTTTGTCCATTTTATTGGTGATGATATTAAATTAGACCCTGTAATGTTGGACAAAGAAATGTCTATTGAACAAATGTTACAGTTTTATATGGGGAAAAACACTCCAGATAGACAGAAGTTTATTATTGAAAATTTAAAAGTTGAGTTGGACACTATAGAAGAGGAAGTTTAGCATATGAGCGAAGAAATAAATGAACATGAGGAAGAATTAACTAATCAAAATGAGCGAACAGATTTAGCTCAACAAGAAACCATTACCAAAGTCACAGGTATGTATAAAGAATGGTTTTTAGATTATGCTTCTTATGTTATATTAGAAAGAGCTGTTCCATCCCTAGAAGATGGTTTAAAACCCGTACAGCGAAGAATTATGCATTCAATGAAAGACTTAGATGATGGTCGCTACAGTAAAGTAGCAAACATTGTTGGTCATACGATGCAATATCATCCACATGGAGATGCCTCTATTGCAGATGCAATGGTTCAAATTGGTCAGAAAGAATTACTGATTGATATGCAAGGAAATTGGGGAAATATTTTAACAGGAGATCGTGCTGCAGCTTCTCGTTATATTGAAGCTCGCTTGTCTAAATTTGCATTAGAAGTTGTTTTTAATTCAAAAACAACAGACTGGAAAATGTCTTATGATGGTAGAAGAAAAGAACCAATAGATTTACCTGTAAAATTCCCTTTACTTTTAGCTCAAGGAGCGGAGGGAATAGCTGTTGGCTTATCTACTAAAATACTACCACACAACTTTATTGAATTGATAGATGCTTCTATAAAGTATTTAAAAGGAAGAAGTTTTAAAATTTTACCCGATTTCCTAACTGGAGGAATTGCTGATTTCACTAACTATAATGACGGAATTAGAGGTGGTAGAGTAAGAGTTAGAGCAAAAATCGCACAATTAGACAAGAAAACGTTAGTAATAAATGAAATTCCTTTTGGTACAACAACTACATCGTTAATTGATAGTATTATTAAAGCCAATGAAAAGGGGAAAATTAAAATAAAAAAAATTGAGGATAATACAGCAGCAGAAGTTGAAATATTGGTGCATTTACCTCCGAATGTTTCTCCTGATAAAACTATAGATGCGCTCTATGCTTTTACAAATTGTGAAAATTCTATTTCACCTTTGTGTTGTACTATTGAAGACAATAAACCTGTGTTTATAGGTGTTTCAGAAATGCTAAAACACTCTACTGACTTAACAGTTAATTTACTAAAGAAAGAGCTACATATCCAATTAAATGAATTAGAGGAACAATGGCATTTTTCTTCTTTAGAAAGAATTTTTATTGAGAATAGAATATATAGAGATATAGAAGAAGAAGATACTTGGGTAGGAGTAATTAAAGCGATTGGTAAAGGTTTAAAACCTTTTATTAAAGATTTAAAGCGAGAAATAACAGAAGAAGACATTGTTCGTTTAACAGATATTAGAATTAAGAAAATCTCAAAATTTGATATAGATAAGGCTAAACAATTTATTGAAGGCTTAGAAGATAAAATTTCAGTTGTTAAAAAACATTTAGCAAATTTGATAGAATTTGCAATCGATTACTTTAAACGCTTAAAAGAGACCTTTGCTAAAGGAAAAGAACGTAAAACTGAAATTAGAATTTTTGATGATATAGTGGCATCAAAAGTCGCAATGAACAATACGAAATTATATGTAAATAGAGAAGAAGGTTTCATAGGAACTTCACTCAAAAGAGATGAATTTGTAACAGATTGTTCTGATATTGATGATATTATCGTCTTTAGGAAAGATAGTAAAATGATGGTTACAAAAGTTGAATCTAAAATATTTGTAGGTAAAGATATTCTCTATGTAGCTGTCTTTAAAAAGAAAGATAAACGAACTGTTTATAATTTCATGTATAGAGATGGCTTAAGAGGAGCATCTTATATGAAACGTTTTAATGTAACTTCTGTTACTCGAGATAAAGAATATGATTTAGCTAATGGTAGTAAAAGTTCTATTGTTCATTACTTTTCTTCAAACCCAAACGGAGAAGCTGAAGTAGTTACTATTAATTTACGATCTGTAGGTAGCGTAAAAAAACTGAAATGGGATATAGATTTTGCTGATTTAGCAGTAAAAGGAAGAGCGGTTAGAGGTAATACAATTTCAAAATATTCAATAAAAAGTGTAGATTTTAAGTCAGCAGGTGTTTCAACTTTAAAACCACGTAAAATTTGGTTTGATGAAGCAGTCCAACGTTTAAATGTTGATAATAGAGGAGATCTTTTAGGAGAGTTTAAAGCAGAGGATAAAATATTAATTATTTCTCAAAGCGGAAAAGTTAAAGCTGTAAAACCAGATTTAGCGATGCACTTTGAAAGTGATATGATTATTTTAGAAAAATGGCATCCCAAAAAGCCAATTTCTGCAATTTATTTTGATGGTGAAAAAGAGCGTTATTATATAAAACGTTTTTTAGTAGAGGTACCGGATAAAGAAGAGATTTTTATTACAGAAAACCCAAAATCTCAATTAGAAATTATAGCTACAGATTATAGACCCATGGCAGAAGTTCTTTTTTCTAAACGTAATATAGAAAATCAGAAGATAAATTTCCAAGAATTTATTTCAATAAAAGGTATAAAAGCTCAAGGAAATCAATTGACTTTAAACAAAATCAAGCAAGTTAATTTATTACCTCCTTTACCTTATACTATACCAAAGGAAACATCATCAGAAGAAATTGATGTTGTAGATGAAGAGGTTGTTTTGGATATATTACTAGATGATTTAACAACAATTAATAAAGCTTCTGTACTAGATAATTCTTCTAAAGAAGATAAAAAGATAGAACTTTTGAAAAAAGCAATTCAAAAGAAGAAAGATAATAAAGAAGACGATACTCAGCATTCTCTTTTTTAAATATAAATCTTAATAGAGTAGAAAATCACAAAAACTGTATTAGTATGAAAAAAATAGGTTTAATTGGTGGGATCACTCCAGAATCAACAATATTATATTACCAAATTTTAAACTCATTAAATGCGAATAAATTAGGAGAATCTCATTCTGCTGAGTTAGTAATACATACACTAGATTTTGGTCAAATTTCTAAATTAACAAAATTAGAAAGGTGGGATTTGTTAGATACAATCATGGCAGATGCAGGTGAAAAACTTGAAAAAGCTGGAGCTACTTGTATTATAATTAGTGCAAATACAATGCATTTATGTATAGATGCGGTCAGGAATGCTGTTAGTATTCCTGTAATTCATATAGCAGAAGTAACCTCCATAGAAATTACTAAAAAAGGATTGAAAAAAGTAGCTCTATTAGGAACTAAATATACAATGGAAAAAAGATTTTTTTAAAAATATTTTGACATCTTTTGGTATAGAAACTATAATTCCTAATAATGATGATAGATATATAATAAATGAAATAATTTATAATGAGCTAGCAAAGGGTAAAATAACTAAAATAGCAAAGAAAAAGTACTTAGAGATTATAAGTAAGTTAATTGACCAAGGGGCGGAAGGAATTATATTAGGTTGTACTGAAATACCTTTATTAGTTAAACAGAAAGAGGTTACTGTACCAGTTTTCGATACGACAACTATTCATGCTACTGCAGCATTCTTATTTTCAAATCAATAGTACCTTATTTCATCTTTTCAAAAAAGGTAGTTTTGTAATCTGGTAAAAGTTTAGGATTTGTAATTTTAATAATATCTTTTAAAACAAGATCGGGTCTTGTTGTAGCTAATTCATAATATAGAACCCCACCAGTTTCTCCTTTTCTATTAGATGAAGTATATATATTATTATTTATAAAAGATTTAAATTTAGCATATAACTTATTACTTTTCAAAAGTTGATTTTTAGAAGTGAAATATCCTGGTGCAATCCAAAAGTCTGCATTTATACCTTTTTCAAATACACTTTCAAAACTTAGAGATAAGCTTCCATTTCCCTTAGTTTTTCGCCATAGATAATCAAGATTTGCATCTTTCAAGAATTTTGACACAAAACTATTACCAGCAGGTAAATTCCAAATATCTTTACTCATAATAGCACCAGATAATACAGTGAGTTTTTTATTTGATTTTAGAGCGATATTTTTAGCTTCTAAATAATTACTCTCAATCTTTTTAAAAATACTATCAGCTTGTTTTTCCTTATCAAATAAAACACCAAAAAATTTTATCCATTCTGCTTTTCCAAGGGGAGTTTCTTCCAGCCAGTCTCCATTATAAATAACAGGAATACCTGCTTTTTGAACAGTAGCTAGGGTTTTATCTGCATTAGAAACACCATAACCTATAACTAATTGTGGTTCTATGTCTAATAATATTTCGGTATTTAAAGAATTTTCTTTTCCTATATCTATAATCTTACCTTGATCAATTAATTTTCTTGTCTTTTTAGAAGATATATATTTAGTGTTTGGAAAACCAATAATAGATAATTCCTCATTTAATAACTCAATCATTGGAATGTGAGTTGTAGAGGTAACTACTAGTTCTTGAATAGGAACCTCTATTTTAACATTGATAGATTTATTAATCGATTTTATTGCTGATTTTTTATATAAAATATAAGAGAAAACTTTTTTAGAGTTTTTGTAAGGGTTCTTTATAATTAATTTCTTGTTTCCATTTTCACTTACAATATCAAATCCTTTTGCATATTTAATATTAGAAGTTCTAATTAATGATTCTTCTGTATTTAGCTTTTCTTTACATGAAAAAGAAACGATTAAAAATAGAATAACAAGTGTTTTAAAAAAAGTAAAATTCATTTAAATTATTTTAAAGAACAAGATTACAAAACAATTTCTTCAGTCACAATTTTTTAATTAGATTTGCCAAGATTTTTGGTTTTGATACAGAAAACATTTTGTTATCAAATTAAAAGGGAATCTGGTTAAATTCCAGAGCTGTTCCCGCAACTGTAAGTTAATACTGTATTAATTAATTTAATTAAACAGTGCCTCTATAGAGGATGTTACTTAAACTTTTGCCACTGGTGTTTTACATTGGGAAGGCAAAGTAACATAAAAACAAGTCAGGAGACCTGCCGTTAATCACGAGATAAAAACTTTCGGGATAGAAGTTTATGTATTAATCTTAGCATGTTTGTACACAAAATTTACCTGATTTATTGTAAATCAAATTTAATTAAAATGAAAAAACAATTTATTATTGGTGTCATGGCATTTAATCTTGTCAGCACAACTTTTTTTGCACAAAAAAAAACTTCGCAAAAAGATAAAGTAGAAACTTTACAAGAAGTAGTAGTTACCGCAACAAAATTTAATCTTAAAAAGGAAAATACAGGAAAGGTTATCCATAAGATTACTAAAAAAGTACTCCAACAAAATGCAGGTAAAACAGTTATTGAGATATTGAACACTATCTCAGGTATTGATATTAGGGGTGTTAACTCTAATCCAACTGAACCTAGAAGTATCAATATTAGAGGGGGAAGAAGTAGACAGGTTTTAATATTGATTGATGGGGTAGCAGTTACTGATCAATCTGCTATAAATCAAGAATTTGATTTGCGTTTAATTGCAGTAAATCAAATAGAAAGTATTGAGATTTTAAAAGGTGCATCTTCAACTTTATATGGTTCTGGTGCAGCAACAGCTGTTATTAATATTATATTAAATAAAGCATCGAAAAATAAAATTTCAGGTTCTTTTGAAACAAGTGTAGGCTCTAATAATACTGCAAGTTATTCTGCAAGTATGCTATCTGATAGAAATCAAAATATAAATATTAATGGATCTTTTGGATCTTTTAACTTTTTAGGATCTTTTAGTTTAACTGGTGTAGACGGAATGTCATCTGCAAAAAGTAGTACAAATTCAGAATTTGAAAATGATGCGTATTATGGCAAAAATGGATTATTAAAATTAGGGTATAATTTTAATAAAAATATAACTGTAGAGACCTTTTTAAACTTTGACGAATTTGATTATGAGTTTGATGGTGGAGCATTTTCTGATAGCAATCAAAATTCAGGAAATCAAAAACAATTTAGAGTAGGTATAAAACCAAACCTTTCCTACAGCAAGGGTCAATTATACTTATTAGCTTCTGTTAATTCTATAAAAAGAAGTTTAAATCAATTTAACACTTTTTCCAATACACTAGATACCTATCAATTTGATGGAAAAAGTATCTTCTTAGATTTGGTAAATAAATATGAGTTTTCGAAACAATTCCAATTAATTACAGGAATAAATTATCAAAATCACAGTAATAATAGTGTGACACCGTTTGCCACTATTGATAGGGAAATAGCTAATTTTAATACACTAGATCCATACGCAAGTCTTGTTTATATTTCTAATTACGGAGTAAGTGTAAATTTTGGTGGTCGTTTAAATATGCACAATGTATATGGTAATCAATTTGTTTATGATGGAAACTTAGCGTATTCGGTATTAAAAGATAATACAACTACTTTAAAAATATTATCATCTTATAGTACTGCATTTATTGCACCAAGTTTATATCAATTATATGATGGATATTCAGGAAATATTGATTTGAAACCAGAAACTAATGAGACATTTGAAGCTGGTTTTGACTTACGTTATCAAGACTGGTTATCATTAGATGTAGTTTATTTCAACAGAAATGAAGTAAACGCCATTATTTATGATAATACTTCCTATAGTTATGGTAATAGTTCTTCTGATGCAAATGGTTTAGAGGTAAATACTAAAGTTGATATTACATCTTTTTTATCTATGAATGCATCATATACTCATATTAACAGAAATAAATTAGAAGATTTTAACGATTACATACCTGCTAATAAATTCGTCGGAGGAATTGATATAACACTATATAATAATGCTTTTATAAATTTCACCTATAGAAACGTAGGCGAAAGAACAATTTTTGATAGGTATGGTTCTTTTGGATCAGCAGGGGAAGACGTGATTTTAGAAAATTATCAAGTTTTAGACTTTATGACAAATTATAAATTATTAGGAGAAACAGTTACCTTATTTGCAGCTGTTACTAATATTTTAAATGAAGATTATGACGACATTTTTGGTTATTCTACAAGAGGAAGAAACTACAAAGTAGGAGTAAGATTTCAATTTTAAAAATAAATAATTTAGATTATAAAAAAAGGCTTCATATTTGGAGCCTTTTTTTATAATATTTTTTTTACTTCGTTTTTAATAATAGCTATCGCTGTATCTGTGGGTGGAAGTTTATTAGAATAGTATTTAAAAATGTTTTCTCTTAAATCATTCGCCTCACTAGAGTTTTTCGCTTCTAGAATTAATTTATTTATGACAGTATTTTTCACTCCTAATACAGCTATCCACGCCTCATTAGAAACATAGATTTGCTGAACTAAATTATGTTCAAATTCTTGTTCTACATTTGCCACTAAAAGTTGTAAATAGTCTTGTTTGTTATCTGATAATGGGTTAATTCTTAGTAACATTTTTACGGGGTTAATTCTGTCAGAGAATAATAACATACGCTCATAAGCTTTAAGCTTTAGAGGTAACGATTCTTTCATTTTTTGTGATAAAATTTCTAATTTATTTTCAGAATCTTTATTTTTAATAAATCCTTTAAACATATAATAGGCAACAAGTCCAGTTACTATTGAAGGTAATATATAGGCTATGCTATCTAAAATTTTATATTCCATTTCTTTTTATTATTATGATACAAATATACTTTTTTTAAGTGTAAAAAATTGTGAATAAAAAATATGAAACATATCTTGTTAGAAATAAAGAATACTTAATTTCACGTTTTAAAACCTATAAAATATAACTCTTGAATAATTATTTAGATTCATTAAACGAAGCTCAAAAACAAGCCGTCCTTCAAAAAGATGGTCCAATGATAATCATTGCAGGAGCAGGTTCTGGTAAAACACGTGTGTTAACTTATCGAATTGCTCATCTAATGGAGCAAGGAGTTGATGCTTTTAATATTTTGTCGCTTACGTTTACAAATAAAGCTGCGAGAGAAATGAAGGATAGGATAGCGTCTGTTGTAGGTGTTAGTGAAGCAAAAAATTTATGGATGGGTACATTTCATTCCGTTTTTGCAAGAATTTTACGATCTGAAGCAGATAAATTAGGTTTTCCTTCAAACTTCACAATTTACGACACACAAGATTCAGTTCGTTTGATAAGTTCTATCATAAAAGAAATGAACTTAGATAAGGAAAGATATAAACCAAAACAGATTCTAAACAGGATTTCTTCTTTTAAAAATAGTTTAATAACAGTTAGAGCATATTTTAATAATTCAGAGCTACAGGAAGCAGATTTACATGCTAGTAGGCCAAAGGTTGGAGATATTTATAAAGAATATGTTGACAGGTGTTTTAAAGCCGGTGCAATGGATTTTGATGATTTATTATTGAGAACTAATGAGTTATTGGCTCGTTTTCCAGAGTCTTTAGCTAAATATCAAAATCGATTTAGATATATTATGGTTGATGAGTATCAAGATACTAATCACTCACAATATTTAATAGTAAAAGCTTTGGCAGATCGATTTCAAAATATTTGTGTAGTTGGAGACGACTCTCAAAGTATCTATAGTTTTAGAGGTGCAAATATTCAGAATATTTTAAGTTTTCAGAAAGACTACCCAGAAGTAAAAACTTTTAAATTAGAACAGAATTATAGATCTACAAGTAACATTGTAAATGCAGCTAATTCTGTAATAGCAAAAAATAAAACAAAGTTAGATAAAGAAGTTTGGACTTCAAATGATGCTGGTGAATGTATTCAAGTCATGCGTACAATTTCTGACGGAGAGGAGGGACGCTTTGTAGCTCAATCGATTTGGGATAATAAAATGAACCTTCAATTAAAAAATGATCAGTTTGCCGTTTTATATAGGACTAATTCACAATCGAGAGCTATAGAAGATGCTTTACGTAAAAAGGGTATTGAATATAAAATTTATGGCGGAATTTCTTTTTATCAAAGAAAAGAAATTAAAGATATTCTATCTTATTTGCGAATACTTATTAATCCTAATGATGAAGAAGCCCTAAAAAGAATAATTAACTATCCAGCGCGTGGCATTGGGGCAACAACGATAGACAAATTAACAATAGCCGCAAATCATTATAAAAAATCAATATTTGATATTTTAAAATATATTGATAAAATTGATTTAAAAATAAACTCTGGAACTAAAAATAAACTTCATAATTTTTTAAATATGATGTTAAGTTTACAAATAGAATCACAAAAAAAGAATGCTTTTGAAATTGCTGAAATAGTTGTTAAGCAGACACAGTTAATAAAGGATATTGAAAAAGAAGGTACCCCAGAAGCCGTAAGTAAAGTCGAAAATATTCAAGAATTATTAAACGGAATTAAAGATTTTATTACGGATAAAATTGAGCAA
>FUWD013183152.1_pt1 | contig 15186 bp, 20 predicted proteins | sample 1063281 | NCBI WGS metagenome assembly FUWD01 (sample SAMEA79048168, study PRJEB19326) | metagenome | biome: marine | reverse complement strand
AGAAATACCAATGCCCACTGTCATAGGCCTTGAAATTGGAAATACCCACGGCTAACCCAAACGGTATCGAAGTGCTCCTCCAAAGAGCTCGCAATGGCGCGGTTTAGATCGCCAACACTGAGGATTTCTCTTGATATTTCCGACATTTTTTCTCTTTTTCTATACCAGCATCAGCTCTTGCGGCCAATAAATATCCACAGAAGCTTATTCGCCCTAAGTCTAAGCCCTATAAGTAAGTAATTACTGACCCAAAACGTCTCATAAAACCAACATATGCTCTGTATCTTGTTGATTTATATCATAAATTTTTAAACTCTATTTTAGGCTAAATCCCACTAAATAGACTGCCATCACCATCAATCAAGGACTTACAACAGATTTTTTGAAAAGTTTTGCACAGAGTTATCCACAGGATGTCTTTGTGAAAGCCCATTTTTAATTCAGCTAAAGTACTGAGCTTATGTACTCAATCTTACTGTCTGCTGGTTGGCCTATATGGCCCCTTCTTATTATCTCCATTATCGGGTTGGCTATTGTCATTGAGCGCGCTTGGTATTTGCGACAAATTCACATATTCCCGAAAGATAGTCTGGAAACGGTATTTGGCCTAGCTAATGCGATTTCCCAGCAAAAAACAGTCTCAGAGCCTGAAATTAGCGCTCTCAGCCAACTTTCCCCTGTAGGAAGCCTCTTTGCCTGCATCCTTCATGAAAGAGCCTCTGGCAGCTCTGCAGACTCTGCTTTAGAAGAATTACAAGCCAGCGCTCAATCAACTTGGTTAAAGCTAGAGCGGTATCTTGGCGTCTTGGCAACCATCGCGACCGTTGCACCCCTCTTGGGACTCTTTGGAACCGTTGTCGGCATGATTGAAATCTTTGGCAGTCAGGGTGTCGGCAGCCCTCAACAACTTGCGCATGGCATCTCTATTGCCCTGTACAACACAGCTTTTGGTTTACTGATTGCCATTCCGGCTTTGGCCGCATGGCGTGGTCTGCGTGCAATGGCAAATCAACGCCAACATGAGTGTGAAGAATTTACTCGTCAACTATTTAAAAAACTCTATCCACACTCTGCGGATACAAAATGAGTTGGTTAGAAAATAAGCTTCAGCATCGAGGTCAATTTTCATTAGGAATGCACACAGCTTCGGTAGAGCCGGAGATCAACCTCATTCCGTTTATTGATGTGCTGTTAGTAGTGCTGATCTTTCTGATGATCTCCACAACATTTACTCGCTACCAAGAGCTAGCAATCACCCTACCTACTGCCAATGGCGCAATAAGTCAGTCGGAAGTGAAACAAATTCATATTGCAGTCAGTCGTGATGGACGCTTTGCGATTAACGGCAAAGTAACTGACCGAAGCCAGCTGAGCAATAGCCTTAATGCACTCAACAAAGACAATGCCATCCAAGTCAATATTGATGCGGATGCTAAAGCCCCGCACCAGGCAGTTATGAGTGCACTAGAGGCAGCGCGTGATGCCAACCTAGCTAATATTGTATTTAGCAGTCAAACTACCAAGAAATAATCCAACACACTAGAAGCATTGAGTAAAACAAGTCGCCTTTAATGTCATCGCCAAAAAAATCTTCTTTCTTTAATAAGGCTCCACAGTTTTGGGAAAGGCGTGGGCCAACCAGCCTCATCCTCTGGCCTTTATCTAAGATTTACGGTTGGGTAAATCAAGCCTTAGATTTAGTAAATGATCTGAACCTAGGAAGACCCAAACCAGCGTCAGTCCCAATCATTATTGTTGGCAATATCCGCGTTGGTGGCACCGGTAAAACTCCCATCGTCATTGCCTTAGCTGAGCAACTCGCACGCATGGGTTGGAAGCCCGGAATCATTAGTAGAGGTTATGGCGCATCTGCATTAAGTGCGCCCCGCCAAGTAACAAGCGATTCCAATCCTGCAGAAGTTGGTGATGAACCCGTCTTAATTGCTAAGCGGACAGACAATCAGTTTCCGATTTGGGTTCACCCTAAACGAAGCCTTAGCATTCAGTCTTTGCTGAAACAAGATCCCACCGTGAATGTCATCATCAGTGACGATGGCTTACAGCATCGAAGCCTGCTACGTTGGCCTGCTCGCGAAGGGGGCCGTGATATTGAATTTGTAGTGCGTGATCAACGCGGCGAAGGAAACGGCTTCTTGCTACCTGCTGGCCCCTTACGTGAGCCTGCATCACGTGAGCGAGATGCCACTTTAATGACTGGGCCTATATCCCCTTCCAATCAGATTGATGAATATTTTTTAGGGCGACGCGCTTTCACACTGGGTAGTCAATTGGACACACCCTATCAACTCAATAATCCAAGCAATACACAATCCCTATCTTCCATTGCAGACAGCTATCTTCCAAACAAGATTACTGCTGTCGCCGCAATTGGTAATCCACAACGCTTTTTTGATGACTTACTGAAGCAGGGGATTGCTAGTAAATGCATTGGATTAGCTGATCACGCCAGCTACACCCGGGAATTTTTCTCTGCTATCCATGCTGAGTGCATCCTGATTACAGAGAAGGATGCCGTAAAATGCACTTCAATACAGGACGAGCGCATTTGGGTAGTTCCGATGAGTTTAGAGATTTCAAATACATTGGCAGAATGGTTGCAATCGATTTTGCAAAGACCCGATCCAAATCAATACACCTTATAAGAAATAGTAAAGATCAAATATGGACAAGCGATTATTAGAGATTTTGGTCTGCCCTTTGTGCAAAAGTACTTTGCATTTAAATACAGAAAAACATGAGCTCATCTGCAAAGCGGATCGTTTGGCTTACCCCATTCGAAATGACATTCCTGTCATGATTGTTGATGAAGCCCGCAGTCTTTCCGCTGATGAAATCAATTAATCATTGATTAACCACAATCCAACGAATGAGTATTAACACCCCAGAATTTTTAGTCGTTATCCCTGCAAGACTGGGGTCTACTCGGCTACCGCGCAAGCCGCTCGCCGATATTGGTGGCAAGCCTATGGTAATTCGTGTGGCCGAGCGTGCACAGCAGTCAAATGCTCAAAGCGTTGTAGTTGCAACAGACTCACCAGAAATTCAAGCAGCGTGTGATGAACATCGTATTGAGTGTTTGTTAACTAGTGCAGATCACCCTACTGGCACAGACCGTATTGCAGAGGTTGCCCAACTGTTGAAACTTCCAGCAGATACTTTGGTGGTCAATGTGCAAGGCGATGAGCCTCTCATCCCCCCAGAATTAATCAATCAAGTTGCCCAAACTTTGGCTGACAATGCTGCATGCGCAATTTCAACGGTTGCCGTACCTATTACAGATGAAGCAGAAATCATGAACCCCAATGTTGTTAAGGTGGTTCTGAATCGCTCTGCTGAGGCGCTCTACTTCTCTAGAGCCACTATTCCGTTTGTGCGGGATCCAGACTCTGATCGGCCTGTTACCCACTTACGCCATTTAGGCATCTATGCCTACCGGGCCGACTTTCTGCAGGCCTATACCCGTCTTGAGCCAGCACCCCCTGAGCAGGCGGAGGCACTAGAGCAGCTCCGCGCCCTCTGGAATGGCTACCGTATTGCAGTCCACACAGCCAGCAAAGCCCCACCAGCCGGGGTTGATACAGCTGAAGACCTCGAGCGGGTCCGCCGCATCTTGGCCAGCTAGCCCAGAATCTGGTTGCCAAAACGTTCTCGGGGATAATCCTAGGAATTGGTTACACAGGATCCCGAAAAAATACGGGACAATGATGGTCTTCTAAGGGGAAAACAATGCGGTTGATTCTGCTCGGTGCACCAGGTGCTGGCAAAGGAACACAGGCTCAGTTCATTTGCGAAAAATTTGCTATTCCACAAATCTCGACAGGCGACATGTTGCGCGCTGCCGTTAAAGCTGGAACTGAACTTGGCATTGCTGCTAAAAAAATTATGGATGCCGGTGGACTTGTTTCCGACGACATCATTATTGGCTTAGTAAAAGATCGCTTAACTCAGCCAGATTGCAGCAAGGGTTATTTGTTTGACGGCTTTCCAAGGACCATTCCCCAAGCACAAGCCATGAAGGATGCTGGCGTGCCAATCGATTACGTTCTCGAAATCGATGTACCATTTGATGCCATCATTGATCGCATGAGCGGTCGTCGCGTTCACCCAGCCTCAGGTCGTACTTATCACATCACTTTCAACCCACCAAAAGTTGAGGGTAAAGATGATGTCACTGGCGAAGCCTTAATTCAGCGTGATGACGACAAAGAAGAAACTGTGCGCAAGCGTTTGCAGGTATACAACGATCAGACTCGCCCACTAGTGGAGTACTACTCAACTTGGGCAACTCAAAGCAATGCGGCTGACAAAGTAAAAGCTCCGGCCTATCGCAAGGTCAGCGGTACAGGTAGTGTTGATGACATTACCGCTTCTATTTTTGCAGTACTGAAATAATTTCTTTCCGCAAAAGCAAAAAGGACTGCATTGCAGTCCTTTTTTATTTCTTTGATCTATTGAATTAGCTGAGTATTTAAGCTTTTCTTATTTCAATTCTTTAAGCGCACTCTCAAAAGATTCAATATCTGCAAAGCTTCGATAGACGGAGGCAAAACGGATATACGCCACTTTATCTAAGCGCTTGAGTTCGCGCATCACTAACTCACCAACGCGCTCGCTTGGGATTTCCTTTTCACCTAGGCTGAGTAACTTCTCCTCAATACGTGCAATAGATTCATCAACAGAGTCAGAAGAGACTGGACGCTTACGCAATGCAAGCTTGATTGAGCTAGCCAGCTTGTCATGACTGTAATCAACGCGGCTACCGTTCTTTTTGACGATGGCCGGAAGAACGAGCTCAACACGCTCATAAGTTGTGAATCGTTTATCGCATTTGGCGCAACGGCGACGACGGCGAATGGTATCGCCCTCGTCCGATACCCGGGTATCTAGAACCTGGGTATCGTCGTTATGACAAAAGGGGCAGCGCAATGAGGACTTTCTTAACCGTAGACTGGGAAACGCTTCGTGAGCTCAGCAACTTGCGCACGAACCTTAGCAATGTTGTCAGCATCATTTGGATTGTCCAAAACATCCGCAATGAAATTACCAACTTGACGCGCTTCCACTTCCTTAAAGCCACGAGTAGTCATCGCTGGTGAACCCAAACGAATACCACTAGTCACCATTGGTTTCTCTGGATCATTTGGAATACCGTTCTTGTTGCAAGTGATGTGTGCTTCACCCAATACACGCTCAGCTTCTTTACCAGTCATTTTCTTGGCGCGTAAGTCCACCAACATCACGTGTGAATCTGTACCGCCAGATACGATACGCAGACCGCGCTCTATCAATGTTTCAGCTAAGGCTTTTGCGTTAGCAACTACTTGTTTTTGGTAATCAATAAAGCTAGGCTCTTGCGCTTCTTTGAATGCTGCAGCCTTACCGGCAATCACGTGCATCAGTGGGCCGCCTTGTAGGCCTGGGAATACCGCAGAGTTAATTGCTTTCTCGTGCTCTGCTTTCATCAAGATGATGCCGCCACGTGGGCCGCGCAAACTCTTGTGAGTAGTAGAAGTAACAATGTCAGCATGTGGCACTGGGTTTGGATATACGCCAGCAGCAATTAAACCTGCATAGTGAGCCATGTCCACCATGAAAATCGCGCCCACTTCTTTTGCCAATTTACCGATGCGCTCGAAATCTATCTTTTTGGAATATGCAGAGGCGCCAGCAATAATCAGTTTTGGTTTGTGTTCACGAGCCAAACGCTCCATCTGCTCGTAATCAATTTCTTCATTTTTATCTAAGCCATAAGCAATTGGGTTAAACCACTTGCCGCTCATGTTTAATGCCATACCGTGAGTTAAGTGACCACCTTCAGCCAAGCTCATACCCATGAATGTGTCGCCTGGCTTCAAGAAAGCCAAGAAGACTGCCTGGTTAGCAGACGCGCCACAATGGGGCTGAACGTTCGCCGCCTCAGCACCAAACAAAGCCTTCACACGATCAATCGCCAATTGCTCAGCAACGTCGACGAACTCACAACCACCGTAGTAACGCTTGCCTGGATAGCCTTCAGCGTACTTATTGGTCAACTGAGAGCCCTGCGCCTGCATTACTGCTGGTGAGGTGTAGTTCTCAGAAGCGATCAGCTCGATATGGTCTTCTTGACGCTTATTCTCATTCTGAATCGCTGCCCATAATTCTGGGTCAGTTTTGGCTAAGGTGTTTTGGCGGTCAAACATGGTCATAATCCTGATGAAGTTGTATTGCTGAGTGAATTAACTTAGTAAAATCAACCTACATCATACAAAATCCACCATGACCACCACACAAGACCTCTCATTCCTCTCCCTAGTCCTTAATGCCAGCCTATTAGTCCAGTTAGTAATGTTGTTATTACTAAGCATGTCTGTAGCCTCTTGGACCATCATTTTTAAGAAAACCGCCATTCTGCGGGGCGTAAGACAAGATACTGAGCGTTTTGAGCGGGATTTTTGGTCTGGCGGCGACCTAAACACCCTTTTAGAGGCAGCGCAGCGCAATACCCGTAGTGATGCCGTTTTAGAGCACATCTTCGAAGCTGGCATGCAGGAGTTCATGAAAGTCCGTGAAATCGACGCTGCCCGCCGAGCCATGAAAGCCACCTACCAGCGCGAAATGGACATGCTGGAAGCCAACCTACCCTTCTTGGCCTCCGTGGGCTCAGTCTCCCCTTATATCGGCCTCTTTGGCACCGTTTGGGGGATCATGCACTCCTTCCGTGGCTTAGCTAACGTCCAGAACGCCACTTTGTCTGCGGTGGCTCCGGGAATTGCAGAGGCCCTGATCGCAACCGCTATCGGTTTGTTTGCCGCTATTCCTGCAGTAGTTGCCTATAACCGTGCTGCCACAGATGTGGATCGCCTGGCGATTCGTTTTGAAACCTTCATCGAGGAATTCACCAACATCTTGCAACGTCAAGCTTCAGGCAAATAAGCATGGCTGGCTCACTCAGAAAATCTTCTAAGCGTCGAGCAATGGCCGACATCAATGTAGTTCCCTACATTGATGTGATGTTGGTGTTGCTCGTGATCTTTATGGTGACAGCGCCGATGGTCAATCCTGGTGTTGTGAATCTCCCAACAGTAGGCGGAGCAAAAGTGCAATCTTTGCCGCCCGTCTTTCTAACGATTGATGCCAATGAGAATGTCATCGTTCGTAAAGATGGTGATCCTGTGCAGACTTTAAATAAATTTGAGCTCGGTGCTTTTGCGCGTTCGCAAGCAGAAAAGTCTGCTGAACAACCCGTAGTTCTCGCTGCAGATAAATCCATCAAGTATGAAGTTGTGATGGAAGTAATGTCCAAGCTCAAAGAGAATGGCGTGAAACGTGTCGGCCTTGCCGTGAAGAGCCAATAAGCCTCTTTGTATTACATACATGAATAGCGCGCAAACTTTTCACTCGAACTTTACTCGAGGACGCCCAACTAAAAACGAAAGCACTAAACGTGCTTTTAGTTTTTCACTGGCTGCGCACTTAGGTTTACTTGCATTCTTAGTCATCGGCATTAGCTGGAATAACTCCACACCCTCCGGTGTTGAGGTTGAGCTCTGGGATGCTAGTCAACAAGTTGAAGCACCTGTTGAGCCCGAAGTAAAAACCGAGATGAAGGAAGAGGCGGCCGACATCGCGATCAAGAAAAAGAAGGTGGAAAAAGAGCCTCCTAAAAAAGAGGTCGTGAAAGAAACACCTAAGCCAGTGAAACCGACTCCGCCTAAGGAGAAGGAAAAAGAGAAGCCTAAAAAGACAGAGCCTGCTAAAAAAGTTGAGACTCCTAAAGCGGCGACTCCTGCAGACACCAAAGCGAATGCTGCCGCTGAAAAAGTACGTGCAGAACAGTTAGCGCGCTTACGCGCAGCAGCTGGCGCCGAAGGTGGTAGCGGTGGTACTAGTGGTAGCGGCGTTGGCGGTGGCGGTAATGCACCTCCTGGTTGGACGGATAAAGTGGTGAAGAAAGTAAAGCCGCTCATCGTGTTTAACCCAGAATCTATTAGCGGCAATCCAGCGGCAGTTGTTAAAGTCAATCTAGCGCCGGATGGTGCAATCTTAAGTACAGAGCTTGTCACCTCTAGTGGCAATGCCGGCTGGGATCGCGCAGTCCTACTCGCACTGACTCGCGCAGAAAGTCTGCCAAAAGACGACAATGGCAAAATTCCTCAAAGAGAAGTTAAGCTGACCTTTAAACCCAAGGACTAAAGCATGTTGCAAGTAGCTAAACGTATTGCCTATAAACAAGGTTCTTCATTGTTGGCATCAATATTCGTAGTGATGCTGTCCATGACTGGCCTGAGTTCTTCTGCCCTAGCGCAAATGAATATTCAAATTACTGGTGTTGGGCAGTCTCTCTACCCTATCGCCGTAATGCGCTTTAAGGATGAGAATAAGTTGCCGACTAGCGTGACCGACATCATTCGCCAAGACTTGGCACGCAGTGGTTATTTTAAAAATACTGAAAACGGCAATGCCAGCGAGAGTGACGAGGGCACACCAAATTACAAATCTTGGGCAGCTCGCGGTGCGGATGCTTTAGCTGTGGGATCTGTGGTGCAATCTGGTACAGGTCAGTTTGAGATTCGTTACAAGCTTTTCGATATTCGTAAATCTGAAAGTCTTGGTGGCTTGAATATTAATTCCAGCGCAGACAATTTACGCGCAGCAGCCCACAAAATTGCTGATGACATCATCTTCAAACTATTAGGCGAGCGCGGCATCTTCTCAACCCGCCTCTCCTACGTTATCAAAGAAGGTAAACGCTATCGTCTCGTGATCTCTGACGCGGACGGTCAAAATATTCGCAATGCCATGAATAGCGGCGAGCCAATCATCTCTCCATCATGGTCGCCTGATGGCAAGAAAGTAGCTTACGTTTCTTTCGAAGATCGCAAACCCGTCATTTACGTTCACGAACTAGCAACTGGCCGCCGCATCTCTCTGTCAAACCAGAAGGGAAATAATAGTGCGCCAGCCTGGTCACCTGATGGCAAGAAATTGGCAATCTCTCTTTCTAAGGATGGCAATACCCAGATCTATAGCATCAATGCTGATGGCACAGGTTTGCAGCGCATTACCCGCGGCTACACCATTGACACTGAGCCCCAGTATTCAGCAGATGGTCGTTATATCTATTTCACGAGTGATCGCGGTGGCAATCCCCAGATTTACCGGATGAGCGCTGAAGGCGAGCAAGTCGAAGGTGCAAAGCGCATTACTTATAAGCAAGGTTTTGTGACCTCACCACGTATTTCACCGGATGGTAAGTATTTGGCCTATATCGCTAATATTGGTGGCGCATTCCGCCTCTATATCCTCAACTTGGCTACTGGCGATTCCCAAGCGCTCACCGATGGCACTACCGATGAGTCCCCGTCGTTTGCAGCAAATGGTCGTTATGTCCTATATTCCACCAAAGTGGGCGGCAAACGGGTTTTGGCTGCGGTGTCGGTAGATGGAAACTCAAAACAGGTATTGAGCATTCCGGGGTCTGATGTTCGTCAGCCGTCATGGGGTCCATTTATGGACTAAATCCCAGCTAAGTCATAGCTAGACAGCCAGATCTTTCTGGCGAAATAGCCAATATTGGGCTCTTAGGGGCATAATATTGTCTATTAGCTTATTTGGTTACTCAGTTTGTAGGAAAAAGGACAGATCATGAAGATTTCTATCGCACGCCGCGCCGCAACCCTCACCTTCGTTGGTGTAACAGCCTTATTTTTGGCAGCTTGCTCCAGCGTCAAATTAGATGATGTTGATGGCGCCAATGGTGGTGGTAGCGGTAACTTTGGCTCACAACCTTGGAATGATCCAAGTAGCCCACTTTTCCAACGTAGCGTGTACTTTGATTTGAATGAATACACCGTTCAAACTAAATACCAAAAACAACTTTCTGCTCATGCAAGCTTCTTAAAAGCCAATCCTAAGCAAAAGGTCATCATTCAAGGCAATACCGATGAGCGCGGTACCGCAGAGTACAACTTGGCTTTGGGTCAACGTCGTTCAGACGCAGTACGTAAGTCACTTAACTTGATGGGCGTTTCTGAAAATCAAATGGAAGCAGTGAGCTTTGGTAAAGAAAAACCAAAAGCTGAAGGCGACAACGAAGCAGCTTGGGCAGAAAATCGCCGTGCTGACATTGTGTACATTACTAACTAATGCGCACTCTTACACACTCTTTTAAACAAACGCTCTCACGAGCGTTTTGTTTAAGTGCCGCAGCTCTTTGCTTGAGTGCTTCCAGTAATGCATGGGCACTCTTTGCAGATGACGACGCACGCAAGGCCATCTTAGATTTACGTAAATCATTTGCCACTGCGCAGATGGATTTGCAAAATCAGATTGAGAAACTTAAAGCCGATAATGCAGAGCTTCGTGGCAAGATCGAAAACCTTGAAAAGCAAGGTGACGATATCAGCACAAGTCAGAAGACTTATTACCAAGATCTGGATAACCGCTTAGGTAATTTTGAGCCCCGTACAGCTACGATTGAGGGCGTAAGCGGCACAGTCCAACCTGGCGAGAAAAAAGCTTATGACGATGCCTTAAAAGCCTTCCAAGCCGGCAATCTCAAGAAGGCAGATGAAGGCTTCTCTGCTTTTGTAAATCGCTACCCTAAGAGCCCTTACGTACCGCTAGCACTCTTTTGGAGCGGTAATAGCAAATACGCCAATAAGGATTACACGGGTGCAATTACCCAGTTACAAAGCCTGATTAAGCGCTACCCAACGCACCCACGTATTCCGTCAGCGATGCTGACACTTGGAAATGCGCAATTGGAAAGCGGCAATAAAGCGGCTGCCAAGAAAACCTTTGGCGAGATCATCAGCAAGTTCCCAGACACTGAAGCAGCAAAAGATGCGCAGCAACTCATCGCTGCAACGAAGTAATTCAATAAGCTAAGTAAAGACACGTTTCGCCATGTCATCGCTGTCTGCTGCCTTTCAGAACATCGCTCCGCGCAAACCGAATGCGCCTGCCGTCATTTTGTTTTCAGGCGGATTAGATTCGAGCACGATTCTAGCTTTGGCAAAAGATCTTGGTTACGCACCTTATGTCTTATCAGTAGGCTATGGTCAACGTCATTCCTCTGAATTAGCGGCAGCAAAACATATTGCGAAGAAGACGGGTGTTGTGCGTCACGAGGTCGTGAATTTAGATCTCACTCGTTTCGGCGGCTCTGCTCTGACTGACTCATCCATCGACATTCCGATTACCCCGGGTAAAGATTTAGAAATCCCCGTTACTTATGTTCCTGCCCGCAATACGATTTTGTTATCTCTTGCTTTAGGGTGGGCTGAGTCATTGGGTGGATTAGATATTTTTTATGGCGCTAATGCGGTTGACTACTCAGGCTATCCTGACTGCCGCCCAGAATATGTCGCCTCATTTGAGACGATGGCGAACCTAGCCACTAAGGCTGGTGTAGAGGCACTCAATAATGAGAATCGCTTCCGGGTGCATGCACCCATCATCAGCATGAGCAAAGCAGAAATCATTCAACTGGGCACCACTTTAGGTGTCGACTACTCGCAAACTGTTTCTTGCTATCAGGCGAATGATTTAGGCGAAGCTTGTGGTGAGTGTGAATCTTGCCGTTTGAGACAGGCAGGCTTCAAGCAAGCCAACTTAGGCGATCCAACGCGCTACCAGAAGAAGTGATTCAGTTTTTTACTTAAGTATTGCTCTGGGTTTCTAGCATCCGCGCAACATAACGCGCAATTAAATCCACCTCTAGATTCACTACATCACCCTGCTTTAACTTACCCAGAGTTGTATTCTCGAGGGTATGGGGAATGATGTTAATGTCTACCAAACAAGCATCTTGGCTATCTTGCGTTTTGTTTACGGTTAATGAAACGCCATTCACCACAATTGATCCCTTGTAGGCCAAAAATGGGGCTAGCGCCTTAGGGGCTTCAATTTGTAGAAGCCAAGAGCCATAAGCATCGTCAGCGACAGTTGCAAAGTGCGACACCTTACCAACGCCATCTACATGTCCACTCACTAAATGACCACCCAAGCGATCATTTAATCGCAAGGCTTTTTCTAGATTGACTGAGCCTACTTTGTCCAAACCAACCGTCTTGTTTAAAGACTCACGTGAGATGTCTAGAGCAAAAGTATTCTCAGTAAATTCAGTGGCAGTCATGCAAGCACCCTGAATGGCAATACTGTCGCCCAATGCAACATCATCAAGATATCCATTAGGCACTTCAACTACCAAGTGCAGGCCATCACCTTTGGCTTGAGCGCTTTTGATTTGGCCAACTGCAGTAATAATTCCAGTAAACATAATGAGATCTTAAATAGGTTTTGTAATTTTCTTGAATTGTTGTTTCTTGTTGATGCTTATTCGTTATTTCTTGCTCAGGCGCAATCGAAGATCAGAGTCAAACAGTGTTTGATCAATCATTTGCCAATCTTGACGTTGATCCAAAGCTATCAATGGGGAGATGTTAGCCATGCCAATACCATCACCCATAAAAAAGGGTGCGTAATAGAGCAAGAGCTCATCAACACAGGCTTCTCTTAGCAAAGATCCGTTTAGCTTAAATCCAGCCTCGACATGGATTTCATTCATGTGGCGCTCTTTTGCTAAATAGGTAAAGAGTTTTGGCAAATCCACCTTGCCATTAGCGTTGGCCATCGCAATGACTTCAACACCAAGAGCCTCAAATGCTTTTGCCTTATCTTGACTCTCTCGAGAATCTAGTGAAGCACAAACCAAGATGACACCTGATGCACTGGAATTGCTCAATACCTTTGCGTTCGGCGGCGTCTCCAGCTTGGAGTCCACAACAATTCTCCAAGGCTGGCGCTCCGTTTGAACGTCCCTCACGTTCAGAGTGGGGTCATCTTCTTTGACGGTGCCCACACCAGTCAATATGGCGCAAGCTTGGGCACGCCAATGATGGCCATCCGCCCTAGCCAAAGGACCGGTAATCCATTGGCTTTGTCCATTAGATAATGCCGTCTTACCATCCAATGTGGCAGCGATCTTCATGCGCACCCAAGGCAAGCCGCGAGTCATTCTAGAAATAAATCCTGGGTTTAATACCTGAGCTTCAGATTCCAATAAACCACAACGCACATCAATACCAGCAGCCCTTAAGCGCTCGAGCCCTTTGCCAGCCACCAGAGGATTAGGATCCGACATTGCAGCAAAAACCACGGCAGGCTTAGCGGCAATTAAGGTATCAACACAAGGCGGCGTTCTACCGGTGTGATTACATGGCTCTAAGGTGACATAGATCGTTGATCCAGCTGGATCCAGCCCTTTTGACCTCACATCAGCTAAAGCCTGAACTTCCGCATGGGGTCCACCCACTCTTTGGGTATGGCCGCGCCCAATTACGACGCCATCTTTCACAATGATGCATCCCACCCGCGGGTTTGGGTTGGAAAGGTAAAGGGCGTTTTGAGCCTCAGCTAATGCCTGGCTCATAAATTGATGGTCGACTGCGGTGTACATAGGTCTATTAAAACCGATTGTGGGCAGAAGCGGCAAATTTACCCACCCTATTTGCAGGCTTTAGAGTCCTTGCTCGGATCACAGATTCGCCAGCGACCCCCGCTGCCGAGTATGAGCTGTCGCTCGAGCTCAGAGTCATGGTCATGGCCCAATACCAGGCGATTAGCGACAAAACCGCCATGGGCTGTTTTTGCAGCACCAGCGGCATTAAACAAAATACCCCTCTTCGAGGTATGAGGATCAATAAACTGCTTACCTCCGCCCTTGAAATACACCTGCGCAAGATCTCCTTGGGAAATCCACTGCCGCTCAATACACGTTGATTTTGGCTGACGTTCATCGCAAACATTTTTAACTACCCAACCCTCTTCCCAAAGCCCCCCATTCAATGGAGTGATGCGCACAGGAGATCCCAATATCAATGCTTGAGATCTGGCGAGTTGGGCATGCGCAATAAAACGCCTTGCAATGATGTCGATTTCTCGTGCAGCCATTTGTTCATGCAATAAAGGTAATGTCGATATTGCAATGATGGCGATGATCAACACAACAGCCATCAACTCTAATAAGCTATAACCATGATCTTGCTTATTCAAATTTCTGCCGCCAATTTAATCGTGTAGCGATATGGGTTTTATCATCCAAAAAAATAAGAGTCTCCAAGCTCGGTCTTGATTTGCTTGATATCAACCAAAGATTTTTTCCAGAAGACTGTATATAACAAGTAGGGCTATCTAAGGCAGTGACATTAGACAGATGCCGCTCACACTCAAGTAGAGATTGTTCGGCAGCAATAAACGCCTTCTGAGCTTCTGCAGAAGTATTAACGCTCATGACTTCAAGTACGGCTAAGCGCTCTAACTGCATTACCAGCATGGAGAGTAGTGTCAAAATCGATAGGACCCAAGCAACAATCACAGTAGATTCACAACAGATTGCGAGCGGTAAATGTTCGCTCAAACTTTTGGTGAATGGATGCGCCATCAGTCAGCTCCAGCCTTACCTTAAAAGCCTTACCAGCACTGACTGGAAGTGCCTCAAAGGAAAGATGGTGAATGCCATTCATTAGGGTGGTGTTTTGAATTCGCCCCTGTCGATCCAGAGATTGGCAGACTAATGAGCCGCCATTGACCTTTGCGCCTTTGGGTGCAGATGCTTGCCGATCCACTAAAAATCCTTGCTGCGCTAAATTATTTTTAGTGCGCTCCTTTGACAATGCATTACCAATGCAATCAAAGTCCAGTCCTTGAGAAATCTCCCGTTTCACCATGAGCGAATCCGATCCTCGGTATCCACTATTTTTCTGAATCTGAAGGTAATTGATCGAAGAAGTATTTTTTCTTGCAGATGAAATCGCTGAATGCGCATTCTGATAACCAGCCATCCGAATGGCGCGCCCGATTAATTCCAGTGCACGATCTGCTTCTGCAGTCAGAGACTGTGATTTTTCATACTGGATTTGCTTAGCGATGAACTCGCCGCTATTTTTGATGAGAGGTGCGATCAAGACTAGGGATAGGGCGAGACCGACGAGACACTCCAATAGATTCATCCGCTAACTTTCGTGAAATTTGGTTTGAGTTATTTAGTTGAGTAGCGGTCAATATCGCGAGCTCATGCCGATCCATCTCTTTTCTGAGTTCTACTTCTTTTCTCCTGGAGTTGACCTAATCGCAAAATCATCCCCTGGTAGGTATTGCTCAAGCTCATCCAACTACTTG
>FUWD012818166.1_pt1 | contig 15187 bp, 13 predicted proteins | sample 1063281 | NCBI WGS metagenome assembly FUWD01 (sample SAMEA79048168, study PRJEB19326) | metagenome | biome: marine | reverse complement strand
ATGGTCTCCTACTTGGGTTGGTAGCGAGCATATAAAAAAGTAGGCATGCTTATGGGTGTCTACATTAACGCTTTGTTTGTTATAGTTCAGCTGTTTCACTTGTCAACAGGAAAGGCTGCTAACCCTGATGCTTTAGGACTGGCTTTGACTTCTGTTTTTATAGTTCTATTCTTCTGGAAATGTCGTCCTACTAGCTAAATATATAATTAAATGTCGGTTTAAGTGAGCCTTAAATCGGCATTTAAATTAAGTCTAGAGAGTTTTATTAGAATTATATTAATCAAATTAAAGTGCTAATAGGTTTGCATTACCTCCGGATGCTGTAGTATCTATAGTGATTACTTGCTCTTTAATTAACTGCCATGGTTCATAAATAGAGCTCATAATTGGAATAATCTCTTTACGTCTACCTTCAAGTATTTTTTCAACTGACATTAAGTCGCCAAAATACAAAATTACTTCGTATTGATTGCTGGCAATAAGATTTAAGCTTGGTCCAATTATTAATCTAGATATACTTTTCTCACTAAAGCCTAAACTGATTAGAGAGTCATAATCCTTCTGTGTAATTAGACTGATAGTGCTATTACCTAATGCCATCGCTAGAATAGTCTGTTTAAGAGCATCCGAGGTTGTTGGACCAAGACATAGTGCGCTACCTTTTGGTTTGTAGCTCAAGGTGTTTGACTCACCTGTAGGCCCTGGTAGGTTGTGGCTTGATGTATAGGTGTTGATTGTTTGATTCAAGAATTGAAAAAAATTCTTCTCAATGGACGTAAATTCTTCTTGTAGTCTAGTTAGCAAATCTTGACTGAAAAAAATTTCTGAGGCAATTAAACTATTAACCTCTGCGTGCTCATATAGTTTCAACACTTGGTCGCTTGTTTCCTCGTAATTCAAACTCCTACTATAGCCATGAAGCGCATTAATACCGCCTGCCTTTGGCCCAGTACCTGATAAGCCCTCGCCACCAAATGGTTGCGAACCGACAATAGCTCCAACTTGGTTTCTGTTCACGTATATATTACCCGCATTAACCTTTGAGATAACCTCGTCAACTTGTTTTTTTATTCGAGAATGAATACCAAAAGTTAGCCCATAACCCTTTACATTTAAACTATCAATCAAATTTATCAAGTTATCGCTCTTATAACGAATCACATGAAGTATTGGACCAAAAAACTCCTCGTTGATTTTGTCAATGTCGTCTAATTGAATAATTGTTGGGTTTATATAGTAGCCATCACAAGATTCACTCTGCATTCCCCCAATTACTTGATTTTCTTTTCTTGATTGGTCGATATAGTTTTGCAACTTTAACTGCGCATCGGCACTAATTACTGGGCCGCAATCGGTAGACAGAGATTTGGGGTTGCCAACCTCTAATTCAGACATAGATCCTCTTATTATTGAAAAAATATCTTCAAAACATTCATCTTGAATCAAAAGTATTCTAAGTGCGGAACACCTCTGGCCTGCACTCTTAAAGGCGCTATCCATAACGTCTCTAGCGACCTGCTCGTTTAGAGCTGTAGAATCAACTACCATAGCATTTAAGCCCCCAGTCTCAGCAATGACCCTCGCCTCTGGATTACCGTTTTTTACTAAATTACGTTTGATTAGTTTGGCAACTTTCGTTGAACCAGTGAAAGCGACCCCAGAAATTAGTGGGCTACTTGCAAGATAAGAACCGACCTCTGAGCCCTTACCCAGACATAGCTGATAAGTCCCCAACGGTATACCAGCCTCAAGTAGTAACTGACTAGCCCTATAAGCAATAAGCGATGTGCTTTCTGCGGGCTTAGCAATAACTACATTACCAGCAGCAAGTGCTGCAGCTACCTGGCCTGTAAAAATTGCTAGCGGGAAATTCCATGGACTAATACAGACAAAGACTCCCAACGCCTCTCGACTGCCGGGCATAACTTTGGGTGATATTGCTGCATAATACCTTAAAAAATCAACCGCCTCTCGAACCTCATCAACTGCATCCTGATAAGTTTTTCCTGCCTCCCTCATTGCTAAAACCATCAACTCATATTTATTCTTTTCATAAAGATTAGCGGCCCTATCTAAACTCTTAAGGATTTGACCTTGATTATTGGGTTTGCCATTAAATGCATTTTTAGCTCTACTTAAACATTCGTCTAACTGTACTTTGCTAGCATAAATAGTCGACCCTACTTTGTCAGAAGTATCTGCAGGATTAAGAGTGTCATTCTGTTGATTGAATTCTCCAAGATTATTTGAATCAATAATTGATTGAGCTTGCCATTCGTTCTTCAACCAGTGCTCTTGATTTTTATACAACAAATCAACTTCATTCTGTTCAGACAACAATATGCCTTTTGAATTTTGACGAATGCTTTTATATATATCTTTAGGTAGCGGTATCTTTGTATGGGACTTTGTATCGTCTTTTTCTACCTGACTAAATACATCTTTTGCTAGAGTTTCAGGCTTAATACTTTCGTCAAACAGGTGATTAATAAATGAGCTATTTGCGCCATTCTCAAGTAGCCTTCTCATCAGATAAGCGAGCAACTCCTTGTGACTTCCAACTGGAGCATAAACCCTGGACAAGATTCCATATCTACTTGTAATAATTTTATGAAGAGACTCTCCCATTCCGTGAAGGCGTTGGACTTCATATCCGTCATTGTTACCAGCAATTTCGCAAACACTAACTAAACTATGTGCATTATGACTGGCAAACTGAGGATAAATTAAGTCCCTCATATCTAGCAACTTTTGTGCACAAACCAAATAAGAATAATCAGTATTTGATTTTTTTGTATATACCGGATAATCGCTATCACCCATAACCTGAGCTTTCTTGATTTCACTATCCCAATAGGCTCCCTTTACTAGCCTTACCATTATCTTTAAGTGGTATTTTTTGCAGTTATGTTTTAACCAATCTATTAAAGATGGAGCTCGCTTCTGATAAGCTTGAACAACAACTCCAAAGCCCTGCCAATTTGTACTGGCAATATCTCTCATAACAAACTCAATAACATCTAATGAAATATCTAATCTTTCAGCCTCTTCGGCATCAATATTGATGCCAATATTATATTTTTTAGCTAATTTAACTAACTCAAGAACTCTTGGTGCCAACTCCAAAATAACCCTATTTCTGTGCATAAAATCATACTTCGGATGTAGCGCAGATAGTTTTACTGAGATGCCATCTGCCTCAACAATGTTGTCTTTTTGGTTGTGTCTACCGATTTCAATTAATGCTTTCTTGTAAGACAAAAAATATTTATTTGCATCTTGCATTGTCCATGCCGCCTCACCGAGCATGTCAAATGAATATAGCCCCTTATTGCTAGAGTCTTTGAATACAGTTTCGATACTCTCAGCAAAAACGAACTGCTTAGCAAAAAAACGCATAACATTGTTGGCACTAAAACGGACACTCGGCCTAGATAAAATTTCCAAAGCCTGCTTGATTCTTTTTCTAATTGTATCGTTATGGCCATAATCAATCATCTTGTCTGCAATACTAAGTGCGATTGTTGCAAGGTTGACCATTGATGATTTGCTTCTACCTAGATGCTCTGACCAGTGCTTACTTGCTACCTTATCAAAAAATAATTTGTCCCTAGTCTCATTATCTGGAACACGAAGAAATGCCTCGACCAGAGTCATCAATGAGAGACCCTCTTCACTAGTTAGATTGTATTCAGAAATAAAAAGTGACAGTAAGTCTGGCCTGCATGATGACCTTAACTCTTCAATAAGAAGTGTTGTTATTTTTTGAAAATCAATTCTTTGCTCTGGGCTGGTTTTTTCAAATATTTTTAGATTAGCCAGCGCATCACCCTCACCCAATACTCTTGAATCTCGCATTAACTGTCTTGGGTCAGAATAGTCTACTTTAAAACTATTATTGGTTGGTTGTTGCTCCATAGATTAATCAGCAAACAAATATATTTAAAATATTTATTATAATTTAGATATAAAAAACTCTAACATCCTTTTAACTTAATTCTAATATGTGTACAATATTTGATAAACTTTCATTAATCTAAATATGGATATTACAACACCCGCACTTCTTTTTCCGGCAATTTCACTGTTATTCATAGCCTTTACAAATAGGCTGCACACTGCAAGTGCGCTGATTAGATCCATGACAACTGAAGAAAACACTGGGGTAAATGTTCAACATAAAAAAGAGCAGCTTAATTTCCTAAAAAAACGCGTAGCTTACATTAGGAGTATGCAGGTTTTTGGCATATTAAGTTTTATTTTCTGCTTACTTACTATTATCTGTTTTTACCTAAAACAAGATGTACTCGCCAATTACATTTTTGGTGTTGGGTTGTTAATGCTTGTTTCTTCATTATTATTTGCATTGGCAGAGATATTGTTGTCTACTAAAGCTCTAGATATACACCTAGAAAATTCAAATTATTAAGCTAAAAAATATCTTAATATGAAAAGTTGAAAGTCTATATCAACAATAGCCCCCATAGTTCATTATAATCACTCATTATTTCCTTTTAATTCAATACGCTAAATGACTAAACAAAAAATATTCACTGATTTAACCCCTTCGGAACTTATTGAACAAGCCTTGACTCGCAATGAGGGTTCATTGACCAATACTGGAGCCTTATTAATTACTACGGGGGATCGAACTGGACGCAGCCCCAATGACCGTTTTATTGTTGATGAGCCGAGCACCTCTCAGGATATAGAATGGGGAGATGTTAACAAGCCTTTCTTGGAAGCTAAATTTGAATCATTATGGAATAGAGTAAACGAGCACTTATCACAAAAAGACTGTTTCGTCTCTCACTTGCATGTAGGCGCTCATGAAGATCATTACTTGCCAGTTAAAGTGACCACTGAAACTGCATGGCAAGGATTATTTGGCCGCAATATGTTCATTAAGCCTGAAAAATATAACCCTACAAACCAGAAGGAATGGACTATCGTAAATGTAGCCTCTTTTCAATGTATTCCTGAGCGTGATGGCACAAACTCAGATGGTGTAGTAATAATTAACTTTAAACAGAGAAGAGTTTTATTGGCAGGTATGAGTTATGCTGGCGAAATGAAAAAAGCAATGTTTTCAGTTCAAAACTTCATACTTCCTGGAAAAGACGTGTTGCCTATGCATTGCTCTGCAAATGTTGGTGAGGGTGGTGATACTGCATTATTTTTTGGCCTTTCAGGTACTGGCAAAACAACCTTGTCGGCTGACCCTGAGCGCTATCTTATTGGAGACGATGAGCATGGCTGGACTAAGGGCTCTGTATTTAATATGGAGGGTGGTTGTTACGCAAAAACTATTGACCTTTCTCAAAAAAATGAGCCAATAATTTGGGATGCTATTTGTCACGGAGCAATAGTTGAAAATGTTGCAGTAGACTCTAATGGTATGGCTGATTATAACGATACTAGTATTACTGAAAATGGTCGCTGCTCTTATCCATTAGAGCATGTTGAAAAACGCGTACTAAAAAATGCCGCCGATGAACCGAAAGTAGTCATTTTCTTAACCTGTGATGTATCAGGTGTTCTACCGCCAGTTTCTATTCTTAGTAAGGAGGCAGCCGCTTATCATTTCCTTTCAGGTTATACAGCCCGTGTAGGCTCAACTGAACTTGGTGCAGAGGCGGGAATTAATCCTGCTTTTTCCACATGCTTTGGCGCACCTTTTATGCCTCGTCCTGCTAGTTTTTATGCAAACTTATTAATTAAACGTGTAGCAGAATTTAGTTCTCAAGTATATTTGGTTAATACTGGATGGACTGGTGGTTCTGGTGCTCCTGATGGTACCGGTTCTCGATTCCCTATTCCTGTAACTCGTGCTATTGTTTCGGCCTGTCAAAGTGGTGCCTTACTTAACTGCAAAACTAAACATTTTGAATATCTAAATCTAGATATTCCTACAGAAATTCCTGGAGTAGATAGTAAATATTTAAACCCAAGAGAAACCTGGGAAGACAAAGAAAGTTACGATGTTGAAGCAAAAAAACTGGCTGGTTTATTCGCTGAAAATATTAAGAAATTTGATGTTGGTAAGGCTATTGTTGATGCCGGCCCAAAAGTATCTTAAATTGTGTGATAGTTGCAATAAAATAAATTTAAACATAGTGTAAGTCTGACAAGAGGCAACTTTAATGAAAATAGGTTTTTTTAGTGCTAAGCAGTACGACATAGAATATTTTGACCGCATAAACCAAACCTTTGGAATGCAGATCGAGTATTTTGATTATCGTTTATGCTTACAGAACGTTCGTTTGGCCTATGGTTTCGAGGTTATCTGTGCATTTGTAAATGATTCACTTTCCAAAGAGGTATTGGCTGAATTATCAAAAAATGGCACCAAGATTATTGCTATGCGTTGCGCCGGTTTTAACAACGTCGACCTAGAGGCGGCAAAAAAGTTAAACATAAAGGTAGTCAATGTCCCTTCTTATTCACCTGAGTCAGTCGCGGAACACACAGTAGCCCTGATGCTAACATTAAACAGAAAAGTGCACAAAGCTTATCAGCGTACTCGAGACGCTAACTTTTTGTTAACTGGTCTTGTGGGATTCAATATGCATAATCGCAACATTGGGGTTATTGGAACAGGAAGAATTGGGTTAGCAACAATCAAGGTTTTGCTTGGTTTTGGATGTCATGTATTGGCACACGACCCCTACCCAAATCAAGAGGTCATTGACTTGGGAGTTGAATATGCATCTCTTGAACAGATTTATAATAAGTGCGACATAATTTCACTGCACTGCCCACTGACAAGTGAAAACCATCACCTACTGAATAAGGATAGCTTTAACCGTATGAAGCCGGGTGTGATGGTGATTAACACCAGCCGTGGAGGATTGTTAAATGCCCTAGATGCCATCGAAGCGCTGAAAACTGGCCAATTGGGCTCACTTGGCCTTGACGTGTATGAAAATGAAGTGGAGTTATTTTTTGAGGACAAGTCAAGCGAAATCATCCAGGATGATGTATTTAGGCGCTTATCTTCTTGCCATAATGTCATTTTTACTGGGCATCAGGCGTTCCTGACTGAGGAAGCGTTAAGCGCAATAGCGTTTACTACTTTGACTAACATCTCACAACTAAGAGATGCTGAAGACTGCCCAAATGTACTCCTTTAGCTAAGCACGATAGGGGCAGCAAAGTCTAAGTTTTATTTTATGTGTGAAGGAGAATACCTAAACACGTACCCACATAGCCCATTAATGTAAATTGTGCTACCATGGTATCTGGAGGCGAGTGCATAAGCATATAAATTTCTCGAGAATGGCCAAAAAACATAACAATTATCTATATAACTGCGATCAAGTGCGTGCATTGGATAGGTTAGCAATTGATAGGGACAATATCAGCGGCTTACAGTTGATGAAACGCGCCGGTATGGCGATTTTTAAACACATTCTACAACACTATAGTAAACATGCTGTTACGGTTTTTTGTGGTTCAGGAAACAATGGCGGCGATGGCTATATTGTTGCAACGCTTGCGAAAGAAAAAGGCATTGCAGTTCAATTAATATATCTCAAACATCCTCAACAATTAAAAGGTGACGCCAAGCTCGCCTATGAAATTGCCAATAAAGCAGGTGTTCCTATGACTGACTTTTCGCCGGACATGTTGCTGGAAGATTGTGTCATAGTTGACGCACTTCTAGGTACTGGCTTAAAAGGCTCAGTGAGGCGTTCCTACTTTGATGCTATTAAGTTAATCAACAACAGCAATCTAGAGGTTATTGCTGTTGATCTACCTTCTGGACTAAATGCCGATACAGGTGATGTTAAAGATATATGTGTTAAGGCACAAACAACGATTAGTTTTATTGGGCTTAAGCAAGGCTTGTTTACCAATCATGGGCCAGATTACTGCGGCGAAATTGTCTACCAAGATTTGGCAGTAAAATCCACCATCTTTAATGAAATCCAGCCAGCCGCAATAAAGCTGCAGCTAAACCCACTACTAAGACATATTAAGCCTAGACAGGCCAATTCACACAAAAATGACTATGGTCACGTTCTAGTCGTTGGCGGAGATTATGGTTATGCTGGCGCAATCCTATTGGCAGCCGAGGCCGCGCTTAGAACTGGTGCAGGACTTGTGAGTGTTGCTACGCGTCAAGAGCACATAAGCGCAATTGTAGCCAGAAGACCTGAAATTATGGCGCATGCTGTTGACTCAAATGAAACTCTGCAAACTCTAGTGAATAAAGCCAGTGTACTTATTATTGGTCCTGGGCTAGGGCAATCACTCTGGTCGAAAAAAATGCTTAATTGTGCTTTAAAAGCTGACATTCCAAGTATCTTAGATGCCGACGCACTCAATCTTGTCGCTCGTGATCAGATTCAGTTAAACACTATGGATCACCCTTACATACTCACCCCACACCCCAAAGAAGCTGCAAGGTTGCTAAATATGGATACTGTACAGATTCAAAAAGACCGATTTTCCGCTGTCAAAAAAATAGCTGAAAAGTATCATGCTCAAGTTCTGCTAAAAGGTACAGGCTCTTTAGTTTGTGTCTCTGCCAGTTCAACAATCGGTATTTGCACTGCAGGCAACCCAGGAATGGCGACCGGTGGCATGGGTGATATTCTTAGTGGTATTATTGGTGGCTTACTGGCACAAGATGTAAATCAAAATCACTGCCTTGCTTTGGCCGCCTGTTTGCATGCAGAAGCAGCCGATAAGGCGGCTAAGGGTCGACAAAGAAGTCTTCTTCCGAGTGATATATTTAAACCATTAAGTTATTTAATTGGCTAATATAAAGCTGATTTTCTTACAAGTGTGGGCAAGGTTATATTAAAAGACCCGATTTACGCTGTATTTCATTAATGGTTTGAGTTACGACCTTGGATATTGAGAAATCGGAAGGAGTACTTGAATTAGCTTGAGCAACAAAATCATCGACCATAAGCTTGTATTGATTGCACTTAGGGAAACTCACTTTGGTACCTTTCTCTAAACCACCGGTTGACCAGTAAGCATCTGTTATCTCGGGAGGGTTAACTGGCACATCAAGTTTTGCCCAACCATTGCTAGCCAAAACATTTAAGGTTTGACAAAGCGCAGCATCGCCAGAAACAGTAAAATTTAGAATTGCATCATTTGGCCACCTAAGAACCGCATCTAACTGCTTTTCTATACCAAACTTATCATCCATCTTTGCGATAGCTGAAACGACTTCAGGTGTACCATCAAAAAGTAGGCAACCAGTAAGAATCGCATAGCAACCAATATCATAAAGAGGGCCCCCACCAAAACTGCTGCTATTGCGATAATTTCCTTCTGGCTGTTGTGGATAGCTAAAAATGAAATGTGCAGTCTGAATATTTCCGATATCTAGCTCTTGTAGCCATTGCCACTGTGGATGATATCTGGTCATAAAGGCTTCCTGAAAATACAATTTACTCTTGGTGGCTACTCTTTCTAGTTGAGACAACTCTTCTATATTTAATGCAACAGGTTTTTCACAAAGCACATGTTTTCCTGACTGAAGTGCGGCGATAGAGTAGGGTACATGTAGATGGTTTGGTAAAGGGTTGTAAATTGCATCGATAGATGGTTCTGCTAATAAGCCTTCATAGTCTGTCTCAATAACGTCTTGATAAATCTCTGGCAAAGATTTTTGGCCAGGGTTTCTGCGCCCAAGATGGGTAACCTCATGTCCAGCTTCGATGATTGCTGGCACAAGCCATTCGCGAGCTATTTTGGCCTCACCCAAAATACCAAATCTCATTTGATATCTCCACAATTAGCAATTAGTTCAGAGCCGCAACTAGGACATACTCCTTTAGCTACTATTGTAGCTTCAATTCTTTCATCATTAGATAGTGCAAAATTCATACTGGAATTATAACTTTGCATCTGTCATTTTATGTTCCAATTAAATCAACGATAGCTCTGTCTAGCGACAACTCAAAATTAAGGTCGTTTCCTGGGTTTGCTACGCAGTGACCAAGCGGCGAATCAAATGGCCTTATCTCAGCGTTCATTATATATCTTGCTTCAATGAAATTATCTTTGGGTGGAAAGTAAAGGTCTTGTGTACAAGGCATCAGGATAGTTTTTGCCTTAATTGATTTCAAAGCCAATATAAAATTACCATTATAAAGAGGTCCAACACTTATATCACTTGACTGCCATGTTGCAAGCTTAGTTAAGAGGTTATTAGCATCCCAGTTTTCAATATGATCATTCTCCCAATCAACCAATAAATCCTCTATAGTTTCGTAACCGATTTTTTTAAATAAAGATTCACGATAAAAGGTTTGTGAAAAAGCCCAACCTGCATAAACCCTTGCAAATGCCTTAAGCCCATCTATTGGAGGAGAAATGTATTCTCCATTATTCCAATTTTGGTCAGCACAAAGAGCAGCCTTTACCCCTTCAAGAAAAACAAAGTTATGTGGGGATGTTTTAGCTGAAGCACAGAAAGGTAAAATGGCATCAACAAAATCAGGATATTGTGCGGCCCATTGATATGCCTGACATCCAGCCATAGACCAGCCTGCAACTAGAGCGATTCTATTGACACCTAAAGACTCCGTAAGAAGTTTATATTGACAAGCTATATTGTCCCAAAGAGAAACATTTGGAAATCTAGGCCCATCTTGGAGATTTTTTGTATTGCTTGGTGAAGAAGAAAAGCCATTACCAAACATGTTAATAGAAACAATAAAGTGTTTATCTGGGTCTATCGCTCTTCCCTCACCAAAAAAACCTTCGTTTCGTTGGTGTGAACCGGTATAAAAAGTTGGCAGGACGACTACGTTATTCTTTTTATTATTTAATTTGCCATAAGTCTTATAAGTTAAGAAAGCTGAATTTAGCTCTTCTCCAGATAAAAGAGGCACATTGCCAAGCTCGAACTTTTCATAATTCATTGTTACTTTTTGATCACTATTAATTGGAATAATATTTAAAGCATAATTATTTTTTTCCTAAACTCATTCTTAGCTTGTACCCATAAAGGGCATTATGATTGCTTAATAAAGTCTAAGATATTCTTCAACCTCCCAGTCAGTTACTGACTGATGGTAACGATCCCATTCATCCATCTTGTAGGAGAAAAATTGATGAAGCATTGCATCTCCCAAGACATCTTTTGCAAAATCATCTTCCTTTAGTGCTTCTATAGCCTCTAGAAGATTACGAGGTAGTGGTTTAATGTCTGCTTTTTCCATCTCCTCAGGTTTAAGCGTATATAAATTTAAATTTAATGGTTTACCAGGATTAATTTTATTTTTAATTCCATCTAACACAGAGGCAGTAGTTAATGCTAATGACAAGTAAGGATTCATACACATATCTGCAGCACGATTTTCTATACAAAATCGATTTTGTGGGAGTCTTAACATACATGAACGGTTATTATCTCCATAAGCCATGTGTGTAGGAGCCCATGTATGAACTCCACCTTCAAATCCTCCAACTATAGGGACCAATCCATTGTAAGAGTTAACTGTTGAGCAAGCTATTGCAGTAATTTCTGTTCCATGCTTAAGTAGACCTCCAACTGCATGATAAGCTAAGTCAGAAAACTTGCCATTGTCACCTTCAAAAACATTTTTATTATCATTTGTGGTAGTCAAACTAAAATTAATATGTGCCCCTGAGCGCCAGTCTCCAATTGTTGGTTTTGGCATAAATGTGATAAACATCCCATGTTTTTTTGCAACCTCTTTAAGAAGAACCCTCAAAAAAACTAATCTATCAGCCATTTGCAATACATTAGTATATGTAAAGTCAAGCTCAAACTGAGAATAAGCTCCTTCAGCTACTACATCCTTTAAGCCCCAGCCCAAATCATTAAGTGTATCTATCAACTCTTTTAAAAAATCCATAGAGTCAATGGAATATTCAACATCATAGCCGAAAGCTTGTCTTCTTGGTCTTAAGCCTTCTCCTGGCAATGGGTCATCATCTATAGCCTTAACTGGCTGTCCATTTTCCCAGCGTAGCGCAATAAATTCAGGCTCTATACCGCAAAAAGCTTTATACCCCTCATCATCAGCATTTTGAACTGCTCTTTTTAGAGTTTGTCGAGGGCACAAATTATATGGTTCATCTTCCCACCATAAATCAGAAAAAATCCAGACACAAGTCTTATCCCATGGACAAATAAGAATACTGTCAAGATCTGGAACAGGAATCTGGTCAGAATCATTAGGCCCTAATTCAGGAACGAAAGATACCGAATGAACAGCAAATTGAGGGCCTTTTCCTGCACATAATGCCTCAAATTCAGTCATTGGAATTGGTTTAGTTTTAGGAATACCTAACATATCAATCCAGCAGGATAAAATATACTTGACTCCTGCCTTCTCAAGTCTTGCTTTTTCTTCGGCAACGCGATTCTTTGATGGTAATGCATCTACCATTTTTGCGTGGTATATCTTAGTCATATCTTTTCCCTTTTATTTTATTCAATACAGTTTTAAAATTTCTCATGCGACTTTAATAAGAATTGATTTTTAAATGTGGCAAGCCCTTTCATTACTTCGACATCTTTTATATCATTGTTATTAAAGCAATGTTTCTCTAAGAACCTAGTTAAAGTTTCATCACCCTCAGAAGCAATCTCTACTAATAAGTCATAGCGCCCTGTGACCCATAAAATAAATACGATTTCATTACAATCTTGAAGTCTTTTAGCAACCTCACTAGGGCTTGAGTTAGATGCCACTTTAATGCCGAGCATTGAGTCTGTATCATAATTAATGGCAGAACGATCAACCAAAGCTTTAATTTGTAAAACCCCTGCATCCTTCATACGATTGACACGATTTCTGACAGTGCCCTCAGATATCTCAAGCGTTTTTGCTATTTCTTTAAAAGGCAATCTTCCATCAACCTCAAGCATATCTATAATTTGCTGATTTAATTTATCTTTAAGTGTGTCTCTTGTTGGCACACGAGTAATTTGATCACTATCTTTTAATTGATTTAAAGTCACTATACGATTGTTTGAATTATTCATATCAATATTTTAGTTTTGTGGCATATCTTCTGGATCTATTCCAGGTACGAAAGTTATTCCTGCCTGCTGTTTCCAATCATGCGGGTAGGCTGCATAAAATATCACACATTTTTCATCACACTCGTAAGCAATATAGTTATCTTTAGGTATATAGAGAACATCACCTGGGTTGCATATATACGAGTCGCCATCACAAGTTAATCTGAATGTACCCTCCATACAATAGATTATTTCATCACATGTGAGCTCCCATGGAACTGAAACCTGATTTAAAAAATTTAGGCCGCCACACATGGTATCACTTACAGCACTGGTTACAAAAGGCTTTATATAGCTTTTTCCAGGCTCTAGAGTATGTAAGCGATGCTCTATGTCATCAAATTTATATAGTTTTGGTTTATTATCTTTCATTATTGTCCTTATTAAGTTAACTCAAGTTTTTCATTTAGTTCTACTGTGTATCCATCTGGATCCTCAATAAATGCGAGTATACGAGTTCCAGCATTCATTGGTTTGGCTGGACTAATTATTTTTGCACCATTTGCTTCAAGATCCTCAACAGCTTTATACACATCTGGGGTCTCTATACAGATATGTCCCCAGCCATTGCCTTTATCATAATGCTCTTCTTGGTCCCAGTTATGAGTCAGCTCCAAAGCAGGAAACTCCCTCTCAGGGCCATAACCTACAAATGCGTTAGTGTATCTGCCGCCAGGATAGTCGGTACGCCTCAAAACTTGCATACCCAAAATGTTGCAATAGAAATGAATTGATTTTTCTAAGTCTAGAACTCTCATCATTGTGTGTGCTAACCTATAATCATTATTAAAATTAGTATCAGTCAAATTATTCTCCTTTATTTATTTTATTAATATTCCAGTAACTGCATTTGCAATCATTTCTTGAAATGCATAAACACTGTCTTCCCAGTGAGGAGAAAGTATGCCACCTTCATTTGCAACTGGAGAAGCTCTTCCAAGTTGTAATCTTTCACAGATTGCATGGTCTTCTTTATGCACATCCCACCAAAGATTCTTAATTGTCTCTACTTCTTCTTTTGGAACGGCTTGTCCTCCTGTTGAGTAAATAACTCTTTTTTGTTTTGTATGCCCTGAATCAATTGGGAAGTTTAAGTGCACCCCTATTTGATCTGGAAAATATCTCGCAATAACAAAATTTGGAAATAATGCGAAGTACCTTGAACTAACAGATAATCTCCCTTTAAATTTAACTTTATCATTTAAATCGATAGCGCTACCTACACACACTCCATCTATTAATGTGTAGTGATCTTGAAGAGGTTGATTAGTGGTAGTCTGATGAACAAACTGAACATGATATGGTTCAATAAAATTCTCCATAAGGAATTTCCAATTTGTTGAAATTTCTCCAAAATCTAATGTTGCTAATGGCTCTAAAAGCTTAAAGTTGATATCATCAAAATTCTTAATTAGTGGTGCAGCATAATCCTCAAATTCTGGTGCGGTACCGCTTAAATTAATGAATATCCAGTCATGCCAAGTAGCTATTTTTATAGACTTAAGGCCATGATCTGACATATTAAAATCTTTTAGTTGATTATCTTTTCCACCAAAAAATGGGGTGGCACAAAGATCTCCATCTAAACTGTAAGTCCAACAATGGTAAGGACAAGATAGCATAGATCCCACATTCATTGGCTCGTCAACTAGCTTAAGACAGCGATGTGAACAGGCATTATGAAAAGCATTAATTTTGCCCTTATTGTTCTTAATTAGAACGACTGGCTGTCCAGCTACTGTGATTGGTGTTGCATCTCCTGGCCTAATCAATTCATGAACAAAACCAACAAAAACCCAATTATCAGTGAACAAAGTATCGCACTCGGCACGAAAAAAAACATCACTAGTATAGGCTGAAGCTGGAAGCCCATGCTTATACTTGCCATTCTTGAGAAACGAAGACATATCAATTGTATTTTTATTCATTGCAGTCTCACTAATAAATAATCATATAATTATTAAGCCTTAATATTACATATAATGTAATAAAAAAGCAATAACTTTATAATAAAATCATTTATTTAACTAAAAATAAATAATATGTAATTTATTTGAGAATTATTTATCGCAAACAGTAACACAATATAAACCTAGTAAAGGTGAAGTCCAAATTTCGTTTGATGTGTGATGAAGCCCTGCCCTATATAAATAATTATTT
>FUWD013232455.1_pt1 | contig 15188 bp, 25 predicted proteins | sample 1063281 | NCBI WGS metagenome assembly FUWD01 (sample SAMEA79048168, study PRJEB19326) | metagenome | biome: marine | reverse complement strand
TACTGTCTGCGCTTGTGGTAGAAGCACCATCACTAGGTGCGCCAAATGTAGCTGTCTGACGTGCGTAGGAGCCACCAGACACTTCCGTTCCAGAACCAGCATCGGTAGGGTCGGTAATAAACAAACCAACGTACACAACAGCTGGGCTTGTGTAAGTGGTGTTGCGCAGTGTTGCGTTGATTAAAGCGTTTTCTAGATAGTTTGATAAAGCAGCCATGATTACCTCGCGGTGAGTTTCATTGTTAAAGGTACAGCACTATGTTCGGACGCATCATCTGCTGATGTTAGTGAAGCTACGCCGCGATCATACATTCCAGCCCATAATTGTATACGCCCATCGTTCATAAGATACGGCTCTGCCTCTACTAACGCCCCGTATAGCAGTAAATCGGGGCAGGTAGATAGAAACATATTGCTTGGGTTTGAATCCGTAAGGAACTCTGGAGAGTAGTAGTAAAGCATCCTCAACGTATAGTCTGAGTCTGGAACTGGTGCTAACTTAAATTCGTTCGCAATAATGGTGTAATTGACTGGTTTGCCAGATTCCGTCACACGAGCATTGCGGTTAAATACCGATGGAGTCATATACTCCAGCGGCTGGATAGGGTTGGTCACAATAAACAAATCCCGCAATTGCAGGAAGTCTATTGGTAAAGAAACGGTTTGGTCGCCGCCAGTTGTGCTTGTAACGGAAGACTTTAGCATCTGGCGTATCCTTAGATCGCGCCGTAGTCTGATCTCCGCTAACTGGATAAAGTCTGGAATTTGTACAGTTAAATCTGACCGAGCCAGATAACCAGCAATCGTCGTCTTCAATCCCGCATAATTTAAGATTGCCATTTCACGTCATCCCAAGAATATTCTTTTGTCCCGATGTGTTTGATAAAAGGCGATAGAACATGGTCAACATACGTCTTAACCCCGTAGTCCTGAGCCTTGATGCAGAAATGCACGTCCTCGCCGATAATGCCACCAGCGTCCGTCCATAGAATGTCAAACCAAGGCTGTGCCATCTTTTCAAACACGCTTCGACGGGTTAGCGTTACCCCAAATCCAACTGCCGAGATTTCCTCGACATAATCCTTGCCCCGTGTCTCTACCTTATGAAACACTGGGTTTCCCTCTATCATCTCTAGGTCTAAAGCCGTGGGTTTAATAGGCTCTACACGAGTGGTAGCGTTTACACCACAAATCTCTACATTGTGTGAAAGCAGTCTTTCTAACGTGTCTGCTGGAAACCGCATGTCTGAGTCAATCCAAAGGATAGCCGCTGCGCCTGCCTCTAGTGCTGTCTTAGCTAACTTTTCACGCTGGTGAAATATCAGCGTACCAGGCATCTGGTATATCTGTATCTCATCATCCGTGTTGCGGCTGTGGTAGCCAACCATCTTGGCTAGGTCAAAACAAAACCCTGACATTACTTGGTCTCGGCATGGAACACAGATAGCTAGCTTCATACTTGTCCTGGCCTTGTGCGAAAGAACCTGTTATCGGGGTCGTTTAAAAACATCTTGAACGCCTTTTCGTCGATCACCGCAAACCCACGCATAACGCGCTTTCGGTTTAATTCGTCTACCACTGTCAACGGCAACCGTGCAACGTGTGTCAGGTCTCCCCACTTATCTTGAGAAGTGACATCGTTGTACTGTCTTTTGTTCGCATCAATAATTTTAGATACGTCTTGCTTAGTCTCTAGGATAATCCCTCCGTCACCGTCTTCGTGTGCAACAGTGTATCTACCAGTAAAAGCGTCAGAGCTAAATAGTTTTGCCATAAGTATGGGGGGTGGAGAGGTTTTCCCCTCCCCTTTCTCCCTTTACCGAGCTGCATTGATGTCCGTAATTAAACCATGAGCCCATTCGTTTCTCATTTCAAGGGTCAGTTCAGCAAGAATCTGTGTCTTATCGCTGTCACCAGCTTTAGCCAGCTCGTTTGTGACGAAAGGTCGAAGGTAGGCAACTGCTGCGTACTCAGGATCAAGCACGAAGGCATCGCGTGAACGCAGGAAGCGATCAGGGACAACAGAGACTGAACCAAAGTCGCTGAGATACACGTCAGCCGCACCAATGATGGTGGTAGGCGCATCAGCAGGAGCCATGTAACGCTGTTCGGCGATACCAGCAAACGTTGACACTTTCTGCTTGATGGCTGGGCCAACCAACAGAATCTTAGGTGTACCACCCGATTCAAACACGCCACGGATGACATCCTTGAGCAGGGTTTCTGTAAAGGTACGCAATGTACCGTCTGAGCGCGTTGATTCGCCAATGGTCACTGGATCAGCACCAGACACACCTTCCGATGTGTTGGTCTTGAGCCATGACAACAAAGAACCCAACTTGCGGGCAGTTGAGCTGTTACCAGCCGAACGTGCCTGATTCGATGCCAAGATGGTCTCGATGTCGCGCTTAAGCTCTGAAGAAGCCTTAGCCAACTGATATGCCTTCTCTGACTTGCGACCAGCTTTGTTAACTGTGTCGAGCGTACCAGACACTTGAATCGTCTTTTGAACGATCTGGGTGTAGTTGCCCAAACGGGTCGTAGGAGCCAAAGTAGCTGACGATGCATCTGCACCTTCAACGGCAGCGTTTGCAGTGGTAGCAGCGGCTAGGCTGTCTGTCTGCCACTCGTGGAATACTGCGGTAGCCTTGGTACGAGCCAAGGTGTTAAGCAGTGGGGTCTCGGTGGGGCTGATGTCGTAAATGACATCGGTTAGGTCTTCGCGCTGACCAATAGCGGTGTGTGCTTGAAATACAGCCATGATACTTCCTTTATAAGAATCGTTCGAAAAGGTTAGCAGCGTCTTTCACTCGTCCTGAGCGTTTCAACTGCTGTTTCTGTTTGTTCACTTGATCCTGATCTGGTGAACGCTGGGCAGTTGCGCCAGACCTAAGCATCTTAGGAGCCTGAGATACTTTCTTTTGCACCTCTGGTCTATTCTGCATAAGTTTGTCGTACTGCGCCGCCTTGTACAGCGTCAGGACTGCACGAGAGTCATATACACTTGATAGTTCCTGATCCGAGTACCCAACGGACTTAGCAAAAGCACGAAGTTCCTTGCGGACTGTTTCGCCCTTCTCCTTGTCAGCAAAGTCGGGAATTACTTGAGCTAACTTCTGCGCCTCTTGAGCCACATGGCTAGACAGGTTTTGCGACTGTTCCGCTTGTTGCATTTGTGCAATTCGGTTCTGTTCCGCTTGTACTGCCGATAGCTGTTTCTCTTTCTGGCTTTGCTCTGCGACCTTTACTGCGTAGCCGATTGGATCGGTGTCTTTCAGTGCTTCCAAGTTCTCTTGGGGTGCTGACTGAAGCATTTGCTCAATCATTTGCAACCGTTGAGCGTACTGGTCTCTCAGTTGTGTAGCCTCTTGGATACGTGAACGCTCGGCTTCCACCGTTTTACGTTCTTCCGCAAGGGTCTGGGTTTTCTTTGTGTAATCTGCCTCAAGCTGATAACCACGAACAAGCTCATCAAGCGTTACCTCCCGTTCTTCGCCAGCGGCTTTGACACGGTATTTAGGCTGCTCTTCTTCCTGCTCTTCGCTATCCTGCTCTGCCTCTGGTTCGTACTCACCTTCGGCTTCCTCTGCCCCCGCTTGAACTTCTGGTTCGGTGTCTGGTTGCTCTTGCGAGTCCTCGCCGCCCATCATTCCAAGCAGTGCATCAGCGGCTGAATCCACTGATAGCGGCCCACTACCCTCTTGGGGTGTCATGTTTTCGCTCATCTTTCTACCCTATTACCTAGTAAATCCGCTAGGTGTCGGCATTGTCCCGACATGGGACGAATTACAGTATTTTCCACCGCTTTTCCAGTATCTGTTGACCGTCAGCAATAGAAGCAAAATGAGAAACAATCTCATTTATAAACTTTAGTTTTTGGTAAGCAGATTCACGAATCTCGTAGTCATCCGCCCTACTGTTCTCAAATGTCTGGACGCACCCATCACGCATGTTCTTGATCTCCTCAACAAAGAAATCGTCAGTAATCAGTAACTGTGCGCGTTGTGCTTTATCCATTAAACATCTTCCCCACCCATGTCTGCCGCAGAAGCATTACTAGGGCCAGTGTCGCTACCGATGCCATCGTCGCTGTAATCGTAGCCCATCTCATAGCCATAATTGATACCATCAAAATCATAACCCCCATTACTGTCGCTAAAGTACTGGGTGTTATTACGGCCACGATTGTTAAATTGTTTTTGATTTTTGGCTTCCTGAAACGCAGCAAAGTCACCAGGTCTGAATGCAGCTAACGGAGAAACATAATTCATAGGCAATTGGTTAACCTGCGGCAAGCCAAAGTCAAACGGTATAGCCCCACCAAAGAAAGGGTTTTGCGCCTGTACTGGCTGTCTCTGCATCTGCTGAATAGCCATAAACGGGTTGTACCCCATGTTGGTCATATTCATAGCCTGCATAGGCTGTTGCATTTGTTGTGGCATCGGCTGACGCATAGGCTGTTGCTGTACTTGAGATAACGCCGACTGAACCAGTGGTGCAATTCTCTGCATCGCCTGTGGATTGTTCTGTAATTCCTGCGCTATTTGTCCACTCATGCCAGCCTCACGTTTGCGGTTAAATCCGCCTGAAATTTTTGTTGTTTAAGCATAATCTCAGCAGACAGTTCTTCCCGCTTTAATTGTATATCAGCGGCTAGTTTTTCACGAGCAATCTGCATATCCAGCATTGCCTGTTCTCTGGACTGTTGTAGCTCTGAAGCAGCCTTTTCTCTCTCTGACTCTATATCTGCCTGTGCTTTTGCTTGGCGTAGTTGGATGTCTGCCATTGCCTTCTGCCGTGAAATTTCGTTTTGCGTTTCAGCTTGTTGTATTAACGCTTGGAGTTGTGGGTCTTGCTGTGGTGGCTTGGGCTGTGCCAGTGCCTGCTCAACCTCGGGCGTGATCTCGTTAAAGAACTCTTGGCTATCCGAGAACCCTGCCGCCTCAATAAACCTGCCCAACGTAGCGCGATACTGTCCGACAGTACAAAGTGGGTTGCTTGGCCCGTACTGTTGCAAGATAGCCTCTTGCTTGGCTAACACCATCTGTAACATCGCCATCTGCTCTTGCTTGTTGCCAGTTCCTAAGCCCACGTTGATTTGCATATCGTACTGGTTAGACCACGTACGTGGGTCTACCTCTACGTATTTGCCACGCAGCCGCATGATTGTCGGCTTGTCCTGATACTTGCAAACAAGCTGAAGAATGCCCATAAAAAGGCTTTGAACGCCACTTTCAGCAAATATTCGTGCAATTAGCTCTAACTTGCCACTACTAGCCTGTGTGGAAGCCGCTATAGCCGCCGCTGTGACGTTCTGTAGGATATTAGGGTCTAAGCCTTGCTGTGCGTCTGAAATTCCTGTGCGCTTGCTCTGCTGGTTGTCCAAGTATTCCAGCATTGGGAAGGCTTGGCTCATCACCTGTGGGATAGGCATCGGCACTACTGCGCCTGCGTTCTTCATCCGCACCACACCACCAGGTGTTACAGATAGCAAATCATCTAAGTTAACCTGTCCTTCGACAGCACCAACACGGGCATTGTTCGATAGGTACAGGTTGTCCAACATCTGGCGCACAACAGTGGACTTGATTAGCTGAATATCCATGGTTCGGTCAGCCATCGACTCGCCAAAGAACTTGTGCGGGATTGGGATAGGGCAGATAGAGTGAAACGGCATATAGTCCGTCTCTACGTCTGCCAAAATCTCAGAACCTGCATAGAACACCTGGCGTAGTTCAGCGATACCATCACCGTCCACGTCTGTCCTGATGTAGCACTCGTAGACCTCGATTTCTTGCATTGCCTCATCTAGGCTGGTGTCTTGGTGCGGTTGCTCACCCTGCGAGTACCGAGCCAGTCGCTCACCCGTATAGCTTATTTCGTCGTAGCTCGGTAGGTTGCCCACTATCTCTGGGTCAAATCCCATTGCAATCAAGTCTGAACGTGGCAATAGTTTACGCTGTGCAACGAAAGGCGATTCCTTGATATTGATCGCACGCTTGGAGATTAAGAATTCCTCTGGTGCAATGTTCTCGACCTTTACGCCGCCGCGCTTGATCTTCTTGCTGACAACCACACTGTGGCTACGGAACATAGCAGGTTGACCCTGCTCATCTACCTCGCCCGTCTCAACCTCTGATGTGTCCTGCTCCAGCACTTCACGCTGGCCATCGGACATCAGGAGTATTAGTTCTTCGTCTGATAGGTTCTCGTATGTCTCTTTTGTGACATCAACCCTATCGTCCCAGTAGGCTTTTACCAAGCCCACCTTCTGCATTAGCGCGTCTTTGAAGAAGTTGTGCAGGACGGTGAAGCCAGGGTTCTGTGTATAGAACACCCAGTTGCAATACTCTGTCGCTTGCTTTGCTCCCTCATCATCATTCGGGCCACGGGGTTCAAACCGGACAATCTCGTCTGACTGCGTAAACACACGGATAAGCTGCGGCAACGCGCCGTCGATAGCCTCAGCCACCTCGCCTGTCACCACCTGACTACGGCCCTCGACTTCATTTCCGAAGGGTTGGCGCAAGTAATACTCTAGCGCCTTAGCACGTGCTTCGGTAGTCTCGCTGTCCAGATAGCCGATAGCGTTGTCTATTTCACTAGCCAAGATCGACTTTAAACGGCCCTCATCCATGCTTATTTTCCTCTTTGGTAGGTCTGCCACGCTTCGGTTGTTCTGCTAGCTTCTTCTCTAGCACCTCAACCCTGCGTACCAGTGCCTCGTAATCTTCTTTGGTAGGCTGGTCGCCTCTGGTTTTTACCCACATATCAAAACCCCAGTAAACCTTTAACTCTAATTTCGTTCATTTCAGCAAATGGGTTTTTACCTTCCGATATACGCCGTAAAGCAAAGTCTATTGCTTTGTCATATATAGCATCAGGCACTTCCCTACCCTCCGCTAACAAACTCATTTCTTCGCTTGATAACGTAGGCACAATAAGAGGCGCAGATACTTGCTTGCCATTAACATCAAATGATGTTGATAGCTCAGTCATTGGCACACCGGATGATGTGGGCATCTCCCCAAAGTAGCCCAGACCCTTAGCTTCAAACGGCTGGCTACCAATAATATCTTCCCAGCGCAAGCCATAAGGCGCTAGTCCCATTCTTCCGTAAGGCGTAAGTCCTTGATCGCTCATACTACCCACCCCAAGTTAACGTTCAGCGGCTTAGACCAGCTAGACGTGTCGTTCATGCCAGTTGCTAGATAACGAAACGAGTCACTACCGTGGCTTGCCCAGTCGTGTAATGGTTTGTCATAAAAAACATTACGCTTCTCATCGTACTCCCTGCGGTAGTTTCTCAAGCATTCTAAACCCTGCTTTACCTGCGGGACATTAAACCAACAGTCTGGCAACATCCTACGTACAGCTTGTATGCCATCGTCTATGCCTAGCCGTGGGACTACAGTACAGTCTAGTCCGGCCTCCTGCAATACCTCTAGGCGGCTTCTGCCTGTTCCTAGCTCCCGAACCTGTACGTCGTGCGGTAGTAAATGTTGAGCCTTAAACCAGTCCCGCTCTCTTAGTTCTCTAACGTACCAGTCCAGACCCACACCGTGGTTCTCTATGTAATCTAGTAAGCGAATTTCCTTACCTACCGTCTGCGCTACCCAGATAGCAGTGGAGTCACCCATACCTAGATCCCAAGCAACGTATGTCTTGCATAGGTCGTCGCGCTTAATCTCTGCGAACCTGTGTTCCGTCTCTAGCTCGTTTAGTATCTTGCCGAAGTAGCTGCCCTCGATAGCAGCATGAAAACTACACTCAAACTCTTGAGCGTACTTGTCATCCCCCATCTCTCGTTTTGCAGCAGATAGTTCCTCTACATCTAATATGCCTGTTTTACTAGCCTTAAACTCTAATAATGCCCAGTCTGGCTCTACCTCGGCCCTGTCTCGCAGTTCCTTAAAATGGTTCTGCCCCTTCGGTGTCCCGATGAATATAGCTTTGCCTTTTCTGTCTGCCAGTGCAGGACGGATAATTTCAGTCCAAATACGAGGATTCTGGTCGGCAATCTCATCTAGTATTACCAAATCAAAGTACTGGCCCCGTAGCGAGTCTGGGTTGTCTGACCCGTATAGCTGAATCCTGCGATCCCAGAAGTCTACCCGCAGCTCGGCAATGTTAGCAGTGGCCCCAAGTGGTCGTGTGTAGTGGGTCAGGTAATCCCACGCCACCCTCTTGGCTTGGCTATACGTAGGTGCTATATAACCTATCCTTGGTCTATCTAGCTGGCACTCTATTGCCGACCTGATAGCCTCGTTTATCGCCGCTACTGTCTTTCCAAAACGACGATGAGCCGCTACTACTACAAAACGGCTATCCTCTGCCGCCTTGTGTATAGCTAGCTGGTGTTCTCTAGGACTATAGGGGATTAGGATCTCTTTCATCCGCCCCACTTTACTGAGACTTTTAGATCGCCACCGTCCTGGCCTGTTACCTCTGTCCGGCCTAATTTCGGTAAGTTGTACTCCATCAGCTTAAGGTACAAGTCCATTGCCTTATCTGGTGCTGGCTTAACGCCTAAACTCTCATCGCCCAAAGCAATCAAATCCAGCCACTCCTGCACTCTATGTACGTTACCCTGTACTAGGCTAGCAATGGCTTGTTTCATCTCAACTGTGGTCTTATTAGCCGCCCCCTTGGGTCTGCCTCTGCCACGGTTGGTTAAATTCTCAGAATTTCCGTTCTCTAATTTATTCATTTTTTCCCACTCCTATCGGGTCATGGGTAGTTAGGGTTAATACTTACTTACCGCACTCGTTTCACTGGTACAGGCTGGAATGATACAGCTTTATTAGAATCGAGCAATCCTTTATAGCCATACTGGTAAGCAAGCCTTTCTAAGTCCGTTAGAGATTGTGCCTGTTGATCTGCCCCATAGATGCCTCCATAAGGCCCTTCACTTGCTGGCATTCTATTTTTTACAAACGATAAATAGCTCAATCTTTCTGGGTCTTGAGATACATCATAAAACCCACCCGTCTGAGTTTGGTATCTATTTAACCCTAATCCAGCTTCTGGAATTGGAGAGTCTCCACGATACATAAATGTTCTTGGTACTATAGGCTGCTCCGTTTGAGACAACCTAGATCGTTCAGCACCCTTAATTCCAGTTCCGTACATTTGAGGGTCTAAAGCAATAATATCTGGAGACCTACTAAAATGCGTAAATATTTCTTCTTGCGAAGGAAATTTAGCAGGAGCCGCAGTTGCTAAATAATCTGGTATTCCGCCAGAAAAGTCCACTTTAGTAAACTCTGGTGGCAATATGATAGATGCTTGCTTTGCGTACCCCCATTTGCCTCCTAATTCACGCAGTGTTTGACCAATACTATTAAATTCTTCTATATCACCCTTTCGTTTTGCTTCATATTGGAATTTGCGTAAATCTTCCATTTCCTTATACAATTCAGCATTTACTGGAGTGTAATTCACAAAACTATTTTGCCCTCTTGTTTCTGATGTCATGGCGAGTCTAGCAAGTGGCGAATACATTTGTTGGTGAGATGCCCACGCTATTTCTTCGCCTTTAGGCCCAAACGAATTTCCTTTTATAGCATGACCAAAATAATCATGTACTGCTCTAAATTGTTCGTTAGAGTTTAACCCTGTTTGAGAATCTATTTTGTTCAAAAATTCGTGTGCATCACCGCCACGAAACACTGTTAAGTGATTGTGGCCTAAAATATCACGCAACATTTCACCAGAATCTAAATAATTTAAATCGCCTTCATGGAAAGACATTTTAATTGGCAAAGAACCAAATTGATCCGATGTTTCTGTTTCAAGTTGTTTGTAAGATTGTTCAACTAAATCGTCATAATTTTTAATGCCCTTTTGTTTAATCACAGGGCCGTACTCTGGATCATTTAGATAAGATTCAAAAATAGTATCTTTAGGGTATTTATCAGGCATTTCACTGGCTATTTCATACGCTCTACCAATTCCTGACTGTTTTGGCAAACTACTAGAAGGCATAGATAATTGCAAATCATAAGGACGTCCAAGGTTTTGTTCGGCCAAAGTATTTGCAATTTGAAAGGCTTTGTTGGTTTCTGGCTTATTTAGGAAAGATTGAATTTCCCTGTTCGCCTCTTGTTCGCTAACGCCATATACAGAGAGTCCGTTTCCTCTAGCGGAGGCAACTGTTCCAGGATATACCCCTTCTCCCGCATTTTTTCCAAATATTTGCTGTGGTTGTCCTGTAACTCCTGTAGGTTCAACTTTGAGGACGTTTCCTTCTTGTTTTGTTGTAAAGGCTGGTTTTTCATCTGTTAATAATCCACGCTGAGTTGGTAAATTGTTAAATGGTTTAACTAATTTCTCTGGATCAAATATTTGATAAGTAACTTCGTTACTATCAGCCGACCTCGTAACATCAAAACCAGATTGTTGTATCGCTTTTGCTGACTCTGGCGACGTTCCATGGAAAATAGGCAACATCTCATTAGCTTGGGGCATAACGCTTCCAGGCGGAGGCTGGACAGCGTCAATCAAACCTTTGACTACGCGCTGGGCAGCCCTTGGAGCCTTAGCTATCGTCCCCAGACCAGCCGCAACTGGAGCAAATGGCCCCAATGCTGCCGCTGATAGGGTAGCCGCATCACCAGCAGCACCCAGCCCTTGTAAAACCGCTGTAAGGTAATTGCCTTGGCTAATGTTCTGCTGAAAGCCAGTCTCTGTCCCACCCTGTGCTGAAGGGAATGTACCAGCGTAGTCAGAAAAGCCTGCGCCTGGTGCGAAACCCAGCCCTAATAACCCCAACTGGTTAGCAATTTGTCTACCGCTATCACCCAGAAAGCCTGTACGTACAAAGTTCTCTGGCGTTGAAATCTCAGCTTCAGGTCTGGTTTGCAACAAGCTATTAACAGCCGTAGGACGGAATGCGGGCTGTTGTGGCGGTAACAGCCTATTGAGGTATTCTTGCAAACTGTCCATACGCTACCCGTTGGTTACTTTTTCTTAGCCGTTTTAGCGGCTTCCTTAAACGCTTTAGCACTAGGCGAACCTTTAGACCCTACCTTCCGCATACGCTCTTTGCTACCGTCCTCTATGCGCTTGCGTTTGGCATTGATATTGGCATACAGACCTTTCACTTGTAGCTCTTTTTTTCTTTCTTCATCTTGCCGTATGCAGCCTCGGACTTCTTGCCCTTCGCCGCTTCTTTCATACGATTCATAACGCGCTTTGCGTTGTCTGTGCCTTTCTTGCCTGATCCCATCATTTCAGCATTCCTTAAAAAAAACCCGCACGTAGCGGGTAAAGGTCTTCTAAACCAAGGAGAGAGCAGAAACACTGCCCCGTGGAAATAGTATCAAGTTTTTCAAAGATATGCAATTAGCGAAGTTCATCTAAAGCGACCTGGTAAAACCGCCTTTGTATCATCGTTATTTTCTCACCTGCTTTGTCACGCTCCTTTAGCCTCTTAGCCCATCTTTTGTGGTCAACGTTGCCTCTGTCATCGACAGGCGATTTAAACGCCTCTGCTGCGATCTTAGCTAATTCCCTGTCTACCACGTCAGCAGCAGCTTTTGGTTCGCTTAACGCCATCGATTCAGGTCTAGGGGCTTGTTTGCACAAGTGTTTAAACTCAATTAGGTTTGGCACCTTAACCGGCAGGTTTTCCAGTGCCCATCCGAGAGCGTTTAGGTTTGTTGTGTAGGCTGCAAGTTCGTGCGCCCATGCTGTCTTGAGGTCTACCAAGGAGACCTTATCCCATTTGTTTACAAATTCAGCCCCGTAGGTAGCGGTTAATCTTTGAAACAATCTTTCTACTGCGTTTACAGGTAAGCTCATTTGATTCCCCTTGTCTGTGCTATTGCAATATCAAAAACGTCTGGCTCGTATGCCTTTCCGGTTGCTTCGGCTACCCATTCTCTTTGTTTGTCAGCCCATGAGGTTTTTGTTTTATCAGTCATCCAGTCAGCTTTAAACCCAGCCCAACCACGTGAGCATATCTCTTGCAGCGCGTCATTTAGGCTTATCCCCGCTTTGCGCGCTTCACGTTCTATTCCTTTTATTGCAGTTGGTGTGATTGATGCTTTTTTTGCTTTGCGTTGCTTAACAAAATCTTCCCAGACAGATTCAAGCACGCCGTCAGGCGGTGCTATATCTTTTATATGTTTAATGTTTAATGGTTTATGTTTTATGTTTGGTTGAACGTCCGTTGAACGTCCGTTGAACGTCCGTTGAACGTTTGTTGAACGTCCGTTGTTACGCCTTTGTGCAGAAGCCTTCCCGGCAACCGATGCCTTAGTACTTTTGTCTTTGTAAGCGTTAATTTCCTTATCTGCGCGAGTGTTTATCCACATTTTCTCGTTGTCATTTGTAAAATATGTGCGTAAAACGTAATCCACTTCGCCAACGTTATCCCTCATGCCGATCAGACGTGCAACGTCCGTTGAACATCCGTTGAACGGACGTTCAGCAAGGTAGTAGTAATCGAGTAAGCGTCTGTAAGCTAAATCCTCAAGTAGGTTTAGCCCTTTGGTGTGACTGGCGTAATCGCCAATGTTGAATTGATAGTAGTGCATGTAACCCCCTTCAAGGCTTGTCTTCACTATAGAGACAAAGGCAGGCGGGTGAAGGTGTCCGCTTTTCGGAAGCTATCCTAGCCTTGTCAAACCGTTAAGGTCAAGTAATTATAAACTAGTTTACGACACTTATTTACTTGCCTAATTAAAAATAACTATTAATAAACGTAAACCTATAGATATATATTCCACACAAGTGATGCAATATGTGTTGAAATGTAGTTATCAACCAAGGAGAAACAAAATGAAATTCACTACACGTATTTGCGGTATACAGTGCCAAGTGCGTATAAAAGACTTTAGCGCTGGCAATCATAACGCATCCTCAGCAGACGATTTCCACGGTGGGTTTGACTTTGAGGTGCTCGACAAGAATGGTCACAACGCTGACTGGCTAGAGCGCAAGATGGGCTGGGACGATGAGCAACAGCTAACGCACGAAATTGAAACCCAATACTTTGAACTCTACTAGGAGACACACATGAAAAAGAAACTACCAGACCCCAAATTAGTATCCAGAAAAGAGTACCGGTATGACAAAGCAATGTTGGAGGCTATCAAGCGTATCGGCTCACAGTCTAAGCTAATTTCAATCTCAAGCAATGTAAAAGAAGTGTTTTTGGGATGCAACAGATGAAAGACGTATTTGTAAACATTCGCATGACTGCTGACATGAAAGCACAGATTTCCGCCTTAGCCGTGTCTGAGCATCGGTCACTGTCCGGACAAATAGCACTCATGCTACAGAGCAGGTTAGCCAGCGTACCAAATGATGTACGTACACGCCCCAAAGTGACGGTAAACACCGATTTACCTGAAAGCGTTTTTGAGGGAGATAGAGATGATTATTGAAGCAATGCAACAAGCCATCGCCGCGCTTAAGAATACGTGGGTTCCTGATGTGCAGGAAGCTAAAGCCATAACCGCTTTTAAAGCCATAGACGCTTTAAGAGAAGCAATTAGGGAGTATGAAGTTGATCGCGAATGGGTCGGGCTCACAGACGACGAGATAGCCTTCATCTACTGCGACCCCCAGTCTGATGCTCACTGCCATCTCTTCGCTCGTGCTGTTGAGGCTAAATTAAAGGAGAAGAACAATGCTACCGCTTGAGTGGATAGACAAACTGTTTCTAAAGCTGGCTATAGTGTACGGTGTGGATATTGCTAAACGGTATTCTGGGCTAAGAAGCTAAAGAAACGCCACGAGGCTGGTGAAAAGCTATCACTAATTCAAATTAAGTTATATACCGAGGTGTTAAATGGATAAAACCTGTTCAAACTGCAAGCATTGGTGTTACGCCGGAGGTGAAGAAGGCCGCTGTAGACGATACCCGCCCGTAATACTTCATAACCTAATCAATAAAGGATGTATGTTTGAATCAGAATTGCTTCATTTGTGTACTCAGCCAGTTTCAGTAGATACAGATATGTGTGGCGAATGGTGTTATGACTTTGATGGCCATAACGGTTATCCGTTTGACTCAAGTCCGTTTGACCGAACAATGTAAGGTACATACAGATGACGCTTACTCTTAGAACCACCAAGCACCTCCGACAACAGGGCTATATGGTCGCCACTGTTGAGACGTACAACTATTTTACAAAACGCAAGCACGACTTGTTTGGTTGCATTGATCTGTTGGCTATCGGCAACGGTGAGACCTTAGCTATCCAAGTTACCAGTAAGTCCAATATGTCTTCCAGGATACACAAGATTGAGGACAGCGAGGCATTGCCTGAGATGTTGCGCTCTGGCTGGCGTGTGCTTGTACATGGCTGGTGGAAAAACAAAAGCAATCGGTTTGAGTTGAAAGAATTTGAGTTTTGACAATTAGGGAAAACACCTATACACAACAGCAACACAAACGAACACAATGTAGTTTCTAACCAGGAGAAACAAATGTACAACAACACAATATACGCAATCGGCGCAGCAGTTACAGTAGCCATCGTAACCTTCGTGACCATAGGATGGATCGTATTATGAATATTCAAAAAATTTGCCAGACAATGTCGGCACTAGCTGGTTCAGACAGTTTTCCACAGAGTGACAAAGAGTGGTGGATTAACTACTTTTGTGACCCCTGTTCTAGTAGAGCGTCTGATCGTCCACATTGCTGAGTCTTACCACTCCTCAGATGAGGATATGAACAAGCTCCTAGATATGGTTGAGGGTCACATCCAGCGTGTTAAGGAGCGCGAAGATGAGTGTGTATAAAAAACTAGAGGCTATCCAAAAGTCGCTGAAAGCACCCAAAGGTCAAATGAACAAGTTTGGTGGCTACCGTTACCGTTCTTGCGAGGATATTCTGGAAGCCGTTAAACCTCTGCTAGACGGTGCTGTGGTTACCCTGAGCGATACCATCCGAGAAGTTGGTGGTCGTGTTTATGTAGAGGCTGAGGCGACATTTGTTGATGGTGAAAATAACATTACAGTCACTGCATACGCTCGTGAAGCAGAAACCAAGAAAGGAATGGATGAATCCCAGATAACTGGTGCGGCTAGTAGCTATGCTCGTAAGTATGCGCTAAACGGTTTGTTCTTGATGACGACACCAAGGATGCCGACGCGACCAACGTAGGAGAGCCACAGGACGTTTCTGTGGCGATCAAGGGTGTTATGTCAGCCGAGTCGCTAGATGCGCT
>FUWD013266156.1_pt4 | contig 15197 bp, 23 predicted proteins | sample 1063281 | NCBI WGS metagenome assembly FUWD01 (sample SAMEA79048168, study PRJEB19326) | metagenome | biome: marine | reverse complement strand
GAAACTAATACTATAATACTAAGTCATGATTAATGAAAAAATTGAATTCCAACAAATAGGCATAGCTATCGTAACTGTTTCTGATACCCGAAATATTGATAATGATAAATCTGGTAATTACTTAAAAAAATCAATTTTTGAAAAAAGACATAACGTCATAAAATATGAAATTATTAAAGATGATGTAAGTTTAATTCAAGATACGCTACGAGAACTTAGCCATGATAGCTCCATAGATGTTATCATCACAACTGGTGGAACCGGATTAACTGGTAGAGATAATACAATTGATGCTATTAAAGATATTTCAGAAATTGAAATACCTGGATTTGGAGAGCTATTTAGATATTTAAGTTATAAAAAAATTGGAACATCAACGATACAATCACGATCTACTGCATTTTTAGTAAATAAAAAATATGTATTTTGCTTACCAGGTTCAACTTCCGCAGTAAAAGATGCTTGGGAGCAAATATTGTATTATCAATTAGACATAAGACATAAACCTTGTAATTTTATTGAGTTGATTCCAAGATTAAATGAAAAATAATATTATTGGTGTTGACGAAGTTGGTAGAGGCTCTCTTGTGGGAAGTGCTATTATTTGTGCTTTTAAATCTTCTGATGACATTTTTAAAAATTTTCCTTATGAGTTACGGGACTCTAAAAAATTATCAAAAAAAAAGAGAGAGTTAATCTATGAAGAATTAAAAAAATTAAAACTCCAAGGTGATGCGAATTATTCTATTACATTTGGGAAAAAAAAATTATAGAAAAATATAATATTCATAAAACAGTTCTTTGGTGCATGAGCTCTTCAGTGAAGAAAATTTATCGAAATTCTGACAAAATTATAATAGATGGTATCTTTATTCCCGATGATTTAAAAAATCTTAATATAAAAGCTGTCATTAAAGCTGATGATAAATTTGCACAAGTTTCTGCAGCCTCAATAATAGCAAAATGCTTTAGGGATAACTTAATGAACAAATTGCATACGTATGATAATCGATTTTTTTGGCATAAAAATGCTGGTTACCCAACTAAAAATCACATTGAAAGTATCAAAAATTTCGGCATCAGTAAGTTTCATCGAGAAACTTATCAACCTATTTCTCAGTTTATTAATAAGTTATAACCAAAGATATCAACAGATATTTTCAATATACTAATTTTTGATTCAATAAGTATGTAAGATTCCAATTTCATGAAACTAAATACAATATATCAAGGAAACTGTGCGGATTTATTTAAAAAAGTTAAACATAAGTCTGTGGATTTAATATTTCTTGATCCTCCTTATTTTCTCCAATTAAATAAGCAATTAACTAGACCTAATCACTCAGTCGTTAAGGGTGTTGAAGAGGAATGGGATAAATTTAATGACTATAAGGAATATGATCTTTTCACTTACAACTATTTAAAAGAATGCAAAAGGGTTTTAAAGGATGACGGTACTTTATGGGTGGTAGGCTCTTACCATAATATATATAGAATTGGCTCTATTCTTCAAAATTTAGATTATTGGATATTGAATGATGTAATTTGGTCTAAAAAAAACCCTCTCCCTAACTTTAGAGGAACGAGACTAACTAACGCTCATGAAACATTACTTTGGTGCTCTAAATCAAAAGAATCAAAATATAAATTTAATTATCATGCTCTTAAAACTGCAAATGAAGATAAGCAAGAAAGAAGTATATGGGAGTTCCCTATTTGCTCAGGCAAAGAAAGATTAAAAAATAAAGAAAATAAAACAGCTCACCCTACTCAAAAACCATTATCTTTAATGAAGAAAATTATCACACAGTGTTCTTCAGAATCGGATGTCTTACTAGAACCATTTGCTGGAACAGGAAGTTTCTGTGCTGCAGCTAAATATCTTGGAAGAAATTTTATAGGTTTTGATCAAAATAAAGAATATGTAGAATTAGCTACAAAAAGAATTAAAGAAATAAAGCAAGTTGATGCAAGTGTTTTAGAGCCACTAGAAAAAGATACCCCAAAAAAGAAAATACCTTTTGGTAACTTAGTTCATGAAGGATACCTGGAGCCCGGCGAAATTCTTTATAGTATTAAAGATACTCATAGGGCTACTATACAATCAGATGGATCTATTAAAATTGATGATAAAAGAGGATCAATTCATCAAATCGCAGCTTTAGTTAACAAAACTAGTTCCTTTAACGGATGGGATTATTGGCATTACAAAAATAAAGATAAGAAACTTGAATCAATTGACGTCCTAAGAAGCAAATTAAGAGACTAATTTTAAAATTTTTTTATATAAGGTAGGAAGAGGTAGATCCTTAAGCTCTTTAGAAGAATACCATTTAAAATTAATATTTTTAAAATTTAATAAAATTTCAAAAATATTAATTTGTAAATTATGATTTGTAATCTTATATTTTAATACTTGGGTTTTTTTTAATTTATTTGTCTTAATTATTTCCTTTACTATTAAATCTTTACTATTTGGCAGATGCTCAAAACCATTAAAAAAACTTAAATTGGGTTTTTTTAAAAATGCTATTTGCTTTTTATATTTCATAACAAGAAAATCTACCTTTAGGTTTTTCATTAATTTTTTTTTTGTTTTCATCAAATAGATTTTTTTTTGATTTTTAGAAAATAAATATTTTTTTAAATTCAAATTATTAATTTTGAGGTTATTATTTTTTTTGATAGCTGAAGCCAGATCCATTAAGGATTCCGTAAAGTCTCTGCTATGATTTTTAGGCCAAATAAATTCAAGTATCTCCTCTATTTGTTTATGACTTAGATCAGTACCATATAGGCCTGAAAAAAGTCTTTGAATGTTAATATCAACAGGTGTATCCGGTATATTATAACCTATAGTTCTAATAGCTGAAGATGTGTAACTTCCTACTCCTGGTAAATTCATCAAAAGGTTTTTTTTGCTTGGAATTTTAAATTGATAAGCTGTATTTATGATATTAACAGTATTCCATAAATTTCTTGCTCTTCGATAATACCCAAGTCCAGACCAATAAACTAATAATTCTTTTTCAGAAGATTTTGCAAAAGACTTAAAATCAGGATATTTTTTAATGAATAATGGGAATTTTTTTTCAACAGTGCCAACAGTGGTTTGTTGAAGCATAATTTCAGAAATATAAGTAGTGTAAGGTGATCTTTTTTTCCTCCAAATTAACTTTCTATTATTTTTTTTAAACCATAGTAATATCTCTTTAGTAAAATGTCTTTTTTTAAGAAATTCAGCAAATTGGATGATGTCGCTTTTCATTTAGTCAATCACCTTAATAAGAAAAAATTAAAATTAAACCTACTTCTAATTAAAGATTGGGAAAAGATCGTAGGAAGTAAATTAATTTATAAGTCAAATTTAAAAAACATAGCCTATGACCAAAAATCTGATTCTTGCTCAATTGAGATAGCCTGTGACCCTTCTATAGTTTTAGAACTGAGGTCTCAACTCCACGAAATAATATTAAGAATAGAGCAAAGCTTAGGCATAAAAGTGAAAAAACTCAATTTTTTTCAGGATATTTTTGTGAATCAATTAAAAAAAAATACATCAAATGATGAAAATGATGTAGGAAGATCAAAAAATACTAATAAATCGGAATTAAATGATATAAAAGATAATGAGGTGATTTCAATTTTCGAAAGAATTAACTTATCAATTAAAAATGAAAAAAAATAGCATCATATTAATAATTCAAATTTTTTTAATTGGCTCATTATATGCAGAAGAAATTAGTTATAAGGACTTTATTAATGAAGAAATCCCTCTCATATCCTCTGAAAACCCTAATGCCGTAGACATTATAGAATTTTCTTCATTTACTTGTTCACACTGTAGGGATTTTCATAATAAAAGTTTGCCCGAAATTAAGAATTCTGAAATTATCTCCAATATTAATTATTATATAATTGATTTTCCTTTAGATTATTTTGCTTTTATGCATCAAGAATTGCTAGTTGTATGGGAAAATAGTCTACATTTACCGATATTGTTTATGATCAACAGGATGTATGGAAAAAATTATATAAAAGTTCAGATCCTGAAAGTCGTTTTGAGGTAGAAGATAGCCTTATCAATTACGCTATTCAATTAGGTCATTCAGAGGATGAATTACTTCAATGTATTGAAGATGAAGAAATGCAAAATAAGCTATTAGGCAAGCAAATTGAAGCTCAGGAAAAATTTAAAATTGAGTCAACACCTACATTTTTAATTAATGGTGAAAAATTTTTAGGAAATCAGTCTGGATCAAAGTTTATAGATATTATAAAAAAAAAATTAACAGAATAAATTGTTAAACTTACAAAAATTATCAATTAAAGGATTTAAATCTTTTGTAGAGCCAACTGAAATTGAAATTAAACCTGGATTAACTGGAATAGTTGGTCCTAATGGATGTGGAAAATCTAATATTGTCGAAGCAATTAGATTTGGGTTAGGTGAAGTTTCGGCTAAACAATTGAGAGGTAAAGAAATTGATGATTTAATTTTTGCAGGAACCGATAATAGGCCTTCGTGGAATCTTGCGGAAGTAAGTCTTCATTTAAATATTGAAGGGACAACTTCAGAAAAAAAATATGAAGCTAAAGACATTGAAATCAATAGAAAAATTTATAGAGGTGAAGGGTCAAGCTCTTTCATTAATGGTAAAGAAGTAAGATTAAAGGATGTTCAATTACTGTTTGCGGATGCGTCTACCTCAGCTAGATCTACTTCTATAGTTAGCCAAGGTAGAATTGGCGCAATCACTCAAGCAAAACCTGAAGATAGAAGGATGGTTTTAGAGGAAGCTGCAGGTATTTTAGGTCTGCAAGCAAGAAGACATGAAGCTGAACTCAAAATCAAAAGTGCAGAAAGTAATCTCTTAAGAGTTGAAGATGTTATTAAAACTTACGAAGAACAATTAACTATTCTAAAAAAACAATCCAAAGAAGCCGAAAGATTTAGAAGTATATCAACACTTATTAAAAATGCAGAGGCGTCTGTTTTTTTTGTAAAAAGAGAGACTGTCAATAAACTCATTGAAGAATTAGAGACTGAAAAAAAAGAAATAGAATTTAGAGTTAACAATCAAAAAAATGAAGTATTAAGAAATAATGCTTCATATGAAGAACTAAAAATAAAAATACCTCCTATGAGGGAAAAATCATACTCACTTAATTCTGAATTAGAAAGACTCGATATGTCGATTGAAAATCTAAAACAAGAAGAATTGAGATTTGAGGAACATAAAAGTAATTTAGAGTATCGTCTAAGCCAGTTACAAAAAGATCTAAATGCTGAAATTTCTCAAAAGAATGATACTCAATTAAAGATAGAGCAGATTAATAAAGAATATGAAGAACTAGGTAGTAAGGAATTTAAAGAAGGCGTTAGCGACGATTCAAAAGATCGATCCGACAAGAGTCTTTTAAATCAAATTGGTTTTAAAAAAGATTATGAAAAAGTTGTTGCAGCCATCTTTGGAAAAGAGCTACTTGCAGCTCTAGAAAATGATGGTGCTTTTTATTGGTCAGAGAAAAATGACTTAATTCCTTCAACTAAATTTAATTTTCCCTGCACAATTGCAAGTGAAGTAATTAAAGGTCCTGATCAAATTTTAAATAAACTTAACTATATAGCTATTTTAGATCATCAAGATAAAGGTGAGGAGTTTTCAAAAAAACTATTACCTGGTCAGGCTATTGTAGATGTTTCAGGAAATTTTTGGAGGTGGGATGGTTTATTTATATCAAACGATTACGAGCAAAATATATCTTCCATTATAACTGAGCTAAAAGAAAAAAGACTTAATGATTTAAAAAAACAAATGAATGAATGGAAAGGAATCTTAGATTTAACCAGTCAGAAAATTAAGAACTTAAATGAAAGAATCAGCACTACTCAACAGGAAGTTGACCTTTCAGGTTCTAGTCCTGAAAATATTGAAGAAAAAAGACAATTTATTTTAAATAAAGTACAGGAACTTAGATTAGAAAAAAATACCTTTGATAATGAATTACAAAAAGAAGAGATTTTACTTGAATCCTTATCTAAAGAACTCCGCAATACTGAACAAAATTTTTCTATCATCAAAGAAGGTATGATTAGAAAAGAATCTGAAATTCAAAATCAAAAAAATCTTTTAGCTCAATTGGCATCTAATTGCCTAGATAAAATTGGTATTGACCTTATAAATTTAGAAAATGAAATTCCTGACTTTAAAAAAGATACCAGTTTGGAAACTGCCGAAAATAGAGTATCGAGACTTTATTCAGAGAGAGAGAGAATTGGTGCTGTAAATTTATTAGCTGAAGAAGAATATTCTAATCTTCGGACAAAAGTAGATGAAACAATTAAAGATAAAAATGATATTCAAGAATCAATTGAAAAAATTAACACAGCTATTAATAAAATTAACAAAGAAGGTATCGATCGTCTAAAGGATGCTTTTAAAATTGTAAATGAAAACTTCGAAAGATTATTTACAAAACTTTTTGGTGGAGGAAAAGCCTATCTTAAATTAGCACAAAATGACGAAGACCCTTTAAATTCTGGTTTAGAAATTTATGCCAGCCCTCCAGGTAAAAAAATGCAAAATATTAATTTACTTTCTGGTGGCGAGCAGGCTTTAACTGCAATTTCATTATTATTTGCTGTATTTATCGCCAATCCTTCTCCTTTTTGTATTTTAGATGAAGTAGATGCTCCTCTCGATGATAATAATGTCGATAGATATTGTAGTATGGTTGAAGAAATTTCTGAGATGGTTAAAACTAAATTTATAATTATAACTCATAACAGAATGACAATGTCTAGGGTGGATAGACTCTATGGTGTTACCATGCCGGAACAGGGAGTTTCACAACTAGTATCTGTTGAGCTTGAAGAAGCAATACAATATGCAGAATGATCAAAAAGATTTAAAAGGTCTTAGTTTTGCATATAGAATCTCAAGTGAACTAATTGCGGCTGTAATTGTTGGTGTTCTTGTTGGCTTATTTTTAGATAAAGTCTTTGATACTAAGCCAATTTTTTTAATAGTATTGATAATATTGGGTTTTTTAGCGGGATTATTAAATATTTACAGGCTCATAAGTCGCATAGAAAAAAAGCAATAAAATTGTTTATATAGCGCATGTCTAAAGGTGATAGTCCATTAAAACAGTTTGAAATTAAGCCAATAATTGAGTTGGATTTATTTGGATACGATGTCTCTTTTACTAATTCAGCACTATGGATGACAGTCACAACTATTCTTATCCTTGGTTTTTTTTCACTTCCTTTTCTAAAATCAAGAAAAAATAATTCAGTTGAGGATCTTTATCCGTCAAGAATACAAGTAGCAGCAGAATTAGGATTTAATTTTATTACCAGCTTAATTCAAGATACAGTTGGAAAAGAAGGTAAAAAATTCTTCCCATTGGTTTTTTCTCTTTTTATGTTTATTTTATTTGGAAATCTTTTAGGTATGATCCCATACAGCTTCACTTTTACAAGCCATGTGATAGTTACCTTTGCGCTGGCATTAGGTGTATTTATATTTGTTACGGTTCTAGGCTTTGTTAAGCACGGAATAAAATTTTTCGGTTTTTTTGTAATACCAGGACTACCTTGGTATATGCTACCTTTACTTATACCAATTGAAATAATTTCATACCTTTCTAGACCGATAAGTTTATCGGTACGACTATTTGCAAATATGCTTGCAGGCCACACTCTTTTAAAAGTTTTTGCTGGTTTTGTATCCGCTTTAGGGATTTTAGGTATATTGCCACTAGTTTTTATTGTTGCTTTAACAGGTTTAGAAATATTAATAGCTTTTTTGCAAGCTTATGTTTTTGCTATATTAACATGCTTGTATATTAATGATGCGTTACACTTACATTAGATTTACTTTAAGGAGGTAAATATGGAACTAGAAGGACTTAAATACTTAGGAGCAGGCCTAGCGGTTATCGGTGTTATCGGTGCAGGTATAGGAATTGGAAATGTTTTTGCAGCTTTTATTACTGCTGTAGGAAGAAATCCAGCTGCTAGAAATGAAGTATTCACTATGACAATGCTTGGATTTGCTTTAGTTGAGGCTATTGCACTTTTTGCACTTGTTATTGCTTTAGTGATTTTATTTGCATAATCAATGCCACAACTAGAACAAACAGAATTTTTCTTATCTCAGCTTTTTTGGCTGGTGGTATTATTCGTAATACTTTTTTTAGTACTTACCTATTTTACACTTCCTAAAATAAGAGCTTTTTTGAACAAGAGGGATGTATTTATTAATGAACATCTTTCCAAGCAAGACGAGCTTATCAAAAAAGCTGAGGGGTTAATTCAAGAATATGAGATGAAGATTATAAAAGCAAAAGAAGAGGCAAATTCAATAATCAATAATGCAAAATCTCAAGCGATAGAAGAAAGTGAAAAATTACTAAAAATAACTGAAGATAAAATCAAACAACAGATTAAAGAAACTGAAGAAAAAATTAATAAAGAGAAAAAAAATGCGCTTAATGAACTAGAGAAAGAAATTAGTGTTAGCGCAAATTTGTTTATCTCTAAAATAACTAATCAACCCTTAGAAAATATTAAAATTTCATGATAAATCACTTGTTAGAAGATCCTAAATTTTGGCTTTTAATAAGTTTTATAATATTTGTTATTGTAATGATAAAGCCATTCAAAAAATTTATGATTGGTGGATTAGATAATAAAATTGAAGAAATAAAGCGAAATATTAATCTATCTTTGGAAAGCTTCACAATTGCAGAAAAAAAAATGAATGAAGCTACAAGATCAACAGAAGATCTAGAATTTAAAATTACTGAAATGCTCAATAATGCTAAATTACAAGCTGAAGGAATGTCTAAAACTATAATTGAAAAAAATAAGAATCTTATATCCTCTAAAGAAAAAAATTCCATTGAAAGAATAAAGCAAATTGAACTAGCTACTATCCAAACTATTAAATCCCAGGCTTCTATTAAGTTAAATGAGAAGTTAATTGGCTATTTTGAAAATATGCCGGATGAAACAAAAAAAATCATCTTAAAAAATAGAATAGATGAACTTCATCAAATTCAGTAATTTTAATTTATCGCTGAAAAAATTCTTAATCCATTAGAGTAGTCAGAAAATTTAAGAACAACTGAAGCAAAGGACTGAAGGTCTACTTTATTCAAGTAAGGGGTATTAATCTTGGTATTCCATTTAATATCATTATTAAAACTTACTTCGGTTGATTGAGAATAGATTTTTAAAGTCTCTTTCCTATCAGTTATAAATAATAAAGCGTTGAATTGGCCTTCATATAACTCATAATCAGGAGCATTAGATAACTGATAACTATTGGTAATTTCAATGTACATGTTTATTGGGTCATCTAACATACGATAACAATTCAATTCTGAATTATTTAAGATAGATATCATGGAGTTATTTTCAAATAATACAGAATTAGCTTCAGAAATAAGAAAATGCTTAGGGCAGTCTAATTGTTGAATTACTGTCTTATCTTCCTTTAAAGAACAACCTAAAATAAATTGTGATATTATAATAATTAAAATGATAATTTTGTGCATTATGGTAAAAGTAATTATTAAGTAATAAATGGAAAAATCAATCAATATTAATGTTCACGTAGCTGAATACAGAGGCTTTTGCGCTGGAGTAGATAGAGCAATTGAAATGGTAGAAAAAAGTTTATTAAAATATGGAACTCCAGTTTATGTAAGACACGAAATAGTTCACAATAAATATGTAGTAGAAGGACTTAAAAAAAAGGTGTTATATTTGTTGAGTCACTTGCAGACATCCCTAAAAATACTAAAGCGCCTGTCATTTTTTCAGCTCATGGAGTCAGTAAAGAGGTATTACTATCTGCAAAAAATTTGAAATTATTTCACCTAGATGCAACATGTCCACTAGTAAGCAAGATTCATCGTGAAGTTGAAATACTAGAAAAAGATGAGTTTAAAATTATTATGATTGGACATAAGAACCATCCAGAAGTAATAGGAACTATTGGGCAAACTGATAACAATGAAAATATAATATTGGTTGAAAGCATAGAAGACGTGAAAAAATTACAACTTGATAAAAATCAAAAAGTTGCTTATGTAACACAAACAACATTATCAGTCTTTGATACTGAAGGTATTGTTAAAACAATAAAAAATAAATTTCCAAATGTGGTTGAACCTAAAAAATCAGATATATGTTATGCTACATCTAATAGGCAGCTATCCGTTCAAGAATTAGCTAAAAAAGTAGATTCGTTTTATGTGATTGGTGCTAATAACTCTTCTAATTCTATAAGGCTAGTTGAAACAGCAAAATTATTTGGGTCTAAGATTTCGCAGCTGGTCGAAAATATTGATGATTTTGATTTTACAACTTTGAAAAATTTTAAAAATATTGGTTTAACTGCAAGTGCATCGGCTCCTGAAGAGCTAATTAAAAAATTTGTTATGAAATTAAGAGAGCATTACACAATTACTATAAATGATCAGCAGATACCTGAGAATGTTAAATTCAAAGTACCAAATTTTTTAAATTAATGGCTATATATACAGATATTAAAAGAGAGGAAGCTCAAACAATATTTAGTAAAATAGGTAAAATTAAGACTCTAGAAGGAATCCAGGAAGGGGTAGAGAATACTAATTACAAAGTAATTCTAGAAAATGAAAGTAAATATATCCTTACTATATTTGAAAAAAGAACAAAGAAAGAAGATTTACCATTTTTTAATCAGTCCATGTTGGAGTTTAAAAAAAATGGGATTCCTTGTCCTACTGCTATCGAAATAGATAGAAATAGCATATTTAATATTCATAATAAAAATTGTTCTATTTATAGTTTTTTAGAAGGTAGACCTATAGAGAATATTAATGATACTGCATTAATCTCTTTATCTGCAGTGATAGCAAAATTACATGATGTTGGGAGAATAACGCAGCTCAAAAGAGAAAATACAATGCTTATGACATCATGGAATTACATATTAAATAAATTTAAAGATTTTAATAATCATAAATTTGTTCAAGAAATTAAATTAGTTTCAGATTGCATATATGAAATACAAGATTTATTTCCAAAAGATTTAGAAAAAGCTTTAATACATGCAGATTTATTTCCTGATAATATATTTTTTGAAAAAAATAAAGTTTCTGGAATAATAGATTTTTTCTTTACATGCCAAGATACTGTTGTTTACGATTTATCAACATTAATTAACTCTTGGTTTTTTCATCAAGATTTTGAAGAAGGTAATTGCATTATATTTTTGAATAACTATTTAAATAATACAAATTTAACAAAAAATGAAAAAGAATATTTTAATTTTTATTTGAAGGTGAGTGCTATTAGATTTTTCCTCACAAGATTACATGATATGTATTTTAATACTTCAGGAGAGGTGATACATAAAGATCCTATGGAATTTTTCAATATTCTTAGATTTCATCAAAAAAATAATTTAAAAGAATTAATTTGATTAAAATATACACAGATGGCTCATGTTTAGGAAACCCCGGTACTGGAGGTTGGGCCTACTCCTTAAAGCTTAACAACAAAGACATTGCTCATTATGGTTATGAAAAAGAAACTACTAATAATAGAATGGAATTAACCGCAGCAATTAAAGCATTAGAATTTCTAAAAGACTATGAAGGAGAAATAACTGTCATTACTGATAGTAACTATTTAAAAGATGGTATAAGCACTTGGATTACAAATTGGAAAAAAAATAATTGGAAAACTGCAAATAAGAATTCTGTTAAAAATCAAGATTTATGGGTAATTTTAGATCAATTAACAATTCACAAAAAAGTAAAGTGGGATTGGGTAAAGGGTCATAGCATTAATAAATCCAATAATGCTGTTGATGAGCTTGCAAGAAATGCTGCAGAGAATTTAATTCAATCTTTTTGAAATTGATTCTAAAGTTTCTAAATTTTCAATTGGACCAATTGCAGAAACAGTAATAGCCGATTTAATAATATTTAACCTTGCCTTCTCTAAATCTTCTAAAGTTACGGCATTAATTTTTTCCATTCTCTCTTCTTGTGGAATTACACGATCAAATAACAACTGTTGAGTCGCATTACCTTGAGCTCTTCTAGAAGTGCTCTCATTTCCCATTAATAGCGAAGATTTAAATAATGCTTTTGCTCTTTGTAGTTCTTCAGGCGCAAAAGTATTAGCATCAATACTTAATTGATCGCAAAGTACAGGAATTAGTTCTTTTATTTCTTTAGATCCTGTTCCTGCATAAATGCCAAAGCTACCTGTATCGGTATAAGACGATGAGAAACTTGAAATTGAATAAACTAATCCTCTTTTTTCTCTTATTTCTTGAAATAGTCTAGAAGACATACCTGAGCCAAGTACCGCTGAATATACGGATGTCGAATAATAGAGGTCTGAAAAATAATCAACACCATCAAATCCCAAGACAAGATTAACTTGCTCTAGATCTTTATTTTGTCTGTAATCACCGCCGACATATTTAGAATTTTCTGCAAAATTATTTTTACCTTTTGGTAAATGATTAAACTTATCTTCAACTAAATTGATAACCTCTTCTTCATTGAAATTACCAGAAACAGAAAAAACCATCTTTTCAGGATTATAAAAATCATTCATAAAACCATTTACTTCTTCTCTTTTTATATTTTTGATAATATCAGCAGTACCTAGAATAGATCTTCCCATAGGCTGATTTGGATAAGCTGTCTCTTGCCACTTATCAAAAACTAAATCATCAGGTGTATCAAGATACATACCAATTTCTTGAAGTATAACGCCCCTCTCTCTATCCAATTCTTTTGGATCAAAAGATGAAAAATTGCATAATGTCACTTATAATATCTACTGATGTTTGATGTCTTCTTTAATACCTTCATGTGATAAGCTGTATTTCTCTAGACGTGTAAGCATTGACATGCCCACCAATCATCTCGACTTCATCAGAAATTTGTTTTGCAGTTCTATTTTTGTACCCTTAAATGCCATATGTTCCAATAAATGAGCCACACCATTATTTGCACTTGTTTCGTTTCTAGCTCCAACATAAACCCACATACCAACACAAACAGTCTCAACAGAACTAACGTAATCAGTTAGTACAGTAATACCATTTTTAAGTTTTTTAAGATTGGGCATTTTCGATAATGTATTTTTTAAAGAGATCATAGTCATTATCTAAAATGTCATACCTCTCAGAATTCATAAAATTCAGGGTTTTATCAAACACTGAGCTATCTTCCCCTATTGATTCTTTAACTGTTTCTTGGAATTTCACTGGATGCGCGCAAGCAAGTGAACATATATTTTTAAAGTTTAATGATCTGGCTACTGAAACACCTACAGCTGTATGAGGGTCTAAAATCACTTGGTTTACATCGTAAGTTTTTTTAATTTCCTCTACAACCTGTAAAGAAGTGGCCATTCCAGATTTAAAAAACTGTTGTATTTTTTTATGGATCTCTTCTTCTATTAGAAAATCATTGCTTTTTTTTGTAATATTAGAAAATAATTTCTTGGTTTTTTCAGGACCAATAAAATCATAAATTAATCTTTCAAAATTACTTGAAATAACTATATCCATACTAGGCTATTGGTTTTCAATACTTTTTTGATAGATAAATCATTACCAGAAATAAATCGATGCAGAATATTATTTTCATTAGTTGCAATTACAAGATCTTCAATAGGGAAACCCATTTTTTTTAATATATAGGCTGCATAAATATTACCAAAATTACCAGTTGGTACAACAAAACTTGAAAAATTATTATTACTTAATGCCCATGCGTAATAAATAGTTTGAGGTAAAATTCTAAACCAATTAATAGAATTCACAGCTGTAAATGATTGATTTTTTGTTAAATCAATATCATTAAAAGCTCTTTTAACTATTGATTGGCAATCATCAAAAGACCCCTCAAGTGCAATATTAAATACATTATCACTTCCAGTTGTAGTCATTTGTTTTCTTTGAAATTGAGAAGTGCCTTTATGGGGATGTAAGATACAAATTTTGATATTTTTTAAATTTTGAAAAGCATGAATAGCAGCGGAACCAGTATCGCCAGATGTAGCTCCAATAACAACTAATGATTGATTATTTTTTTTTAAATAGAATTCATACATTTTTGCCAATAAACACATTGCGTAATCTTTAAAGGCTAATGTAGGTCCATGAAAAAGATTCAAAAGAGTGATGTCACCTAAGTCTGTTGTTGAAGTGACACCCTCATCAAATTTTTCATAAGCTTGCTCAATCATTATTTTTATTTCACTAGAAGTGAATAAATCTAAAAGAAATTTTTCTAGGATAATAAAGGCTATAGATTTAAAATCTTTATTTTTAAGAGATAATATCTCCTCATGAGTAAATTTAGGGAATTCTTTAGGGACAAAAAGACCTCCATCAGGAGCTAAACCTAAATTTAAAACCTGCTCAGAAGTATAGGTTTCATTGTCATTTCTAGTGCTTACATACTCCATAAAATTATACTTTAAATCTTTCTTTAAGATGTTTCACTAAATAGTTTGGATTAAGTTCTTCTTTAGAAATTTTACTTAGCACATCGGACATGCTGTACTCAGAACCATATTGATGAATATTATCAGTTAACCATTGGGACACTTCTCCCATATTTTGACTATTAGGATTGGAATTAAATTCATTATATTTTGGATAATTATATTTTAATTGAGAAGCCATCATAGCACCTGTGGCATAAGTAGGGAAATAACCGTACATTCCTTCAAACCAATGAATATCCTGTAAAACACCTTCACTATCATTGGATATATTAATACCTAGCATTTCTTTATACATCTTATTCCAAATTTCTCGGATATCTATTAAGTCAAGATTTTCAGAAAAGATCATTTTTTCAATTTCATAGCGAATATAAATGTGAATAGGATAAGAAAACTCATCCGAACTTACTCTAATTGGATTAATTCTAATTGAATGATAATTTTCTTTAAACAACTCAAATAAGTCATCTTTATTTGAGAAATTTTTTATTAATAATTCAAAAAATTTAAGGATTTAAATATATGATTTTCAAAAAACACGACTGACTTTCATGAAAGGTCAAACTACGTGATTGGCCTATAGGTTGATATAGATTTTCTTTAGGTCGGTTCTGCTCATATAACCATGACCAGATTCATGGAATAATGCAGA
>FUWD013022245.1_pt1 | contig 15206 bp, 16 predicted proteins | sample 1063281 | NCBI WGS metagenome assembly FUWD01 (sample SAMEA79048168, study PRJEB19326) | metagenome | biome: marine | reverse complement strand
TTAAACTTTATATCTATAAGATCAAACTTCCCATCTTTTCTTGTTTCTAGGTCTTTTAGACTCTGGTTTGTAACCTCTTCTAGTTGGTGAGTAATCTTGAATAAACAGGTGTAAAAACTTTCAGCTAAGTATTTGCTCATAATAATTTTAAATAAGAATCAAATTGAATTTTTAATGTTTTAATTTACATTCAAAGATAAGTCTAATAAATAAAAGACAACTCAAGCTTGAATATGTTTATAAATTTTTTGAAGTCAATTTTTACTTGGTGGAACACCCAAACCTTAGGTACTTTTTTATTTACCAGTTTTTTTGGTAAAATGGTTGGAATCGATCAGTTTGGAAATAAGTATTATAAAAATTCAAATGATTCTAAAAGATGGGTCATTTACAACGGAGAAGTTGAGTCATCTCGCATCCCTCCAGAATGGCACCTCTGGATACACAAAACATCAATTACGACACCAGATAAAATAAAATTCCCTGATCATGAGTGGATTAAAAACCATCACGAAAACTATACAGGATCAAAATTAGCCCACAATCCCTCAAAAAATTTAAAATCTAAAGATAAGGGCTATGAAAAATGGAATCCAGAGTCTTAGTTTTTTTTCTTTTTTTTCTTCTGCCTTCAAAGCTTTTAGCAGTGCAAGAAAATATATCGATTTTCAATACTACTAAAAATTCTGCTACTGTTGTGATTTTAGATAAAATTACTTCAAAAAAAACTACTCACCCAATAAAAATTGAAACACCTTACAAAATAAATTCTTTAGAAATTTTAGTTAAAAGGTGTGTTCTTGATAATAGCAAAGGTTCTCTTGAAATTATGACTTATTTGCAAGTTCAAGATTCTTCAAGACAAATACAAAACAAAGACAAAGTATTTATTTTCAATGGGTGGATATTTTCAAAGCATCCTTCCGTAAATGCATTTGAGCATCCAAATTATGATATATGGGTTGAAAGCTGTTCCTAATTTAAAATATCAGATTTAGATAGCCAATTTGTATCATAATTAGAATGTAAAAAATCATCATGCCTAAGAATTTTTTTATGAAGTCCGATTGTAGTATCAACTCCGGTGATAACAAACTCATCTAAGGCTCGCTTTAATCTTGTTACAGCCGAATTTCTGTCTTTACCATAACAAATCAATTTCGCTATTAAACTATCATAATAGGGCTGAACTTTAGAACCTTGAAAAATACAGCCATCTACTCTCGTACCGGGACCTGAAGGTTGGTGATAAATATTAACTGTTCCTGAACTTGGTTGAAAATTTTTGAGGTAGTTTTCAGCATTAATTCTACATTCTATTGCATGTCCAGTAAATTTAATATCTTCTTGCTTTAAATCTAACTTTCCAGTCGAAGCAATTTCAATTTGTCTTTTAACTATATCTATTCCAGTAATAGCTTCAGTAACCGGATGTTCAACTTGCAATCTTGTATTCATTTCCAAAAAGAAAATTCCCCATCTTGATAAATAAACTCTAGAGTTCCGGCTCCTTCGTAACCAAGTTTTGAAATACTATTGACGCAAGTTGTAAGCAAATTTTGTCTTTGCTCTTCATTTAAAACTGGACTAGGAGACTCTTCTATTACTTTTTGATGCCTTCTTTGTATTGTGCAATCCCTTTCACCTAAATGGACTGTATTATTTTTTCCATCCGAAAGTATCTGTACTTCAATGTGCCTTGGATTTTTGAAATATTTTTCAATAAATACTTCATCGTTCCCAAAAAATTTTTTTGCTTCATTTTTAGCTATCTGAAGGTTTTCTAAAAGATCTTCCTCTTTATCAACAATTTTCATGCCTTTTCCACCACCACCTCCTGCTGCTTTAATTAAAACAGGATAACCAATCTCTCTTGCTATTTTTTTTGCATCTTCAATTTCAGAAACTCCTTTTTCAGATCCCTGAATAGTAGGTAAGCCTAATTCTTTTGCTATTTTTTTGCTTCAATTTTGTCTCCCATTTTTTTTTATCAGTTCAGAACTTGGTCCAATAAATTTTATTTTATGATCTTCTAAAATTTTAACAAACATAGAGTTTTCTGATAAAAATCCATAACCAGGGTGAATTGCATCGGAGCCAGATATTTCAAAAGCTGAAATTAGCGAAGGGATATTTAAATAACTATCCTGAGCCTTATGTGGTCCTATGCAAATACTCTCGTCGGCTAGCTGAACGTGCATAGCTTCCTGATCAACATTAGAATGTACCGCAACTGTTTTTATATCTAATTCTTTGCAAGCTCTAATTATTCTTACTGCCACCTCACCTCTATTGGCAATTAATATCTTTTTAATCATTAATTATTTTATTTTTGCGAGTATTTGATCGTACTCAATAGCTTCTCCGTCCGAAACCAAAAGTTCTATAATTTCGCCATCAACAGAAGCTTGAATGTGGTTCATAGTCTTCATTGCTTCAATAATTAAAATTGTTTCACCTTTTTTTACTTTTTTACCAATTGATGCGAATGGTTTTGCACCTGGTTCTGGAGATAGGTAAGCGGTTCCTACCATAGGACTTTTTATAAGTTGTACCGAAGGATCTATTTCAACTTTTTTTTCATTAGCTATAGCTGGAGAAGAATTGACCACAGAAACTTGGCTGGATGCTTTGCTAACTTTAATAGTCGTAATTCCATTTGAATAACTAATTTCTGTTAAATTAAACTCATCGAGATTTTCCGAGAGTTCTTTAATTAATTTTTTATCTATTTTCATTTTTAATAATATTTTCTATTGCATCAACTGCTAAAATATAACTATTTAGTCCAAACCCGCAAATAATTCCATGCACAGATTTGCTAATCATCGATTTATGGCGAAATTCTTCTCTGGCAAAAATATTTGAAATATGAATTTCAATTTTTGGAATATTCAACGTATTTAAGGCATCAAGTATTGCTACGGAAGTGTGTGTAAATGCAGCAGCATTTATAATAAGACCTTGAACATTATCTGCAATTTCTTGAATTTTATTAACTATTTCTCCTTCAATATTTGATTGATAGAAATCAATAGAAATATTTTTTTTTTCAGAGTGTTTTTCAACCTCTTTTTGAATTTGCTCAAGGGTAATATGTCCATATATGTTGGGCTCTCTTTTACCTAACAGATTTAAATTTGGACCATTGATAATTTGTATTTTTAAGGCCATATAACTTCTGACAGTAATTATAGCAAAAATGATAGAAATACAATTAAATGGTCAAATCCACAAATTTGAAACAAGCTTGAGCATTGAGCAATTACTAAACAAACTTTCAATCAATAAAAAAAAAGTTGCCGTGGAATTAAATAAAAGCGTTGTTCCAAAACAGAAATATTCTAGTATTAAAATTGCTAATCAGGATGTGGTTGAAATTGTAACTTTTATTGGGGGCGGTTAATTCATGGATGTTTTTAAAATTGGAAATAGAATTTTTAAATCTAGATTAATAGTTGGAACTGGAAAGTATAAAGATCTACAAGAAACTGCTGACGCAGTAAAAGCTTCCGGAGCAGATTTGGTTACTGTTGCAGTCAGAAGGGTTAATATTATTGATACTAAAGAACCATTATTGATGGATTATATTGATCCAGCAAAAATTACTTACCTGCCAAATACAGCTGGATGTTTTACTTCTGAAGATGCATTAAGAACTTTGCGATTAGCAAAAGAGAGTGGAGGCTGGAATTTAGTAAAGTTAGAAGTTTTAGGTGATGAAAAAACTTTATATCCTAATATGCAAGAAACAATAAAGGCAGCCAAAATTTTAGTAGAGGAGGGTTTTGAAGTTATGGTGTATTGTTCCGACGATCCCATAGCTTGTAAAATTTTAGAAAAAATAGGAGTAGTTGCTGTAATGCCACTCGGCTCTTTAATCGGTTCGGGGCAGGGAATACCCAACAAGCTAAATATAGAAATTATAAAAAAACAATCCAATATTCCTGTTATCGTAGATGCTGGAATTGGAACCGCATCTGATGCAGTTATTGCTATGGAATTGGGCTGCGATGCAGTGCTTGTTAATTCAGCAATTGCAAAAGCCAAAAAACCATTAATGATGGCAGAGTCTATGAAAAATGCAGTTATTGCAGGTAGGCAATCCTACTTATCTGGCCGAATGGATAAAATAAATATTGCCTCGGCATCTTCACCAATTAATGGCAAGATAAATAATTAAGCAACTTCTTTACTTCCGTTACCTTCTTTATTAAATTTTTTTTGTAAAAATTTTCTTTTTTTGTGAAAAAATTTCTTTTTGTGTAATGTTTTATTTTCAGTTTCTACTTCTGAAGCCTCTTCGGTTTTTATCAATTATTTTTGTGTATTTATTATTATCCTCTAAAACAGTTTCTTGTTCATTTAGTATTTTTTCAATTTCTTCTTTTTTTTGATTTTTAAATACAATTAGATAATCTTCAGATAGAAAATCAGGATTAATTTGAAAGTTAATTTTAAATTTAAATTTCTTTTCAAAAAAATTAACTTCATCTTGCAGGTTAGATTTTATATAATCTATAATTTTCTTGGGCAGTTCTGCATTAACAGTTTTAATCTTAGGTAAAGAAAATACTTTTTCTTCAATTAATTTTAGTATTTTTTGTGAGAAAGACTCTACACTTAGTATAGTTTTCCACTGAACAGAGCTCTCTCTTAACCTTTGTCTCGTCATTTCTAAAAGGCCAAAATTACTTATTTTTCCAACCTGAACTCTAGCTTTATCGGTACGCAAAGCTTCTTTTAATTTTTTTTCTACCAATCTTCGGTTGGAATAATTTTCCATATCAATAAAATCAACAACAATAAGGCCCGCAAGGTCTCTTAACTTAGCTTGTCTCGCTATTTCCATTGCTGCTTCAACATTTGTTGTTAAAGCAGTTTTTTCAATATTTCTTTCTTTTGTAGATTTTCCTGAATTTATATCGATAGCAACCAAGGCTTCTGTAGGATGAATGATAAGATAGCCTCCTGATTTTAAAGTAATTCTTGGCTCAAATATTTCATTCAAATATTTTTCTATTCCCTTAGAGTGAAATAATGGAACTTTTCCTTTATGTTTTTAATTTTTTTACTTGCTCTTTTGCAATAATTTCTGCATATTTTTTTGCTTTATCATATCCAGTATCTCCATCTACAATTACTTCAGTAATTTCACTGCTAAAAAAATCTCTTATAGTTCTGTATATTACATCTCCCTCTTCATGTATTAGAGCTGGTGCATTCGAACTTATTGTTTTTTGTTTTATCTCTTCCCATATTTGAACTAATATATCCAAATCATTTTTAATTTCATTCTGAGTTTTTTTTGCACCTGCTGTTCTCACAATCAAGCCCATAGTTTCAGGTATTTCTAATTCATTAATAATTTCCCTAATATTTTTTCTGTCTTGTGAATTAAATATTTTTTTAGAAATTCCACCTCCTTTGGCAGTATTGGGCATTAGAACTATATATTTGCCAGCTAATGACAAGAATGTTGTCAATGCAGCTCCTTTTTTCCCCTTTCTTCTTTTACAATTTGAATGAGTATAACTTGACCTGGTTTTATAACTTCTTGAATTCTATAGCGCTTAAATTTACGTCTAGATCTAATATCGTTTATTTTCTTTTCGTATTCTGACTCAGAATTTAAAAATTCATCAGCAACCAGCGATTCATGTTGCTCTTCATTTACTACAGAATCTTCATTAGATAAATTATCCTGGTTTTCATCTTCATTTATTTCATTATCAGTATCTTCATTTTTTATTTCCTGCTCTCCGTTTTCATTTTCTGTAGTTTCTTCTTGATTTTTAGGTGGGGTTAGATCTTTAGTTTCTTCTATTAATTGTTTTCTGACCTCTTCCTCCTCTTTTAAAATAGCTTCTTTGTCAGAGATGGGGATCTGGTAATACTGAGTCTGAATATCGTTAAAGGCTAAAAAACCATGACGATCATTTCCAAAGTCTACGAACGCGGCTTGGAGCGATGGTTCTATTCTACTTACTCTTCCTAAATATATATTGCCTTTAAGTTGTTTTTTTTCTTCGTTTTCGTATTCATACTCCTCAACTCCATTAACGGATTTGATAGCAACACGCGTTTGCTTCTGTTGAGAAGCATCGATAAGAATCTCTTTTTCCATGTTTGTAATTTCCAGTTTGTGTTATTTAAATTTATATTCATAAAAACTTTTTAAGCTTCAATCTTATTATAATATTGCATTAGATGTGTTTTTCAAAGAAATAAGATCTGATAGTCTAAATATATCAAAAAAAAGACAATTTTTAATGATTTAAAGCATTATGGGAAATTTACTAAAATCAATAGCTCTTGGGATCTTACTTTTTTCTTTTACTGTTTTTTTAGTAATTTTTTTAGCGCTTTGGTATTTTTCGAGCGATCTTCCAAATTATCGTTTTTTAGAAAATTATAAACCACCTGTATCCACCAAAGTTTATAATAATAATGGGGAAATTTCTGCAGATTTTGCAATTCAAAAAAGAACCTTTATCAGTATTAATACCATACCCCCCTTTGTCATAAATGCTTTTTTGTCCGCAGAAGATAAAAATTTTTTTGAACACGCAGGAATTGATGCTCGAGGAATTATTAGAGCTATTTTTAAAAATATTAAAAATGTTGCGACAGGCCAAAGATTAGAAGGTGCATCTACTATCACACAGCAGGTAGCTAAAAATTTTTTACTTACATCTGAAGTTTCTTTCTCTCGTAAAATTAAAGAGGCAATTTTGGCCTTTAGAATTGAAAAATATTTGAGTAAAAATAGAATTTTAGAGCTTTATTTAAACGAAATTTTTTTAGGGGAGCGATCATACGGAATTGCTTCTGCTAGCATGACGTATTTTGACAAGTCATTAAAAGAATTAAGCGTTTCTGAGGCTGCATTATTAGCAACTCTGCCCAAAGCGCCAAGCTTATACAATCCATACAGAAGTTTAAGCGCTGCTATTAAAAGGAAAGACTGGGTTTTAGAACGAATGTTTGAAAATAATTTTTTAAATAAAAATGAGTATGCACTTGCGGTAAAAGAAGAAATCGTTTTAAAAAAAAGAAAATTAGACTTTTACAAAGAATCTCTTTTTTTTACAGAAGAAGTTAGAAGATTTCTTTTTGATAAATATGGAGAAGACACTCTTTACAAGCGTGGTTTGTACGTAAAAACTTCTTTAGATAACGAGCTTCAAAGAATTGCAACAAATGCCCTTAGAAAAAATTTAGAACTATACGATAAAAGACACGGATGGAGGGGTCCTGTAAAAAATATTAAAAATACAGAAGAATGGAAATTGAATCTTAATACTATTAAATTTGATGAGATTAATAATTGGAAATTAGCATTAGTTAAAAATGTTAGTTCTAATTATGCTGAAATAGAAACTTCAGAAAACAACAAAACTGTTAAGCTTCAGCTGGAAGATTTAAAATGGGCCAGAAAATTTATAAACTCTGACACTCTCGGACCTATAATCAGTGATGTAAATCAAGTTTTGCAAATTAATGATTTAATATGGGTTGAACAGAGTGAGGATAATAAAAAATGGTATCTAAGACAAATCCCAGATGTTAATGGATCTGTAGTAATTCTAAATCCATGGAATGGAAGAATTTATTCAATGGTTGGGGGGTATAGTTTTGATTTGAGCCAGTTCAATAGATCTAGCCAAGCTATGAGACAACCAGGTTCAGCATTAAAACCATTTGTATACGCATCAGCACTAGACAATGGTTATCAACCAAACACAATTTTATTAGATGCTCCTTATGTAAATGAGCAGCCAAAAGAACTAGGAAAATGGAAACCAGACAATTATGGTAATAAATTTTATGGCAAAAAAACATTGCGTTCAGGAGTTGAGCAGTCACGAAATTTAATGACTGTTAGACTTGCAGAAGCAATCGGAAATGAAAAAATCCTAGATCTTACCAAAAAAACAAAAATTTACCAAAATCCTCAAAACCTTCTTTCATTCACTTTAGGAGCAGGAGAAACAACATTGCTTAACTTATCTAGCGCTTACAGTGTATTTGCTAATGGTGGTAAAACTATCGAACCTTCGTTGGTTGATTTAATCCAAGACCAAAATGGAAAAATTATTTATCAAAAAAAGAATTATCAGTGTGAAGGTTGCAATGAAATTTCTCAAGAATTGAAAAGTTATCCAAAAGTTACAACTACTGAAAAAGCAGTATTGACAGAAGCAACATCATACCAAATGGTTTCGATTCTCGAAGGAGTTATTGACAGAGGTACAGGCAAGCAAATGAATAATATAAAAATTCCACTAGCAGGAAAAACTGGAACAACTAACAATAATTTAGATGCATGGTTTATTGGATTTACGCCTGACCTAGTCATTGGTGTATATGTTGGATTTGACGAGCCCAGAACTTTAGGAAAATCTGAAACTGGTGCAAAAGCAGCGTTGCCAATTTTCCAAGATATTGTTCAAAATTTACCTAAAAAAGGCATGTCTTCTTTTTTTAAAATACCCCCAAGCATTAACCTTGTTAATGTTAATATAGCGGACGGCTTATCTTCAAAAACCTCAAATACAAATGTAATTTTGGAAAGTTTTAAGATAAATGAGTTTCCTCAGGATAAATATATAGATTTAGAAAAAAAATTGAGTACAGTTTATTAGCAATGTTTGAGCAAAAAAAATTAATTACTAACCTAGAAAAAATAATATCAAAGATATGGAGTTATCTTTGACAAAATCCAGTGTTTAAAAAAACTAGAAGATATTGAAAAACAAATTAATCTTCCCAATTTTTGGAATGATAACAACAAAGCTCAACTTATTATAAAAGAAAAAAATCATCTAGAAAAAATTTTAAATGATTACAAGGCTTATAAAGATGAATTAAACAATATCAAAGAATTGCTTGATTTTAATTCAAAAGAAAATGACGAAAGTTTAAACTCAGATATTCAATCTAGTCTTTCAATACTTGAATTAAATATAAAAAAAATTGAGTTATTTTGTTTTTTGTCTAAAAAAAATGATGAGTTAGATGTGTACATTGAATTTCATGCTGGTGCTGGAGGAACAGAAAGTCAAGATTGGGCCGAGATGTTAAGAAACATGTATATAAAGTGGGCTGAAAAAAAATCTTTTCAATGCCAGTTGATTAGTGAGACAAAAGGAGAAGAAGCCGGATTTAAATCATCAACCATTAAAATTGAGGGCAAATATGCCTATGGCTTCTTACGACATGAGTCTGGAGTGCATCGTTTAGTTAGAATATCTCCATTCGATTCGAATAAAAGACGTCACACAAGTTTTTCTAGTGTTTGGGTATATCCTGTTATTAATGAAAATATTGATATTGTTATTAATGAAAAAGATTTAAGAATAGACACTTATAGATCAAGTGGAGCTGGAGGCCAGCATGTCAATACAACAGATAGCGCTGTGAGAATTACGCACCAACCTACCAATATAGTTGTACAGTGCCAAAATGAGAGATCACAACACAAAAATAAAGAAACGGCAATGAATATGCTAAAAGCAAGATTGTATGAGCTTGAAATGCAAAAAAAAGAAGATGAAAACAAATCTTTAGAATCTAGCAAAAGTGAAATAGGCTGGGGGCACCAAATAAGATCGTATGTTTTGCAACCTTATCAAATGGTAAAAGACAACAGAACAGGACTGGAAAGAAGTGATCCAGAAAAAGTACTCAGTGGAGAACTGGATCCATTTTTAGAAGAAGCATTGCATAAATTATGAAATTAGTAAAATTTTTTTCATTTATTATTGTTTTATTATTCGTTACTTTTTTATTTTTAATTAATGGATTTGAAACCACATCATTAAATAAAATTATTAAAGATCAAGTCGAGAATAAAATTCAGAATAGCCAAATAAATTTTGAAAATACAACAATTTCTTTAGGAGTAGAAACTTTTGGAGTTACTGTAAAATTAAATAGTCCAGAATTTTTATATAAAAAAAATAAAATTGATATCAAAAGTATTAAAGCTAATATTGATTTGTGGTCGGCTCTGAAAAGAGAAAATAAAATAAATAGTGTTTATTTAGAATTAGATAAAACAAAAATCTCTACAATTAATCTTTTGGTAAAGGATTTTGATACAAAATCTTATGCAGTTATTTTAAATAAATTTTTAGACGGAACTCTGGAAGGTTTTGTTAATATAGATTTAAAAAATATTGAAAATAGTAAATTTGAGGGAGTTGTAAAAAATTCTACTATTCAAATTTACGAAAATTTTCCTTACGCAACAATTAATAATGCAGAGTTAAAATATAAAAACAATATTTTAGAAATTCAGCTTAATTCAGGAAAATTAGCCGACCTAGACATAAAACAATCCAAAATAACTGTCACAGGCAATGATTTAGATGAGTTGTCTATCAATACTAGAATTTTAATTAGTGGAAAAATTGACTATTTAACTAAACTTAAAGAATTCAAAAATATTTCTGCCAATCTTATACCATCCGGCATTAACAATCTAAAAGGCGATCTAGACATCAATATTTTGTTAGACTTACTTATTGATAAAGAATTAAATATAAAAAAAATAAAAAGTGACAGCAAGATTAATACTAGTAACGGTAGTTTTGATTATTCGTTTGAACCCAATGAAGATAAAAATAAAATCATAATTTCAAATGTTAATACTAATTCAAATCTTTTAGATAAAGACCTTAGTACGACAGGTGATTTTTTTTTAAATGGAAAATTAGTTAAATTTTCCTTTAATAAAAAAATAGATTCAAAACTTTATCAAAGTAATTTTTCAGGCTCAATTGATACTGTAGATTTTAATACCTTCTTAAAAAATGATGTAATTAATGGACAGATTGATTTCAATATTAGCTCAAACAACCAGCAGGGTCGAAATATTATTAATGCTAAGTTGAATTTAGATAATGCCCTAGTTAAATTCGATGACATTAATTATAAAAAAGAGCCCAAATCAAACGCAAGTTTAGATTTTACCCTCGATAAAAAATCTGAAAATATAAATATTTTTAGCCAGCTGTCTTATGTGGCAAAAGACTCTAAGATAAATTTAGTTAATTTAATTTTAAATAAAAATAATGAAATTGAAAATTTTAAATCAATAAATATACAAACACCAAAAAACTCAGTCTCTATTAACAAAAATAAGGATAATGTTTCTATAGTCGGAGATTCTTTAGATTTAACTAAGTTTATTCAATCCTTAACAGATTTTAGTGATGACTCTAATACAATTTCTTCAAATTTTAACTCTAAACTAACTGCTAAAATTAAAAAAGTTTATATTGGTAAAGATGTAATTAATGAATTAGTTTTTTCTGCAAATTTAAAAAATGGTGAATATGAAAGTTTAAATGGATTTGGCTCATTTTCAAATACAGAAACAGCTTCTATAACGATAAATAAAATAAAAAAATAATATTGTAACTACTTTTGTATCCGATAGATCAGTCCCTTTTTTATCTGGACTTAATTTTGCAAAAGGATTTGGTAATGGTAAATTAAATTATATATCTGAGGAAGATGTGTCAGTTGATAAAACAAACACTAAAATTACATTAAGTAATTATTATGTAAAAGAAATGCCTATTCTCGCAAATTTACTTTCACTAACCTCTTTTACAGGAATAATTGATACACTTTCCGGTAAAGGAGTTTTTTTTAACAAGTCGTACCTGGAATACGAAATTAAAAATAAAACTCTTACAATCATAGATGCTTACGGTACCGGAGATTCTCTTGGCTATACTTTGGAAGGAAAAATAAATCCTGATGGCTTTGTAAGTTTAGATGGAAATTTAGTCCCAGCTTATTTGGTTAATGACATTATTAGGCAGGTTCCAGTTGTTGGTAAGGTAATTACTGGCAAACAAGGAGATGGAATATTTGGCGCCAGTTTTAAAATTAAAGGTCAACCAGATTCTTTGGAAACGACAGTAAATCCCATTCGAACTCTAACACCAAGATTCATTCAGCGTTTTTTTGATTTATTTAGAAGTAGTTCTAAATAACTTTAATAACAAAGTGTTTTTTTTTACCAAAAGATATTTTGATTTGGCTATTAATGGCGTCTGCTAATGTAAGTAACTTTGTATCGCTGGTTTCGATAACGTTGTTAATTCGATAAGCGTTGTTAGATAGATTTCTTCTAAAATCCCCACCAGAAGATGCGAATTCTATATTAAGTAACAAATCTTTAAACAATACTCCTTTTTCAATATCACTTTTTTAATTTTTTTACTTGGTAATTCATCGCCAGTGGATCGGGATTCAAAAGTAGATTTAGAGGTAAGTTCTGCTTTTTTTGCTGCCTTATTACCGTGTAGTAATTTTGTTGCTTCATTAGCTAGCAATATTTTCAGCTCATTTAATTTTGAGCCTGAATAATTTTCATACTGTCTGATGTTTTCAGTAGTTAGCTCTGTAAACAAATATAAATATTTAATCACATCACGATCATCAGTATTTCTCCAAAATTGCCAATAATCATAACTGCTTAATAATTCTTCATCTAACCAAACTGCACCTTTTTCTGTCTTGCCCATTTTTGTGCCTTGAGATGTTGTTATTAGTGGCGTGGTTAGTCCAACTACTTCTTCTTGGGCTTCCTTTCTAACTAGTTCAACTCCATTTATAATATTTCCCCATTGGTCAGAGCCACCAATTTGCAATAAACATTTATTTTTTTTAAACAATTCTAAGTAATCGTATGCTTGCAGAATCATATAATTAAATTCTAAAAAACTTAATGATTGTTCACGATCCAATCTAAGTTTCACACTATCAAAAGTTAACATTTTATTAATTGTAAAATATTTTCCAAAATCTCTTAAAAAATTAATATAATTTAATTTGGATAACCAATTTTTGTTATCAACATAAATAGGCTTATTTTTTGCTTTTGAGTCTAAAAATTTTCCAAAAACATTTTTAATTTTCTTTATATTTTTTTGAATTTCTTTTTCTGAGAGTATTTTCCTTGATTCTTCTTTACCAGAAGGGTCACCAACCATAGTTGTGCCACCACCAAGCAATACGATAGGGGTGTGTCCATATTTTTGAAATAAACGAAGACACATTATTTGTATTAAGCTACCAACATGCAGGCTTGAAGCAGTACAATCAAAACCAATGTAGAAAGATATTTTTTTATTATCTAATAATTTCTCTAAGTATTTTTCATTTGTGCATTGAAAAAAGAAACCACGATTTTTAAATTCTGTTAAAAGGTTTTTATTCATTTATAAGGCTGTAATTATTAGATTATTATACAATATTAAACTATTTTAAAATATTATTTATGAGTCAAATTTACTCAAGTTTAGGAATGATGAGTGGCACATCATTTGATGGCGTAGATATTTCCATTATAGAAACTGATGGAAAAGATCGCATACTATTAAAAAAAGATCTTTATTACCCTTATGACAAACAAACAAAATTAAATATAAAAAATTTTAAAAACAGCTTATTAAACAAAAATATTGCTAGTATATCAAAATCAAAATCATTTCTTGAATTAAGTAGAATTATTACTTTAGTTCACGCACGTTCTGCAAAAAAAATTATAGAAAAATATAAAAAAAAAATAGACATAGTTGGTTTTCATGGAGTTACAGTTTTGCATAAACCGGAAATAAAACAATCACTTCAGTTAGGAAATCCAGAATTATTGGCGAGTCTACTAAAAACAAATGTTGTTTTTAACTTCAGACAAAAGGATTTGGATTTCGGTGGTCAGGGTGCACCACTAATACCTGTTTACCATAAGTGCTTAGCAAACAAACTTAAAAATAAAAAGCCGTGTATGTTTATAAATATTGGAGGTATTTCAAATTTTACATTTATTAGTAAAAACAAAATATATGCGTCTGACATTGGTCCTGGTAACTGCTTATTAGATCAATGGATTTATTTAAATACAGGAAAACATTTTGATGAAAATGGAAGAATATCAGATAAAGGAAAAGTAGACTCTAATTTTATAAATAATTTTATGGATAGACATGATTATTTTCTAAAAAAAAATATATCTTACGACACTTCTGATTTTAATATTTCTGAACTTAGAGGAATGTCCTTAGAAAATGGAGCAGCAACACTTTCTTATTTATCAGGTATTTTAATTGCAAATGTAATCAATCAATACAAAAATATAAATAATATTTATTTTGGAGGAGGAGGCAGAAAAAATTTGTTTATTATGAAAACAATACAAAATAATATTATTGCTAATATAGCAATTTTGGATGAAAAAAAATTAATGGTGATTTTTTAGAGTCACAAGCCTTTGCTTATATAGCTGTTCGATCACTGCTTAAGTTGCCAATTACTTTCAAACAAACCACAGGGGTTAAAAAGAATGTTTCTGGTGGTGAAATTTACAAATATTAAAAAACCTAGATTCTTTTTTTATGTAAGTATCCAATACTTTTATAAATTCTTTGTCTTTATTAAGAAAAAAATGATCAGCACCCTTGATTTCAGAAAAATCTACTGCAATCTTTTTTTGATTGGTTAGTTTGGCTTTTAAACTCTTAATTGCTTCGTCCGTGACTAATTGATCCTGGTTACCATGAATAACAAGTCCCGATGTTGGGCAGGGTGCAAGAAAATTAAAATCAAAAATGTTAGGTTGTGGTGAAATAGATACAAATCTAAAAATCTCAGGTCTGCGCATTAATAATTGCATGCATATCAATGCACCAAAAGAAAATCCAACAACCCAACTTTCATTAGAATTTGGATTACTTCTTTGAATAAAATCTAGAGCTGCAGCGGCATCAGATAATTCTCCAAGACCATTATCAAATTTTCCCTCACTCTTGCCCACACCTCTAAAATTAAATCTACAAACAGAAAACTCATTCTGCAAAAATGTATGAAATGCATTATAGGTAACGCGGTTATTCATTGTTCCACCGTATTCTGGATGTGGATGCAAAATTAATGCAATAGGAGCATTGTCTTTTTTGCTTTGGATATATTTTGCCTCCAGCTTACCATCTGGACCATTTATAAAAATTTCTGCGTTGTTGTATCTCATTAGATGTAATTGAATAAATTTGAAAAAGGCTTATAACACAACTTAACTATTATTAGGGTATAAAATATCTCCCTAAATGTTAACATTTACCCTTTAGTTTAAAAAACAAGACAATTTTATGAGTAATGGACAGGAGTTTATAAAAAATTACAAACAA
>FUWD013177587.1_pt1 | contig 15208 bp, 17 predicted proteins | sample 1063281 | NCBI WGS metagenome assembly FUWD01 (sample SAMEA79048168, study PRJEB19326) | metagenome | biome: marine | reverse complement strand
TCAATATTACTATTGCATATTATCTCAACAACATGAGAAGTTCAAGTACCTTGTTGGGTCTTGCACAACCCACTCAACCCAACTATTACGCTGCAAGAAATGTAAGATCATGAGCAAATACGCCCAGGGCTTTTACGTGATTAAAAATCCTGCCAAGTATGTGGGCAAAGGAATACCACGTTACAGATCAGGATGGGAACAGGCGTTTATGCGTTTCTGCGACAACAACGAGCATATCTTACAATGGGCCAGCGAATCAATTTCAATTCCTTACCGCAATCCTATCACTGGCAAACAAAGCATCTATGTTCCGGACTTCCTGATTACCTATAGAACACGTAGCAACACTATGGTAGCAGAAGTTATTGAAATCAAGCCCAAAAAACAAAGTGTTGTTGAGTCAAAAATGAAGGCCAATGAACGTGCAATAGTGGCTCAGAACTACGCTAAATGGGACGCAGCGACCAAGTGGTGTAAGAAACAAGGGCTACTGTTCCGAGTGGTAACCGAAGATGACCTTTTTAGAAACGGCAACAAATAACGTAAACAATGCAAAGTGAAGATAAGTATTGCTATGACAATATACTATCTTTATAAAAAAACGCATAATATAACAGGGTTAAATTATTTAGGTTTTACAAAAGAAGATCCTCACATGTATCAAGGATCTGGCACCAGGTGGACAAATCATATTAAAAAACATGGGTATGATGTAACCACAGAAATTCTTTACGAAACTCCAAACAAAGAAGAAATAAAACAAAAAGGTTTGTATTATAGTAACCTATGGAATGTTGTTGAAAGCAAAGAGTGGGCTAACTTAAAACCCGAAACAGGTGAAGGCGGCGGTGTTCCTGGAATGCACAAAGGCAAGAAGCGTCCTCAAGAGCATATTGATGCTATGAAAGCAGGATGGGCTCGTGCAAAAGAAAACGGATATCAGCCGTGGAATTATGGAAAAACTGGGTTTAAAGGTCCGTGCCAGTCTATTACATTGGTGTCACCAACTGGTAAGCACTATACATACGAAAGTATGAAACAAGGATGTAAGGAAAATAATCTACTCTATACAAAAATGAGTAGTGTGAATAGCGGTAAACTACGGCAACATCGCGGGTGGACTATTCTTAAATCATAATTTTAATAACGGTAAATATGGCATGACCAAAAAATTAGAAGAACTTTTTGATTTGCCCCAAAGTGGCACTGCCGATTCTGACAATTCAGTGATTGACATCCCACTAACTCAGCATGAAATCGCTGAAATTGACAACACCATTGACAAAATTGATGCTGCCTTGCCGGGCATACGTGATCTTGATCGCAGTGACACAGAGCTTGATGAAATAGCAGAATTAGCCAAACAAAGTTTTCAAGATTTGTCAGATCTTGGCATGAATGTTGACTCGAGATACGCATCGGAACTGTTTGCAGTAGCAGGTACTATGTTAGGACATGCTCTCACAGCCAAGACCGCTAAACTCAATAAAAAACTCAAAATGATTGATCTTCAGCTTAAAAAACTCAAATTAGATCAAGATCAAAGCAAAAATAACACAGAAGACATGTCAGGACCAATGGAAACAGCAGAAGGACATGTACTAAGCCGTAACGATCTCTTGGAACGTTTGATAGGCGACAGAGATCAAAAGTCAAAAGACTGATAAATATCGTATAGGGAACTGACATGAAAAAATTTAACGAATACCTCGCAGAATCACAAAGAGTCTACAATTACAGAATCAAAATTGTAGGTGATGTACCAAGTGGCTTTATCAAAGCCTTAGAAGAGAAACTCAAGCAGTTTGATCCTGCTAAGATTTCTGAAGTAAAGACTACTCCGGTACAGCTTAACCCAGCAGATTTTCCAGCCTACAGCAACGAACGTGTGAGCCACATGGATTGTGAATTCCGCTATCCTGCCATTGAGCCACAGATACAACAAATTGCTCAATTGTTAGGGTTGGATCCTAATCGTATTCGTATGCTCACAGTTCCATACGAAGATTCAATGAACAAAGAGCGTGTGGATGTTGAAGAACAAAACAAAGACTTGTTAGCAGACACAGACTACCCAGCACCTGATACACAACAAAAAGCTCTAAGCAAAGATTACTCAACTGGTCCGTATGACCATGCTGTGTTGAAAAATGCTTACCGTAGCAATTTTGAAATTGCTGGAGGTAAAACTCCGCCAGCACAAACTACAAATGATTTGCCACAGGGTGATGCTAGCCCAATGAGCACAGTCAAGCGCCCAGCACGCCCACTAACTGGTAGAAACCCAAGAGGATAATTGAAATGACATTTTTTTACGACCTAAACAAACGCATGGCTGCATTGGCCACAAAACAAACTTTAGCTGAAGGCAAAGAAACCAACGCTGCCAAAGATTATGATGGCGATGGCAAAGTTGAATCTCCAAAAGACGAATATCAAGGTAGTCGTATTGCCGCTGCTAAACGAGCAGGCAAAATGTCAGAAGGTGCTAAGCCAGATTTTTTGGACATTGATGGCGACGGCGACAAAAAAGAGCCAATGAAAAAAGCTGCCAAAGACAAAGAACTTGACGAAGCCGATTACTCAGCTAAAAAAGCAGCCGCTGGCAAAGACATTGGCAAGCCAGGCAAAGCATTTTCTAAAATTGCTGCTGATGCTGCTGGTCGTTACGGCTCAAAAGAAAAAGGCGAAAAGGTTGCTGGCGCTGTGTTGAAAAAACTTCGTGCTAAAGAAGATGTCAACGAAGATGGCATCGAAGAAGGTTTCAAAGAAATGGATGCTTGGTTAGAAAAGCGTAAAAAAGATCAAGGCACTGGTAAATTTGACAAGAAGAGAATTTCCACAGGCACAGTGTATACTCGCCGTGCTGAAGAAGAGCCAGAAGATGACGAAGACGAAGCTAGTGAAAAGAAAAAAGGTCGCAAGACTGTGGGTGCAGGCAAGGGCAAGAAAATTGGCGCCAAAGTCAAAGGCACAAGCAAGCTATCTAAATTAGGATCTATTGCTGAACAAGGGCCAGATGGCATGGTAGACAGTGGCGAATACGGTCGTGAAGGTGACATGGCCAAAGAACAAATGCACACTATCATGAGTGCTGCCAAAGAATTACACAGCATTCTCTCTGACGAACAAGACTTGCCAGAATGGGTACAAAGCAAGATTACTAAGGCCATGGACTATATTGACACAGCACGTGATTATATGTTGGCACAGCAAGCTGAAGGCGATGAAGTTGTTGCTGAAAAAGCAGTGAGCAAGCAACAACAAAAGTTCATGGGCATGGCTCATGCCATGCAAAAAGGCGAGAAGATCAAAGGTGCTAGCGCAGAGCTAAAAAAAGTTGCCAAAACAATGAAGAAAAGCGACGTTGAAGATTTTGCGGCAACCAAACACAAAGGCTTGCCAAAGAAAGTCAAAGCCGATGAAGAAGTTGAAGAAACTGCAGAAGCTCCTAAAAAAGCCAAAGGTGGTATTGAATTTGGCAAAGGCATCTACGAAAGCATCAACAGTCAAGTTGAAAAAATGATTGTAGAAGGCATGAATGTGTCAGTAAACATGAGCACTAACGAACAAGGTGAGTTGACAAAGAATATCACAGTGTCGGCCGAAGGCGCAGAAGCCGAAACATTGGCACAGTTGTTGAACTTGGCTGGTATGTCTCCTAAAGAATCAGGTTGTGGTTGCGGGCAAACACCATGTGGTTGCTCACAAGTAGAAGAAGCCTACGGCGACACAGACCCAACAGAAAACAAACCTGACTATCCTACAGATGCAGAAACCACAGGTGAAGATGATGAGTTGTTGCGTCGTTGGGCAGGCGGATTAAACAAGCCTAAGTCAACTGGTCAAACAACTATTCCTGTGATTGCAAGTCAAGCCACACGTCAAGTCAGCGAAGAAACTAAAGCTGATAAACTAGGCATGAACTTGTACGCTGAACTAAAGCAATTCAAGGCCAAGTAATATGAAAAGTCTACTAGACTATCTTGCAGAGTCAGAACACCGTGCTGCTAATCCAGTGGCCGGGGACGATTTCTCTTTTGAATTGGATGATGGCACTGCGGTAGACACTTACATACTTGAAGCTACCGAAGATGAAATTTTAGTAGATGCTAACGAAGCTACTTGGGCAGTGATGGAACAATGGATGGGATTTGATGATATTTTATCTGAAGGCTGTGCATGTGAAGCAGAGCTAGATGAAGCAGAGCTAGATGAAGCTGAATATCAAGGTCGTAAAGTCACACTCAACAAACCCATGCGTGGGGATCAAAAAAATTCAAAGTGTATGTTCGAGATCCCAAAACTGGCAATGTTAAAAAAGTCAATTTTGGACACGGTGGCAAAACAGCCAAACGCCTTGGTCAAAAGACCATGAAGATCAAAAAGTCAAACCCTGCACGTCGTAAAAGTTTTAGAGCACGTCATAACTGTGCCAATCCAGGTCCCAAAACGGGAGCTCGTTATTGGTCATGCCGTGCGTGGTAATCAATAATAATAAAGGAATAATAAAATGAGTCAAGCAAATGTTTATACATCAGTAGCAAATGCCCAATGGTACACAGACAAGGCCAGTATCAGTACTGGTAACACGGCTGTTACTTTTAATGTATATGCCACTGCATTGGGCACTGTGGCAGCTGTGGGCAATATCTACAGCAATGCTGTTAGTATTCCTGCGTCAAGCACACAAGAAATTTATGTCGGTGTAGGTAACCACCTAACTGTAACAGGTGCCAACTTCACAGCACAAGAACTAGGCACAGCAAGTTCAGCACAGGCCGGTGTCATTGGGCAAGGCAGTTACTAATCAATGAGAGCCAGTGAGTTCATCACAGAAGACAAAGTAGGCCAAGTTGGACATCGACGTCAACAGGCCACTGTGGGCTTGAATCGATTTCGAGATCCAGCTGGTGCAGAACGTGTATATGAACTCAATCGTGTGATGATGGCCGCGGCTGCCACTGATGGCACATTTGTTCCAGAAATAGATCAAGAATCCTGGGCCGGTAGAAACAACATTGCTACACCTTATACCAAACAAGAACAAGAAATGTTGGAAAAAGCATTTCAAGCTATTGGATCTGACTTTGAAGATCTCAATCACGGTGACTATCGCAGTCAAGAAGTTGATGCAGTAAACAAAATCAGCCCAGTCAAAGGATTCAAAGGATATCCGCGATGAGAGCTAGAGAGTTTGTTGCTGAACAAAAAGAATTACCCGCAGAACAAAGTGCACCAATGCAGAACACTTATGTTATGCCTGGACTCACCGCACAAGATCCTTACAAAACATACAGATTTGGTGTAGCTATGGCTCGTGCTAGATCAGATCAAGCCACAGATGGTGTAAATGATTTTAGACCTGATTGGTCACCAGAAACTGCATTCGGAGAACAAGCAGTGGTAGTGGGATTCACAGGCGACATTGATCCTGTGATTGATCAAGCATTAACCATGACCAAAACACCGGGCGGTAAAAAATTAGTTTCAACACCCAAAAGTGAAGAGCCAGAATCAGTCACTACCAAAAGCCCCATAAATAGTTTCAAAGGATACCCAAGATGAAAGTCAATGATATTTTACAACAGTTAGCAGATTTTGTTAACAATCAACATTCAGCCAAAGAACCAGACAGTGATGTTCAAACCAATGCCGAAGGACAAGAGTTGGCCAAGGAGCCAGAGGATCTGTTTGTTCCACCGCTACAACAAAAAATAGAATTGTTGAAAAAAGCAGTAGGTGTTGAAAATATCTACGATGAAGATCAAGAAGCTCGAGCTGCTGAGGAAGAGGCAGCCAAGCAAGTAACTCCAGAAGAAGAAGATGAGTTAGCTCGTATGAAACGTGCAGCTGGTATTCCTGCTGTTGCGGTTGTTCAGGAATTGAGCAACGACGAAGTATTCGACGACTAAGGAGCTCTACTCTATGAGCTTCATTCAAAACTTTTATACTAGTAGAGACAATAACACCGACGGCAATACCTATGTGGGTCAAGAAGGGCGTCTTTGGTACAATCCTGACACAAATTCAATCTATGTAAACACTGCCAACATAGCAGGCGGCACGCCTGTTGCTCTAGCCACTGGTGCTAATATTACAGCAAATATTATTACAGTTAATACTGTAACCAGCTCTGACGGCAATGTTGATGTCACTGGAAATTTAGTTGTTACTGGTGATATTTCTTACTCTCCTACTTATGGATGCTTTCATAAAATTGCCAACGTAGTTGCTGAAACAGCCAACACTGTTTATGGGTTTAATTGGTATGCTAATACACACATTCATGCAGGCAATAACGGAGTTACTGTAGCCGAAAGCGAACCTACTCGCGTTGTAGTAGCCACAGCCGGGGATTATCTAGTTTCTATTGAAATGCAAACAAAAAATGTAGACAACGCCGAACGCACTGCTTATATTTGGCTGGCTCAAAATGGTGTTGATCTAGATCACACAACCATACGCATTGGTTTGCGGCCAGCAACCGGTGGCGTGCCTACTTATACCAGCATCTTCAATACTTGGGCAGTATCAAATATTACCGCTAATACATACCTTGAATTAAGATTTGCGGTTGACAACCCATCAGGTATTAGTTTGGAATATACTCCGAACATCTCCAGTCCTTATGTTCGCCCTACAACTCCAAGTGCTACAATAACCATTGTGCCTGTTTAACTAAGTTAAGACTATAATGAAAAAACTATTAGCCGTTGTATTATTTTTACCACTATCTGTGTTAGCGCAGATTGCACAACAGTGTCCACAGTTTTTGCCCAATGGGCCTGTGGCATATTCTGCACAACCTGGCGATCAAGAACTTTGTCGAAAGAACTATGCAGTGATTCACCGTTGTAGTGTAAAAGCACCTGTGGCTGTGTTTGAACATTTGACTGTGCAAGCAATGACGGGTCCAGCTAAACGTCGTGATGATTTCCGTGCTGATCCTGAAGTACACCCGCAATGCCGTGCCACATTGGATGACTACAAGACAGTGGGTCGCACACACGATCGTGGACACATGGCTCCTGCTGCCAACAACACACAATCTGCAGAAATAATGAGTGAAAGTTTTTTCCTATCAAACATGGTAGCACAGCTGGCCAACAATAACCGTGGCATCTGGAAACAGTTGGAAACTTGGGAACGTGATTGGGCATCAAAAGACGGAGACTTTTACATTGTGTCAGGTGGCATCTACGATCCAGGACATCCTGTGACTGGCAACGGTTTGGGCATACCCACACGTTTGTACAAGATTATTCATGATCGATCGTCTGGCCAAACTATGGCTTATCTAATGCCCAACGGCCCACTACCAGTGGCAGACTTGCCAAAATACCAAACCACTGTGCCAGCTGTAGAACAAGCCACAGGCATGCGTTTTAATCTTAAGTAAGTAAAAAGCTCATAAATTAATGTATGAGCAAATTCTATTGCGCAGCCCCATGGCGGGGACTGCATATCAATCCACGTGGTGATGTAAAAACCTGCTGTGCCGGCGACCCAAACATGCTGGGCAATCTCAATGAACAATCAATTGAATCAATTTTGCACGGCCCGGTAATGCAAGAAATTAGACAAACAATTCGTTCTGGTAAGCCACATGCCTATTGCTATAATTGTGTACAGGCAGAAAGATATGGACGCAGTGAACGTGATTGGCACAACAACGTCAGTCCAGAGTTTGATCCACAAACAGCCAGCGACACCGAACATCAACCGACACTGATTGATGTGCGTTGGAACATTACCTGTAATTTAAGTTGCAACTACTGTGGCGATAAGTGCAGTTCAAAATGGGCAGGATTAAAAGGAATACCATTTAAATCTGGGGCCCGTCCTTATTATGAGCAAGTGTGCGATTACCTTGAAAAGCACAAGACAAACATTCGTGAAGTAGCACTGGTTGGCGGTGAGCCATTGCTACTGCCAGAAAACGAACGATTACTGGATGTTATACCAGAAGATTGTATTGTTACACTTATTACCAACATGAGTGTGGACTTAACTAAAAACAAAATATTTGAAAAATTATCCAGGCGTAAAAAGGTTGGTTGGTCCATGAGCTTTGACAACATAGGATCACAGTTTGAGTATGTACGGCATGGCGGATCTTGGTCTTTGTTAGTTGAAAACATACATCGGATAAAAGAATTATTTGCTCAAGGGCACTGGGGCGGCATTCATGCAGTGTACAATATCTATAATGCCACGCAACTGTTTAACTTTATTGAATGGGCAAAGCATGTAGGAATAGATACTCATTGGCAAAGTTTGTATCAGCCCGATTGTTTGGACCCACTAAAACATAGTCAACAAATTAGGCAATTGGCTCAATTAGAAATTGAGCGTGTACTTTTGAGAACTGATTTAACAGTAAGTGAACGCAACTTCTTTACACAGGCACAACAAAACTACACTACTCCAGTAACTGATAATTTTAATCAACAGTTGCAAGACCACATAACAGAAATAGAAAACAAATACCATACTGACCAGCAAGGACAGTTTTTAAGACTTTGGCCAGAGATATATAACATACTATGAATACCCTTTTAAAATTTACAGATCCTCCTCCGTACCAATACAATTATTGTAATAGAGGAAAAACTATATACTGGAATGGGACAGATCAGCCTGAGCTCTATAAAAAAAATGTACAAGGTCCAGAAACCAGACGGGTTTTGGCTACGTTAGGTTGGCTCGATACCACTATTGAATATTCTTACAACAGTCACGGCTTTAGATGTGATGAATTTGATGATAGACCCAATGCCATTGCATTAGGATGTAGTTTCACTGAAGGTACTGCAATACATCTGCATCAAACTTGGCCAACGTACTTGTCTGAGTTACTGAACTTACACGTTTGGAATTTAGGATCAGGTGGCGCCTCAATTGACACGGTTTTTAGAATATTGGATTATTACATTGATAAGTTAACTCCAAAATTTGTGTTTATACTAACTCCGCCGGAACCAAGATTCGAGTATTGCGACATCGACGGAGGATTTCCTATAATACAACCGTTCGCACTAAAGCAATACCATCCGGAGTTTGCCAAAGAATGGTTGACACAGTCATTTAACGGCACATACAACACAAGAAAAACCATGTTGGCTATTCAACAAATATGCAAAAATTTTAATATTCCTGTGATTGCTCATTCTTGTGACGATGCAGCCACTGGGGGCTATGAAACTAACGGTCGATTTGATCTCGGAAGAGATCTTCAGCACAGAGGGTTTATATATCAACAACATGTGGCAAACATAATGTATCATAAATTTAACACAGTCGACGGAACACAGCAATGAGTAAAAGTTTAGAAGGTGTCCTAATCAAAGCGCCTCATAAGCGCCAAGCGTTTACAGAATCAGAACTCAAAGATTTTATAGCCTGTGCTGACCCTGTAACCGGTCCTGAATATTTTATGGAAAGATATTTCTATATTCAGCACCCCACACGTGGTAAGATGAAGTATCAACCATACGATTATCAAAAGAGATTGATACACACTTATCATAACTACAGATTTTCAATCTCGATGATGCCCAGACAAACTGGCAAGTCTACTTCAGCAGCTGGTTATTTGTTATGGTACGCTATGTTTGTGCCTGACTCTACTATTCTTATTGCTGCACACAAGTACACAGGATCTCAAGAGATCATGCAACGTATTCGCTATGCGTATGAACTCTGCCCGGATCATATACGTGCTGGTGTAACCAGTTACAATAAAGGATCGATAGATTTTGAAAACGGCAGTCGTATTGTGTCAGCTACAACAACTGAAAATACCGGGCGAGGTATGAGTATATCATTACTTTATGCTGACGAGTTTGCGTTTGTAAGACCCAATATTGCCCAAGAATTTTGGACCTCTATATCACCAACATTGGCCACAGGCGGTAAGTGTATTATTACATCAACTCCTAACTCAGATGAAGACCAGTTTGCTTTGCTGTGGAAAGGAGCCAACAAATGTTTAGATAATTTTGGAAACCCAACAGAACTTGGCATCAACGGATTCAAGGCCTACCGCAGTCGGTGGCAAGAACATCCAGATCGAGACGAAGCATGGGCTCAAGAACAACGTGGACAATTGGGCGAAGATCGTTTCCGCCGAGAAATGGAATGCGAGTTCATTATCAATGATGAGACTTTGATTGCTCCTACTAAACTTATTGATTTGGAAGGGGTAGAACCCATTGAACGTACAGGACAGGTGCGTTGGTATAAGAGACCTGAACCGGGAAAAATTTATGCGGTTGCGTTGGATCCGAGCTTGGGCACTGGAGGAGATCCGGCAGCCATACAAATTTTTGAAGCCAATACTACAACACAGATTGGCGAGTGGAAACATAACAAAACCACTATACCAGAACAGATACGCATCCTTGCTGATATATGCCGACATATCAACAGCTATGTCAAAGATGACAAAAGCATTTATTACAGCGTAGAAAACAATACCATTGGCGAAGCAGCATTGATCAGTATTGATCAGTTCGGTGAAGAAAATATTCAAGGATATTTTTTAAGCGATAATTCAGTAATTGCGGGCACCGGGCGAAGATATCGCAAAGGGTTTAATACCACAAACAAGAGCAAATTAACTGCTTGTAGCAAGTTAAAAACTTTGGTAGAAAGCGGCCGTATGAAAGTTAACAGTGCATCGTTGGTCAGTGAACTCAAAACTTTTGTAGCGTTTGGCACAAGTTATGCTGCAAAACCTGGGGAAACAGACGATTTAGTAATGGCAACATTGTTAATTATTCGTATGATGCAGATATTACAAACTTACCACACAGAAATGGACAGTCAAATGCGCGATCATGGAGATACTATGATTGAACCTATGCCGTTCATTGCTATGATAGGATAAATATAACACTATGGCAAGACAAACACCTTCAAAACAACTATTTGACCTATTGGTTACCCGCAATTTTGATCCAGAATTGCTGGACAGTTCTGGAAAACCAGCCTCTGATCCATCAGAAGCTGAAATATTCAGTTTTGAGTTCATTGGTTCATCTGGCAATAATTATGGTACAGTAGTGGCAATGATTGCCGACGACAACAATCTCGAAATATTTTCAGGAGATAATGTGGGTCGTACCATGGAAGGACAAGATAAAAATGAGTGGTTTGATTTCCAACACCAACTTAAAAATTTTGCCACAAAAAATTTTATGAGTTTTGGCAGTCAAAACATTAATAGATTAAAATACTCCATGCAAGGACAAGCAGCAATCAAAGAAGGATTGTTCGAATCATGGAGCGGAACCAAAACAACAAGTTACAATGACAAGCCAGAACGTGTACGACTAATGATCAAACACAAGCGACCCATAGGCGAAGGCGATGCACGTTATCGTTATATTGAAAGTTTGTTTTTAGAAACCAGCGACGGCGAGCGTTTTAAATTGCCTTTTACAAAATTAGCAGGTGGACGTGCCATGTGCGAACATGTACGCAACGGTGGTAAGCCATATGATCCACGCGGCCAACATATTGCTGGTATTGTAGAAGAAATCAATGTGTTAAGTCGTTTTAAACGGGCCAGTCATGGTCGAGTGTTCGAAGGCGACACTGCAAATTTGATTACAGAAACAACATTGTATCAAGAAAATTTAAATAAAATTCTCAAGGGATTGAGCACACATCGTGGTTACACCAATTACTTTGAGTCATGGAATCCAGCAGAGATTACCGAACAGGATGTTATCATTGAAAACATTAAAACAATGTTTGTTCGTCAAGATCTTGACGAACGCATTGAACAAGCCTTACCAATATTGGCTAAAATACAAAAACAAGGACACGCTATGAAAGAAGCAAACATATTTGAAGCATGGGCTAACCGCCTAATGGAAGGTACGTGGGCAACTCCGGATACTCCAGAACAAAAAACAAAGTTGGCCGAATTATTGGCACAAGAATTACCTGTTGGAGCAGATGCTACCAATGCTACAGAACAATTATATGATTTGTTAGGCGACGATATGTTGTTTGATCAGTTAGAAAACTTAGCTGACCAAGATGCCAACGCTGATGGCCGCGAATTGGTAATTGCTCGTATGCAAGAGTTATCAGATGATCCAAACATTGCTGAAGTTGTTGCAATGCTAAACATTGATTCTGAACCAGCAGAAGTCAATACCGAAGTTGAAGTAGATCAAGAAATTGACGAAGCTGACAACGATGGCGATCAACAGTTAAATGAATTTTTACCATTGTTGGGTGCTGTGTTAGGACGTGCTGCTGTAGGTGCTAGTGCAGGTGCTGTTACTCGAACTGCAGCTGGAGCCGTTGGCAATGCAATCGGAGGCGAGATTGAAGATGCAATATCCGACGACGAAGTTGAAGAAACAGTCGATCCAAAAAATCCACGTGATTATGAGATCCCAGCTTACTTACGTCAACAACAAGGCATGAAGCCGTTGACAATGAAAGATATCGAAGATAAAGAACAAAAAGCGCACCTAGATTATCAACGTCGTGTGGGTAATATTGCCGAAGATGATAACGCTGGTCTAACACGTCTTCGCCAGTTGGCCGGATTTATGGCAAAGTAAAACTGCAATTAGAACAATCGCGTCATAAATATTCATTGACGCCACTCAAAGAAGCGTATATACTACTACAGTGATATACGCTTTTTACATTGTGTCACAGGCAACGTAAGATCTATACAATAGATAGGCAACACATTTTATACTACTTAGAAAGGCAACTTAAAATGGCATCATTAGCAGAAATCAGAGCAAGACTAGCAGCTTCAGAAGGCAACAAGCAAGGCGGTCAATCATCAGGTGGTGATAATTCAATTTACCCACACTGGAATATGGAAGAAGGTTCATCAGCAACACTACGCTTCCTACCAGACGCAAATCCAAAGAACACATTTTTCTGGGCAGAACGAGCAATGATTCGTTTACCATTCAACGGAATCAAAGGTGAGATGGATTCAAAACAGGTTATGGTTCAGGTACCCTGTGTGGAAATGTGGCAAGAGGCTTGCCCAATCTTAGCAGAAGTGCGTACTTGGTTCAAAGACAAGTCATTGGAAGAAATGGGTCGTAAGTATTGGAAAAAACGTAGTTATATTTTCCAAGGCTTTGTACGTGAAAATCCAATGAGCGAAGACAAGTCGCCAGAGAATCCAATCCGTAGATTCATTATTGGTCCACAAATTTTTGCTACTATCAAGTCAGCGTTAATGGATCCAGAGTTGGAAGAACTGCCAACAGACTTGTTGCGTGGCTTAGACTTCCGTATCACAAAAACTGCCAAAGGCGGATACGCAGATTACTCTACTTCAAAGTGGGCTCGTAAAGAGTCAGCATTAACTGAAGCAGAACAAGCAGCAATTGATCAATACGGTTTGTATGATCTTTCAACATTCTTGCCAAAAAAACCAACTGATGTTGAGTTGAAAGTAATCAAAGAAATGTTTGAAGCATCAGTGGATGGTCAACCATACGACACAGATCGTTGGGGTCAGTACTTCCGCCCAGCAGGTGTTACAGCACCGGCAGGTGGTTCAGCTCCAGCAGTTCATCATGATGACGATGCACCAGCTCCAGTAGCCAAAGCCGCACCAGCTCCTGTAGCAAGTGCGTTTGACGATGACGAGCCTGTAGCAGCAACTGCTCCAGTAACTGCCTCTCCAGCAGCAGGTGCTAACAAAGCCGAAGATATTTTGGCAATGATCAGAGCACGTCAACAGAAGTAATTGAAATATTGCATTGACTATCGTCAAGGAGGCATGGGCAATACATTATTAGCCCATGTTCTCTATTCTTGTAAAAAAATTGATATAGATTTTGAAGTATTTTTCTCATCAACTGGTAATGCTCATCAAATTCAACATATATTAGGCAAATTAAATAATAAAATAAATTTAATAGCGTGGCATCTATTAGAATTTCCAAGAAATGATGTTAGATGTTTAATAGAATTTATAGCTACACATTGGATGCAAGTGTTGCAATATAAGATGGCATACAGTAAGTGGCATGGGATTTATCCTACTGAATATAATTATAGAGAATTTTTTACAACAACGGTTGATAAAAACGCAGAATCAGACAAACTCTGGCAAGAATTTTATCATGGGTTTAAAGATCCATCGTGGACTGAATGTAAAACCTTTAATGATATAGTAAATTTACCTAGAGCAATTCAAACAGAAATTTTAAGTGTGTACAAAGAACCAGATACAATTTTTTCTGTATTAAATTTACTAACAATTAACTATTACGATATGATAGTTAAAAATTGCAAGAGAAATTTTCCTGGCTCAGTAAAATACACGTTAGAAGAATATTTCAGCGGTGATTTTACTATAGTTAAGAATAGTATACAAGATACTTTGTCATGGAATTGGGATAATCAAAGGAGTGCGGAATTTCATCAACATGTATTAAAAGTTAACTCTGAATATTTAACTTGGCTTGAAAAGATAATTAATGTATTCAATCGGTGCATAAATTTTTCTGAAACCGATGTAGACCTTGAGTTTTGGGAAAAAGCAATAGTATTAGCTAAAGTGTGCCAACATTTTAATAAGCATCCAAATGAGTTGGATTGGGGAAATGATAGTTGTTTTTAGAAAGAAATAATGTATCATTAATAAACATTTTAAAGAGGTAATCATGGCAAAACCATTTGACGTATCAAAATTCCGCAAGGAAATTACAAAAAGCATCGACGGTTTGTCGATTGGATTCAACGATCCTACAGATTGGATCTCAACAGGCAACTATGCCTTAAACTACTTGATCTCAGGAGACTTTAACAAAGGTATTCCTTTGGGCAAAGTTACTGTGTTTGCAGGAGACTCTGGTGCAGGTAAATCGTATATTTGCTCGGGCAACATTGTCAAACACGCACAAGAACAAGGTATTTTTGTTGTATTAGTAGACAGTGAGAATGCGCTTGACGAAGCATGGTTACAAGCATTAGGGGTTGATACCAGCGAAAGCAAGTTGTTAAAACTGTCGATGGCCATGATCGATGATGTAGCTAAAACTATTTCAACTTTTATGAGCGACTATAAAGCATTGCCAGATGGCGAACGCCCTAAGGTATTGTTTGTCATTGACTCGTTGGGTATGTTGTTGACCCCCACAGATGTTAATCAGTTTGAAGCAGGCGAAATGAAAGGTGATTTGGGTCGCAAACCTAAAGC
>FUWD012844036.1_pt1 | contig 15208 bp, 19 predicted proteins | sample 1063281 | NCBI WGS metagenome assembly FUWD01 (sample SAMEA79048168, study PRJEB19326) | metagenome | biome: marine | reverse complement strand
ATAGACTGCTATCTGAATTCCAAATAATTATGAATTCTGACTTGGAAAATACTCAAAAGAAAATTGATAAAGCTTTAAAGAGAAATTTAGAAAAACAAATTCAGAAAGTACAAGAAACCGGTTCTAATCAAAATTTAGTGGAAACAGAAACAACACAATAAAAAAACGCTTCTCACGCAAGCGCCATGAGAAGCGTTCTTTAAAAAGAATAGTAACTATCTTCTTCTTTTCTTAGCTTTTTTCTTAGCTTTTTTCTTAGTCTTCTTCGCAGCTTTTTTCTTCTTTTAGCCATCTTTAGCTCCCTTTTTTATTAACGAATCTTTTTGATTCGTTTAGTTACCTTTTTTTATTTTCTTTGAATAGTTATGTCAAATCTTTAATTGTTCTTAATTTATTAAGAAATTATTTTTTTATTTTATTTTTTTAATAATAAAAAAAAGTTAAGTAAATTGCGATTAATAAACAATTTTAATAAATTAAATTAATAAAGTTTTTCTAAATCTTTTTTATATTTTTCAGTAACTTTTTTTCTTTTTATTTTCATCGTTGGTGTTAACAAGCCATTTTCTATAGAAAAATTTTCATCTATTAATTGAATTTTTTTTATTTTTTCAACTAAAGTTAATTTTTTATTTACATTCTCTATTACATTATTTATTTTTTCTTTTTCTTTTAAGAATTCTTTATTTGCAACAATTAATGCAACTAAATAATTTTTTTTATCTCCGTAAACCATGCATTGGTCAACTTCTTGTTCATTTGTAATCATGTTTTCAATTTTTGCTGGCGAAATATTATCTCCTCCCAGACTAACAATAATATCTTTTTTTCTATCAGTAATTTTTAAGTAACCATCATTAGGTTCTATTTCTCCTATATCTCCTGTGTGGAGCCATCCATCCTTAATTACTTTATCGGTTTCTTCTTTTTTATTCCAATACCCCAACATCACATTTTCTCCTTTAACCAAAATTTCTCCATCATTGGCAATTTTAACCTGATTGCCTTTGAAAGGAGGTCCAACGGTCTCCACTTTTATCTTGTGAATAGGATTACAACTAACTACAGGTGAAGTTTCTGTTAAACCATATCCTTGAAGAGTGGGTAATCCCACTGAATTTAAAAATTCTCCTATTTCTCTATCCAAAGCGCCTCCACCGGAAATAAAAGCTTTCAGGTTTCCTCCAAACTGTTGTTTGATTTTTTTTCTAACCAAAATATCCATTAAAGAATTCAACAATTTTTCAAAAAAGGACATTTTTTCTTTAATAATCTTTTTTTGCCTAATCGAATAGTTGCATCAACTAGCTTAGCTTTAATACCAGTTTGTTTTTTCATGTTAATGTTAATCTTGTTATAAAGATTTTGATAGAATCTTGGTACAGCTGTCATGATTGTAGGTTTAGCTTCAGATATATTGTCTAAAAGTTTTTCTATTTTTTCTGCATAAAAAACCTTAGCTCCTACGGCTATCTGTGCAAATTGAACACAGTGTTCATATGAATGAGAAAGTGGAAGCCAAGTTAAAAATACTGGTCTTGAGGTAATTAATGGTTTCATAATTTCACATGCGCCTACAAGGTTGTTTAAAATACCTCCGTGACTTAAGATTACGCCCTTAGGATTTCCTCCAGTTCCTGAAGTATAGATTATACAAGCTACTGATGATCTTTTTAAATTATTATTTTGAATTTTATCTTTTTCAGACAAGTTATTTTTTATTATTGTGCTAAAGTCTAAGTATTTTTCTTTATTATCTATATTTAATTTATGATTTGCCTTTTCTACTTCATCAAACGTAATTATTTTTTTTATAAAAATTTTTTCATTAATAGTTGTATTTAATTTTTTTAGCATGTCATTGTTAGAAACAATAACAATTGTTGGTTCGCAATCCTCGATTAAATATTTATAATCTTCCTCAGTATAAGTCGTATATGCGGGAACAGTGATGCCTCCAGATAACATTATAGCTAAATCAGAAATAAACCATTCAGGTCTATTCTCTGATACTAAAAGACATCTATCACCTTCTTTTATGTTTTCTTTTATAATTTTTGATAACTTAAATATATTTAGTTTTGTTTCTTCCCATGTGTAAGTTTTTTTATTATTTGGATTTAACCATTGCAAAAAAATACTTTTTTTATCTTGTTTATCTGCCTGATAAAAAAATAATTCAATTAAACTGTTTAAATTATCTAAATTCATAATTTTATTGGTGGGCAAAGAGAGAATCGAACTCTCACAGTATTGCTACTATTGGATTTTGAGTCCAACGCGTCTACCAGTTCCGCCATTCGCCCAAAGTTATTAGATTTCATATATTATAAATAATAGTATTAAAACATTTAATATAATAAAAGAAAATATGTTTAAAAAACTATACATTAAAACTATTAAACTAGCAGGTCATAAAAGTTCAAAAAAAATTTTGGGAATTATGTCTTTTATTGAAAGTTTTATTTTTCCAATTCCTCCTGATGTTTTAATAATTCCAATGACAATAGCAAAAAAACAAGATTGGGTAAAAATTGCATTAATTGCCACAATTGGGTCTGTGCTTGGTGCATGTTTAGGTTATTTTATTGGATATGTTTTTTTTAATGAAATAGGAATTAAAATATTCGAACTTTATGGTGTCGATAACACTTCATTTTTAGAAGATAAAATGTCTTCTGAGGGCGGTACAATTGCATGGATGACTTTATTGGCTATAGCTGGATTTTCACCAATTCCTTTTAAACTCCTAACAATTACAAGTGGTTTTATACATTTTAATTTATTTTATTTTATAATCGTTTCTTTGATAACAAGAGGTTCTAGATTTTTTTTAATTTCCTTCCTTATTGGAAATTTTGGTTCGGCCATGAAAAAAATCATAGAAAAAAAATTATTAAAATTTTCAATAATTTTATCTATAGTGTTAATTATATTTTCTTATTTAATTTACAAATTTTTGATAAATTTCATCAGTTAAAATGAATATATTTTTAAATAAAAAAAATTTTTATCTATTTATTTTATTTTATTCTTTGTTGGCAATTTTTTTTGCGTTGTATGTCGAATATATTTTGCAATATAAACCATGTAAGTTATGCTTATACCAAAGGATTCCTTATATATTTGCAATTTTTATTAGTTTTGTTGGTTATAACTATTTTAAGAATGATAAAATATTAATTTTAATTGTTGCGATTTTTTCAGTAAGCACTCTTATCTCGGGTTATCATTATGGTATTGAGAGCAGTATTTTTGAAGAATTCTCCGGATGTACTGCTGATACTCTAGAAATTATTGATAAATCAGAATTATTAAAATCTTTAAGTTATAATGCTTCAAGTTGTAAAGATGTAAGTTTTAAATTATTTGGAATTTCTTTGGCAGGTATTAATTTTTTATTATCTTTATTAATTGTAGTTTATTCTTCAAGAACTTTGGTTTATGAAAAAAACTAACCCTAAAAAACTAGAAGAATTTATAAGGGTAGATCATGCTGGAGAAAGAGGTGCAATTAAAATTTACGAAGGTCAAATTCTTGCTTTGAGTACCTTGGTTAAAAATGAAGATTTAAAAAAAACTATAAAAAATATGAAAGAACATGAGGAAGTACATTGCAATTTTTTTGAAAACGAAATTAAAAAAAGAGATATAAAACCTACAAAATTACTACCTTTATGGGATTTGCTTGGTCTTGGACTTGGTTTTGGTTCGACTATTCTAGGAAAAAAAGCAGCAATGTTGTGCACTGCCTCTGTTGAAGAAGTAATTGATGTTCATTATAAAAACCAAATAAATCAAATTGGACATGATGAAAAAAATTTAAAAAATAAAATAACAAAATTTAGAGAAGATGAGTTGCACCATAAAGATATTGCTTACAATGAAGGCGCATGTAAAAAAGGATTTTATTCAGTAGTTGATAAAGTTATCAAGACCGGCTCAAAATTAGCAATAAAGATATCCGAAAAAATCTAATTAAGGTTCAAGTACAACATCCCAGTACAGATAGTCTATCCAACTTTCATGTAAAAAATTTGGTGGAAAATTTTTTCCATTTTTATGTAAATCTTCTGTAGATGGTTGAAAAGGCCATTGACTAACTGTCATTCCTGAATTCTTTAACAATCGTCCTCCTTTTTTTACATTACAAGATGAACATGCGGTAACGACATTATCCCAATTAGTTTTTCCTCCCTTAGATCTTGGCAACAAGTGGTCAAAAGTTAATTCATTTTTACTACTGCAATATTGGCAACTAAATTTATCTCTTAAAAAAACATTAAATCTAGTAAAATTTGGATTAGATTGAGGTCTTATAAATGATTTAAGTGCAATTACACTAGGAAGTTTCATGCTGAATGAAGGGCTTCTTATAGTTCTATCATAATAGTTTACTATGGATACCCTGTCTAAAAATACTGACTTAATTGAATCTTGCCAGTTCCATAATGATAAAGGATAGTAACTTAATGGTCTATAGTCCGCATTCAAAACTAATGCTGGACATTTTTCTAAAGAAATATTTTGATCTGACATTTCAATCATAAAATAATTCTACAATATCTATTATATTATATCAAGGACACAAGTTTAATATTAAAGTTTTATTTATTAATTAAATTTTTTTTAATAAAATTTAATGCTGCACTTGATGCTTCAACTGGTATATGATGATCACAATTTTTTATCATTAAGGTTTCAATATTAATTTTATGTCTAATTAAGAAATCTTTTGCATCTAATAAACTGCTTGGTGGAACAATCGGATCTAAATCACCATGCAACATTAATATATTTGTTTTTGTTTTTATTCTTGAGGAAAGGTCATCCTTATCTATTATTTTTCCTGAAAAACCAACTATACAATTAAAACTTTCATTGGATGTTAGTCCAACATTTATTGACATCATGCACCCTTGGCTAAAACCAGATATACAAATTTGAGAATTTTTTAATTTATACTCTAATTTTATTTCCTCTATGAATTGTTTTAATTTATTTTCTGCTTTTTTAGACTCAATTAAAATATGCCTCTCATCTTCAGTGTTAAGATCGAACCATTGAAAACCACTTGGATTAATTTTACATAATTCATGAGCATCGGGACATAAAAAAATTGTATTTTTTAAAAATCTTTTCCAATTTAAAGTTAACATGCTGATATCTTTTCCATCTCCTCCATATCCATGGAGTAAAATTACAGCATTCTCTATTTTCTCATGCTCTTCTGGTTTTATGATTGTAGTATTAAGACAAAATGTCATAGATGATTAGATAGCCAATCAAGAAAAGATTTATTTTCAAAATCAATAAAACCAATAATTCTTGCTAATTCATATCCTTCTTTATCAACAATAATTGTTGTTGGAATTCCTCGAAGCTTAAATACTTTAGCCAAGCCAAGACTAGAACCATAAAAAATTTCTAAATTATTTATATTAAGTTCTTTAAAAAATTCTTTGGATTTTTTTAATTTTTCATCTGCTATATTGATGGGTATAATTTCTATATCTTTGAATTTAGGTTTTAATTTTAATTGATTTAAATAAGGCATTTCTTCTTTACAAGGAGCACACCATGTTGCCCAGAAATTAATAATTACTATATTTGACTTATAATCATTTAAGCTTACTTTTTTATTTTTTGAATTAAAAAATTCTGCTTTTTCAATTTTTTTCTTTTCATTGTGAATTATTAGATTTTTTATATCTGGACGTTCTATTGAATATGAGCCGCTAGATGATATTAAGTAAATAAAAAATACTAAATAATTTAAATTTTTATATTTCATTTTAAAATGTATAATTAATTATCATGAGTAAAAATAAAAACAATAAACCAATTTGGAATACTAGAATTAATAAAGGTTCTACAAATCTATTTAATAAAGTTGGCGGATCATTATTGGTCGACAAAAGATTATTTAATGAAGATATTGAAGTATCTATCGTACATGTAGAAATGCTATTTAAGCAAAAAATAATTAATTTTAAAATAAAAAATAAAATTGTCTGGGGATTAAATAGAATAAGAAATGAAATCATAAAAAAAAAATTTCAATTTAATGAAAATCTTGAAGATATACATATGAATATAGAAAATAGGCTTTTTGAATTAATTGGAGAAGATGCCGGATTCATTCACACTGCTAGATCCAGAAATGATCAGGTTGTCACAGACTTTAAAATTTGGTTAAAAAAAGCAACTAAAGAAATTATTAAAAATTTAAATCTTACAATTAATAATATTTTGAAAAGTGCAAATAAAAATGTTGAAACGATAATGCCTGGCTTTACACACTTAAAAAACGCTCAACCAATTTCATTTGCACATTATCTATTAGCATATGTAGAAATGTTCGCGAGGGACAAAAAAAGATTTAATAACAATCTCGATAGTCTAAATGAAAATCCTCTTGGTGTAGCAGCTTTAACAGGAACTTCATTTAATATAGATAGATTTTACACAACTAAAAAACTTAAATTTAACAAACCAACAAAAAATTCTATCGACACAGTTTCAGACAGAGATTTTGTTATTGATTTTTTATATTCTTGTTCCGCATGTTCAATTCATATTTCAAGAATTGCTGAAGAATTCATAATATGGAATTCAGATGCATTTAATTTAATTTCTTTAAATGATAAAATCGTTACTGGATCATCTATAATGCCTCAAAAAAAAAATCCAGATCCATTAGAATTTTTAAGAGGTAAAACAGGAGGGTCATTTGGTAATTTATTTTCAATGTTAACAATATTAAAAGGTCTCCCTTTATCTTACTTCAAAGATCTTCAAGAGGATAAGGAATTAGTATTTAAATCTTTTGATCAATTGAAGAATTCTTTAATTATCTTAAATGATATTTTAAAAAATTTTTCAGTAGATAAAAAAAGAATGATTGAACTTGCTAATTTAGGTTACATAACTGCAACTGATCTTGCTGATTATATGGTTAGAGAATTAAATTACCCATTTAGAAAAGCTTATTTGCAAACTGCCAAAATAATTAATTTTGCTGAAAAAAATAAGAAAAAACTTAATGAACTTAAAATAGAAGAAATAAAAAAAATTGAACCAAAATTAAATAATGATGTTTTTAAAGTTTTTGACCTAAAATATTCAATAAACTCAAAAACTTCATTTGGAGGAACTTCTTTTGTGAATATTAAGAAAATGATAAGAAGTTATAAAAAAGATCTATAACGATGAAAAAAATAATTTTAATAATGGTTTGTTTTGTTATTTTATTTTCTTGTGGAAGAAAAGGAGATCCAGAATATCAAGCTAACCAATATCAAATCATTATGCATAAAGTGTAATGAAATATATTAAAAATAATTTTTTTGTAGAAAAAGTTAATTCACAAAAAATAGCAAAAAAGTATGGCACACCTCTTTACTGCTATTCTTATGAAAAATTAAAAAAAATATAAAAAATTTTAAATTTCATTTTAGTAAATTAAATCCATTAATATGTTTTGCTATTAAATCAAATTCTAATTTAAATATAATCAAAGAAGTAAAAAAATTTGGATTAGGCGCAGACGTTGTTTCCAAAGGTGAATTAATGCAAGCTATTAAGGCCGGCATAAATCCAAAAAAAATTGTATTTTCTGGAGTAGGTAAAACTTATTCTGAACTAAAGTGTGCGGTTGATAAAAAAATACTACTAATAAATTCTGAGTCAAAAAGTGAAGTAATAGAAATAGAAAAAATTGCAAAATCTAAAAAAAAAATTGTAGATATTGGAATAAGACTTAATCCAAACACTGATGCAAAAACTTTAAATAAAATTTCAACCGGTAAAAAAGGAGATAAATTCGGTGTAAATGAAAAAACTTTTATTGAATTAGTAAATTATCTAAAAAAATCAAAATATATTAATTTAAAATGTTTAAGTGTTCATATTGGAAGTCAAATTATTGAAAATAAACCTTATGAAAGAATGCTTAAAGTTATAGATAGAATAATTTCAAAAATTAAATTTGAATTTAGTTATATTGATTTAGGTGGAGGAATGGGAATTTCATATGGAAAAGATAGAAAGATATTTAATTATAATAATTATCAAAAATCTATCATCAAGTTTTTAGGAAAATATAATAGTAAAATAATTTTTGAACCTGGCAGATCAATTGTGGGAAATACTGGAATTTTAATTTCAAAAATAATTTATATTAAGGGAAATCAATCAAAAAATTTTATAATATTAGATGCTGGAATGAATGACTTAATGCGTCCTGCATTATATGGAGCAAAACATAGAATTATACCTGCAAATAAAACAAAGAAATATTCAAATACAACTTATGAATTTGTTGGTCCTATATGTGAAAGTACTGATAAATTTTTATCAATTAAGAATTTTCAAAAATTAAAAGAAAAAGACTTAATAATTATTTGCGATGTCGGAGCTTACGGATCTTCATTAAGTTCAAACTACAACCTTAGATCAAAACCAGCCGAAATATTAGTAAAAGGATCAAGAATAATTATTGCTAAAAAGAGACAAAAATTAAAAGACTTTATTTAGCTTTTGATTAAAATGATAAGAAAATTTTTATTTTTATTTTTTTTCTTTCTAGGAATTATTTCTATTTCAATATTGTTCTTACCAGCACTGTTAATGCCATCTAAAATTGTATTATTTGGTGGTAAGCTTATGGGTTATTGGTCTGGAATTTGTTTAAGAATATTTCTTTCAACAAAAATTATTATTAAAGGAAAAGAAAATATTATAAAAAATGAAAAGTTTTTCATTGCATCATCACATCAATCAATGTTTGAGACTTTTTATTTGCAAACAATTTTTAATTCTCCAATATTTATCCTGAAGAATGAGCTTCTACAAATACCTATTTTTGGTTGGTATTTAAAAAAAATAGGATCTATATCAGTAAATAGAAACAAAATTACTAAGGATAATTTGGGCTTGATTGAAAAAATAAAAAATTCAGTCCAGAATTCAAATAGGCCAATTTTAATTTTTCCTCAAGCAACTAGAGTTCTTCCAGACGATAGAATACCATTTAAAAAAGGCATTGGTAGAATTTATAAAGAAATAGGTATTAAATGTCAGCCTGTAGCAATTAATTCAGGTCGAGTATGGCCAAAAAAAAATAATTTAAAATCAAATAAATCTATAACTATTTCAATTTTAAAACCTTTTGATCCAGGAATGGATTCAAGTAATTTTAAAAATACAATAGAAAAAAATATATACGCTGAATTAGATATAATTGATTAGCCTTTCATCGGCATAATTACATAAATGCTATCAAAATCTGAAGGATCTTTTATCAAAGCAGGTAATCCGGTATCTTTTAAATAAATTTCAATTTTTTCACCATCTAACTCTGACGCAACATCAATTAAATATCTAGAATTAAAACTAATATCTAATTCATGATCAAATTTTACAATTAAACTCTCTTTTCCTTCGCCACTATTTGTATTGTTTACCGACAAGTCAAGTGTATCTTTTGAAAGACTAAATTTTACTCCATCTTTTTTATCCAAAGAAACAGAGGCAACTCTATCAACCGAGTTTAAGAATAATTTTAAGTCTATTTCTAGTTTTTTTTGATTTTCTTTTGGTATAACTTGAACGTAATTTGGAAATTTTCCATCAATTAATTTAGATATTAATATGCTATCATTTATCTCAAACTTTATTTTTGATTTAATATTTGAAATTTTTATATCACCATCAAAATCCTCAAGGATAGAACATAATTGAAATATTGTTTTTTTAGGAAGAATTACTGGTTCAAATTCAATTTTATTTTTTAATCTTATTTTTGAAATTGACATTCTATGACTGTCTGTAGCTGCTGCTGTTAAGAATATTTTATCTTCTATTTGTGTTTGATGAAAAAAAATTCCACTCAGATAATGCCTTGTTTCATCATTTGAAACTGAAAATTTACATTTATTTAATAATTTTAGTAATTCTTTAGATTTAATTATGAATTCATTTTCATTAAAATTCTCATCAGTTAAAGGAAACTCCGATGCATTTATACAATTCAAATTAAAAAGAGATTTTTCGGATTCCAAATGTAGCTTATTCTCGCTTGGATTTGAAAAACTTATTTTTTTCCCCGAAGAAAACTTTCTTACAATATCATACATTATTGATGAGGAAGTTGTTGTCCTTCCTTCTTCTAATATTTCAATATTTGATATTTGGTGAATAAAAATTAAGTCTAAATCTGTTGCTGTAATTGTTAATTTTCCATTACTAACATCTAATAAAACATTTGAAAGAATTGGAAGTGTGCTTCTTTTCTCAATAACTCCTTGACAGTAACTCAAAGATTTTTGAAGATCCTGTTGGTTTATGCTAAATTTCATTTTCCTGATTATATAAAATCTTGTTTTTTAAACTATCAATATTAATATTTAACTCATTATCTTCTTTTCTTAACTTATCAATTATCTTAACCGAATGAATGACCGTGGTATGATCTCTATTTGAAAAAGCCCTACCTATTTCGGGTAATGATTTAGAAGTTAGCATCTTCGACAAATATATAGCTGCTTGTCTCGGCCTAACAAGATATCTTGAACGTCTTGGTGATAGCATTTCATTCTTACTAATCTTAAAAAATTTACATACAACGGTTTGTATAAAGTCAATCGTAACTTTATTTTCTGAAAAATTTAGTAAATCTTTCAATATTACCCTAACTTCGGATAAACTTGGAACTTTATTATAGATTCTTGAGAATGAGACAATTCGATTTAGTGCTCCCACTAATTCTCTAATGCTTGTTCTAATTTCATTGCTAATGAACTCTTGTATTTCTTTATTTATATTTATCTGGTTTGAGTAAAATAATTCAAGCTCATCAGTTTTAGATTTAATAATTTTATATCTTAATTCATAATCGGGATTCTGAATATCAACAACTAAACCTCCAGAAAATCTAGATTTAATTCTCTCCTGTATCCTAGTTAATTTATTTGGAGGTCTGTCTGCCGAAACTATTATCTGAGAACCTTTTTCTATTAAAGCATTAAAAGTGTGAAAAAATTCTTCCTGCATAGCTTCTTTACCATTCATAAATTGAATATCATCAATTAATAAAATATCAGTATTCCTAAAGTATTCCTTAAATTTAACCATTTCATTTGATTTAATTGATTTAACAAATTGATACATGAATCTTTCCGCTGAAATAAACAATACTTTATTTTTTTCCTTTAAACTTAAACCTATAGAATTCAATAAATGTGTTTTCCCCATACCAACGCCTCCGTAAAGATAAAGAGGATTGTAATGTGAAACATCTTGGGAAACTTTCTTTGACGCCTCAAAAGCTAATTTGTTGCTAGGACCGGTTATAAAATTATCAAAATTTTTATTTGGATCAATTCTATTATATTGAAGAAAAGAGTCTTTAATAAACGATACATTGTCTTTAATGAAATTTTCATTGTTTTTTTCTAAATCATTTTTAAAACTTTTAGATTGTTTATTATTTTTATCCTCTATAACAAATTCTATTCTTATTATATTTTTTCTATATTCTTTAATGATTTGTAATATTTGATCTAAATATCTGGATGTTATCCAATCTCTTATAAATCTTGTTGAAACCGATATCAAAACATAATTATTGAACTCTTCAATTAATTCAATTTTTTTTAACCAACTTTCAAAAATATCTTGTCCAAGCTTTTCTTTCATGGTGGATTGTACTGCCTTCCAATCAATTTTTTTTTCGATTGAAATACTGGAATTTTGTAAATTATTTTTCATGAAGGAACTTCACTTAAAACTTATAGTTATTTATTTCAATAAGTTTATTTGTAAAAATAAAAATAAATAAAATTTACGATTGTATAAATTATTAATTGAATTTTTTTTTAAATCCTGAGTAGAAAAATATTAGTAAAATTATATTTACTATATAAAAAATTTTTCTATATGTTGTGCTACAAAAAAAAAAAGATTTAGATGTTGTTATTGCAAGTCTTAACAATCTTAGTAGTTGTAATTTTATCAATTAAAATATTAATAAAAAAAATATATTTATTATTTAACTACTTTGAGTTGTTTAAAGAGAATTAATTTTTCTAGTTATTCGTGAAACATTTCTAGAGGCATTTTGTTTCTTAATTACACCAGTTTTAGCAATTTTCATCAACTCAGAATTTAATTTTGGTAGATAGGCTAAAGCTTCTTTTTTATCTTTTTTATCTATAAGAGCATTCATTTTCTTTAATGATGATCTAAATTTACTTTTCCTAGATTTGTTTACTTCAGTTTGTCTTGAAATTCTTCGAACTCGTTTGATTGCTGATTTTGTGTTTGCCATAAGCGCGATTGTATATATTGAGATTTTATAGTGGTCAATAGAATAATTGTTTATTTTTGGCAAAAACTGCAAAAGAAACTAGATCTATTTGATATAATTTTTTTTTAATAACACCCTTACATTTGGGTTTTAAACAATTTAAGTTTTCCCTTTGATAAACTTTAAAATCTTTTTGAAACGAACCCATTTTTCCATTTATATTTTGAAAATCTCTAATGCTTGATCCTCCTTTCTGTATAGCTTTTTTTAAAACTAATTTTGAATATAATAATATTTTTTTACACTCATCTTTTGTCAAGTTTTTTGCCTTTCTAATAGGGTTAATTTTAGAAATATATAATATTTCACTTGCGTATATATTTCCTATTCCTGAAACAAATTTCTGATCTAACAAAAAATTTTTAATATTTTTTTCTTTTTTTTTAAATATTTAGTAATGTACTCAATATTAAATAAGTTAGAAAACGGTTCTGGTCCAAAATTACTAAATTTTCTTTTTAATTCAATTTTATTATTAAAAGTTGAAAAATATCCAAATCTTCTTGTATCATTATAAATAAATATTATTTTATCAAATTGAATTTCAACATGATTATGTTTATTTGGCAATATTGGTGAATAATAAAAACTTGTATTTGTAAAAATATTTTTTTATTTATATCACGTAAATGTATTGTGCCTGACATTCCAAGATGGATTATAAAACCGGCCATATCCTCAAATATCAATATTAAATATTTGGAAAATCTATCAACTTTTTTAATTTTCTTTTTATATAAATGTCTCTCGAATTTTGAATGAATCTTAAACCGTAAATTTCTATTTCTTACTAGTACTTTTTTAATAACCTTATCTTTGATTTTTTTTTCTAAAGACCGTCTAACTATTTCTACTTCTGGCAATTCTGGCATTTAGTACTATATTAATCTTAAATAATTATTTTTATGCAACAATATCTTCAAAATAAAGAAGGGCTAGTAGAAAATGTATTCAATAAGGTCTATGATAAATATGATCTTATGAATGATTTTATGTCTTTAGGCATTCATAGAATTTGGAAAAAAAATCTTTTAAATTGGATGAATCCCTCTTCCAATAAAATACTTGCAGATGTTGCGTGCGGAACAGGTGATATCGGTAAATTATATTTAGATTTTACAAATAAAGATAATGAAATATTTTGCATAGATCCTAATAGAAGTATGATCGAAAAAGGTAGAAATAAGCTTAAAAAGTATAAAAGTATTAAATGGATGGTTAATTCAGCTGAAAAACTATCTTTGAAAGAAAATTCATGTGATTATTACACTATTAGTTTTGGGTTAAGAAATACTAATAGTTTAAATAAATCTTTATCTGAAGCTTACAGAGTACTAAAGCCTGGTGGTAGATATTTATGTTTAGAGTTTTCTAAAATACAAAACTCAAATTTAGAATTTTTTTATAAATACTATTCAAAATTAATTCCACTTATTGGGAAAGCTATAGTTGGAGAAAAAGAACCATATGAATATCTTACAAAAAGCATAGATGAATTTATAAATCAAGATGAGCTTATTGACCTAATGAAGCGGAATAATTTTCAAAATTGTAGTTATAGAAATTTGTCTGGAGGTATAGTCGCTATTCATTCTGGCTGGAAAATATAATGATTAAAAGGCTATTTATATTATTTAAATTAGGAAGAAAATTGGCAAAATCTGATGCTCTGGCGATAGTTACAAAATTTAATGAACCTCCATTGATAATTAAAATACTTTATAAAATAATTGGTTTCTCTTTTTCAAACAATAGTGAGGTTGGTCAAACTCAAAGTGAAGAAAAAAAACTTTCCAATTCTTTACAGTCAATGGGTACCACTTTTATTAAGCTTGGACAATTTTTAGCTACAAGACCTGACATTATTGGAGAAAAATTATCTAAACAATTAGAGACTCTTCAAGATAAACTGCCACCCTTTTCATTATCTGAAGCGAAAGAAATGATTAAAAAAGAATTGGGAAATGAAATGTATAATTCAATTATTAATTTAAGTGAGCCAGCCGCTGCCGCATCAATAGCTCAAGTTCACAAAGCCCAAATTAATGACAATGGAACAATAAAAGACGTAGGCAATAAAAATATTAAGACCAAATATTAAAAAAAATTTTAACGAAGAAATTGATGCACTTATGCTTTTAGCTTTTTTTGTTGAGTCTTCTATACAAAAAACAAAAAGACTAAAATTAGTTGAAGTTGTTTTTTTATTAAAAGAAATTACCAATCTTGAAATGGATTTAAGATTTGAAGCAGCAGCGGCAAATGAATATTCTGAAAATACAAAGAATGATGCAGGATTTAAAGTTCCAAAAATTTACTGGAATTTTACTAGTGAAAACGTGATGACACTTGATTGGGTTGATGGAATTTCTATCCGAGAAACTGAAGAGCTATTAAAAAGAAATATTGATACAAAAAAAATAGCCTCAGATATAATTCAACATTTTTTAAGGCACGCTATAAGAGATGGATTTTTCCATGCCGATATGCATCAAGGTAACATTTTTATTAATAATAGTGGTCAAATTATTCCTATAGATTTTGGAATTATGGGAAGGTTGGATAAATTAAGTCAAAGATTTTTAGCTGAAATCTTATTTGGATTTATTCAAAGAGACTATAACAAAGTAGCTGAAGTTCATTTATCTGCAGGTTTAGTTCCAAAAGAAGTTCCTGTTAGTGATTTGGCTCAAGCACTAAGATCCATTGGAGAACCAATTTTTGGTCAATCAGTTAAAGATATTTCGGGAGGGAAGTTACTTAAGCAGCTATTTGATGTTACAGAAAAATTTAATATGCAAACTCAACCTCAATTACTGATGTTACAAAAAACCATGG
>FUWD012819357.1_pt1 | contig 15211 bp, 16 predicted proteins | sample 1063281 | NCBI WGS metagenome assembly FUWD01 (sample SAMEA79048168, study PRJEB19326) | metagenome | biome: marine | reverse complement strand
AACGATCCGGTTATGGATTCAATGCCCACTGGCAGAAGGCTGTTGGCCCGTTCGGTGGAGATGAGCGCTGCTTCGGCTCCGCTGTTGATGGTGACGGCTCCTTTTTCAAGTCCTTCGCTGTTAGCAATCCACTTTTTTGGCCCGTGTGCCGCTTTTTCAGGCAGGAATCTGGTGCCGACTGCTTCGCCTTGGAAAATTTTGGTAAGTATGCCGGGGGTGCGGCCGTTGGCAATGTGGACGGTAATGCCGAGTTTCGAGAGTTTCTGTGCAATATGGCATTTGGTCAGCATTCCTCCCCGTCCGAACTCCGATTTTGTAGGGGTAATGTACTGGTGAAAATGCTTCGCCGAAGGATCAATTTCGCTGATGAGGGTCTCATTGCCGTCCGACAGGTCGAACAGCCCGTCCACATGGGAGAGGATTATGTGCCCTTCTGCGTCCATCATTGTGGCTATCAGCCCTGAGAGCTCGTCGTTGTCGGTAAACATAAGCTCGGTAACCGATACGGCGTCGTTTTCGTTCACAACCGGGATGATGCCTTGTTGCAGGAGCGCTGAGAAACAGGTGCGCATGTTGCTGTAGTGCAGCCGGTCGCGGAAGTCACTTTTCGTTACCAGAATCTGTGCCGTTACCAGGCCGTGCCGGGCGAACAGGTCATTATAGGTGTTGATGAGGCGTATCTGCCCGGTGGACGAAAGTACCTGCCGGATGGCAACGGGCGAAAGATTTGCCGGTGGTTTGATGATTGCTCGACCTGCGCCGACGGCCCCAGAAGATACCAGAATAACCTGCACCCCTTCTTGGCGAAGAGCTGCAACCTGATCGGTGAGGTTTTCAAGCACCGCAAGGTCAAGCTGGCCATCATGACCGGTAATGACATTGGTACCAACCTTGACGACCGTTTTTTTATAGAGAGGATGTGGCTGTTTCATGCTGCTGTTACGCTGCTTTGAGCTGGGAGAGTTGCAGACCTATGACGCCGATGATGATGAGCATCAGGGAGACGAGCTTTACGGGAGTCATTGTTTCGGCAAACCAGATGATGCCGATAAGCGAGACGATGGCCGTTCCAAGCCCAGCCCAGATGGCATAGGTCATGCCGATGGGTAATACCTTCAGAGCTTGTCCGAGCAAGGTAAAGCTAAGGCCGTAAAAAATAAAGACCAAAACTGCCGGCAGTGGTTTACTGAAGCCGTCGGACAGTTTCAGACATGTTGTTCCGATAACTTCAGTGGCAATGGCCATGAAAAGCGCTATCCAGTGCATCGTCCCTGTGGTGTGGTGGTTGAAAGGCCTATAGTTTTTTCCGTGCTTAATACTTAATATACAAACTCTCTGTTGGAGCGGGAGCCTGTTTTCCGTCTCTCCCCTGACGGGTTGCCGGCAAGGGAAAAGATGTGCATATTTCCACACTGGCCAGCGGCCACATCTTTTTTTATGACAGGCGTTGTGATCAACTTTTTCTTGTACGGACGATGCTGCTTACGGGACTTTTTGATATATCGTTGCCGTTGCGCAATCCGGTACTGCAGTTTTCCCTGATTCTGCTCATCATTCTTTTTGCCCCCCTCATACTCAACCGTCTGAAAATACCGAGCCTCATCAGCCTCATTATTGCCGGTGCCGTTGTGGGTCCGCATGGACTGAACATGATGCTTCGCGACAGCAGCATCGTTCTTTTCGGGACGGTGGGGCTGCTTTACATCATGTTTATGGCCGGACTGGAAATTGATGTGGCAGATTTCCGGAAGAACACCCGCAACAGCATATTTTTTGGTCTATACACTGTTTCCATTGCGCTCAGCCTCGGCATAGGGGCGGGGATGCTGCTGCTCGGTCTGCCGTTGCTTTCGGCCACCTTGATAGGGAGCATTTTCGCCTCCCATACGCTTCTGCTCTATCCCGTCATCAGCAAACTCGGCATTGCCCGCGACCGTGCAGTTAACATTGCCGTGGGCGGCACCATTATTACCGACACCCTTGCCCTTCTTCTTCTGGCTGTTGTTACCGGCATGTCGTCGGGTGCGCTAACGAGCGCATTCTGGATCAGGCTGGTGATTTCACTCATTGTGTTCGGTCTTGTGGTTCTGCTGCTCTTTCCAATCCTTGCACGCTGGTTTTTCAAGCGGTTTGACGACAGTGTCCTTCAGTACCTTTTTGTTCTGGCCCTTGTCTTCATGGCTGGATTTCTTGCCGAAGCGGCGGGGGTTGAGGCCCTTATAGGAGCCTTTTTCGGAGGTTTGGCGCTCAACCGCCTGATTCCCCATACCTCGCCTCTGATGAACCGTATTCGCTTTGTCGGAAATGCCATCTTTATCCCCTTTTTCCTTATAGGGGTGGGTATGCTCATCAATATCAGCGCCTTTTTTAGCGATTTTCGTACCATTTGGGTGGCCATTGTCATAACGGCTGCAGCAGCCACAGCCAAATACTTCTCCGCCTGGATTACCCAGAAAATCTTCGGCTTCACCAACGATCAGCGCAACCTTGTGTATGGCCTGATAGGCGCTCATGCCGCCGTTGCTCTGGCAACCGTGCTTATCGGGTACGGCATTGTGACTGGCTATGCCATTGACGGCACTCCGGTCCGCCTGCTTGATGAAAGCATTCTCAATGGCACGATTGTTTTCATTCTTGTGACCTGTACCCTGGCCACCATTGTGGGAGAGAAGGCGGCAGAGAGGGTTGCCCTTGCCGCCGATGCCGAAGAAAAGCCCGAGGCGGCTGCCGCTGTTCCTGAAGAGCGCATCCTTATTCCGCTGAGCAATCTGGAGCGGGTTGATGAACTGGTCAACCTCAGCATTACACTCAAGTCTCCCAAAAGCCCCAGCGACCTTTACGCCCTCCATGTAGCCGACAACAGCGTGAGCGATGAAATTGGTGAAAAAAACGGGCGGAAGATTCTTGAAAAGGCAGAGGTTGCAGCCTCCTCTACCGACAACAGCGTTACTTCGCTGCTCCGTTACGACAGTGATGTGCCAAACGGCATTGTGGGGGTGCTTCGTGAGCAGAAAATAACCGACCTCATTCTCGGGCTCCATGAGAAAACCGGGCTGAATGATTCCTTTCTTGGTGCATCTTCCGAGAGCCTTCTTGCGCGGGGCAATGTTACCACATTCATCTACCGCCCCGTTCAGCAGCTTGATACAGTCAAGCGCACCATTATTGTCATCCCCTCGGGTGCTGAATTTGAAGATGGGTTCCGGCTCTGGATGGGTAAAATCGCCAATCTTGTCAAAAATACCAGCGTGCGGCTGGTGGTCTACGCGTCACGCCATACCACAGCTGTTCTGAAAGAGGTATGGGGTTCAGCTGTAGCCAATGCTGAGTACAGGCCGTTCAAGGATTGGAACGACTTCCTTGTGCTTTCTGGAGAGATCAAAAACGACGACAGTCTTATTATGTGATGAGCCGGAAACACCATCGCTCCTATCACGATAGCATGGCCAAAATCCCTGCATATCTGGGTCGCTACTTCCAGAAAAACAGCTTTATACTGCTCTGGCCCGTTCAGAGCCCTGTGGAAGAGGCTTCCCCTGAAAAAGCTCTCAGAAAGGGCCTTGGCACCCTTGAGCGGTTTGGTAGAGTATTTGGGGACGCGTACAAAAAAGGGTGGAAGCCTTTTCAGAAACAGGCTGAAAAATAGCCGGATTCCTCAAAGGTCGGTGTTTTTCTGTTCACTCTTTTTTGCGTCGGGGGCAGCAATGGTTTCTCTTCTCCGGAATGCATTGACCGAACACCTGAAGACTGAAGCTTCCAAGCTCAAACCCCTGCTGGCGGCAGAGTTCTTCAAGCATGCCGGCGAGCTCGCTACTGGCAATTTCCACCACCTGGCCACACTGTTCACAGATCACATGCAGGTGGTTGGCAACGCCGTGTGATTTTTCGTAGTGGGTATGTTTGTGTCCGAGGTCTATTCTGGCAACAAGCCGCAACCGGAACAGAAGATCGAGGGTGTGATAGACGGTTGCCCGTGATATGGAGACCCCCTTTTTTTTCAGGCGCTGATAAAGTTCATCGGCATCCAAATGGCTGCTGGAACTGTAAATTTCACGCAGAACCGCAATTCGGGCTGAGGTGCATCGCTGCCCCTGCTCTTTGAGTGCATTGCGCAGCACTGATTCAGCTTGCAGGGAGCTTGCTGACTGCTTCAGGGAAGGTGTTTCAATGGTGTCGGTCATATTTCGCGCCCTCTCGGGGGGGGATGAACGGTTTTCTTCCTGTTTCTGTTACATTAAGTATACAAAGTAAAAATAATATTCACCTAACAACTGTTGCTGGGGGGGAAGGGTGCATTGGTGGAAAAAATACCGTTGAGAATGTTATTTTCCCCTCTGAAAATGTTTCGGTCTTCAAGCGCAACCGCTTTTAGCGGAGGAGGCAGCAAGATAACGGCAAGGAATTTTACGAGTCATGATTTTACCCATTACTACATACACCGATGAGGTTCTTCACCAGACAGCAAAACCTCTTAAGGGGGTGGACGGGGCAGTGGAGGAGCTTATCGCTTCAATGTTTGAGTCCATGGAGAACGCCTCCGGCATAGGCCTTGCCGCTCCCCAAGTAGGCCATTCACTCCGTCTCCTCATACTCGACATATCATGCATGAAGTCATTCGAGGATGTTGCCCCAATGGTGGTCATCAATCCGCATATTCTGTCGGTAAAAGGCAAAAACCTGATGGAAGAGGGTTGCCTCAGTGTGCCGGGCGTGCAGGGCGATGTGCAGCGCCCCTCCTCCATTACATTGAAGTATCGCGACCGGAATTTTCTGGAGCAGACTGAAGAGTTTTCGGGTATGCTGGCCCGTGTGCTCCAGCATGAAATTGACCATCTCAGCGGCACTCTCTTCATAGACCGTATGGAAAAACGCGACCGCCGGAAAATCCAGAAAGAGCTTAACGACATAGCTGAAGGCAATATTGAAGTCGATTACCCGCTTGCACGAGCCTGTTCGAGGGATGGCGGGGGGACGATATGCATGTGAACGCGCTCCGCTTGATTTTTATGGGGACGCCCGATTTTGCAGTTCCCTCACTACAGGCCATTGCTGGTGCCGGACTACCCTTTGATGTGGTGCAGGTGGTAACGGCCCCTGACCGCCCCAGACGCAAAAAAAACGCCGATCCAGAACCGACACCGGTAAAAAGTCTTGCTCTGGAACTGGGGTTGCCTGTGCTTGAGGTAGAGGATGTGAAGGACCCGGACTTTGCTGAGGCTGTTAGGGAGCTTCAGCCGGATGTGATTGTGGTGGCGGCTTTTCGCATTCTTCCACCTGCAGTTTATGGAGCAGCCCGTCTGGGCGCATTCAACCTGCACGCATCGCTTCTTCCGGCCTACCGAGGTGCAGCGCCCATCAACCATGCCCTGATGCAGGGTGAAACCGAAACCGGCGTCACCACCTTTTTCCTACAGCAGCAGGTTGATACTGGCAGCATCATTCTCAAAAAAAGCACTCCCATCAGTAGCGGGGAGAACGCCTCGGAACTTGCGGTACGGCTGTCCGAAATCGGCGCCGGAGCGGTTCTCGAAACCCTCCACCTGATTGCGGGTGGCCGTGTAGAGGTATCCACGCAGGATGAATCGCTTGTTTCAAAAGCTCCGAAGCTGACACATGAAAACACCAGAATCAACTGGAACCAAAGCGCTGAATCTCTGCACAACTTCATTAGGGGTCTTGCCATGCGCCCCACCGCTTGGACCACGCTTGGAGGGAAAAACTTCAAGGTTTTTCGCTCTGCGCCAGCACCCGAACTGCCGGGACAGGAAATCCTGCCACCCGGAACGATTCTTGTTTCAGAGGGTAGGCTCTACAGTGCCTGCGCTGAAGGGGCCATTGAGATTCTTTCACTCCAGATGGGGGGAAAACGGGTGATGGAGGCTTCGGAGTTTCTCTTCGGGTTCCGATCTGAAGAGGGTCTGCGGCAGTTTCAGTGACGGGTCGGAAATACCGGAATCAGTCTTATTTTCGCTATATTCCCGATCTTGAACGATCTTGATTTTTAATCCAGTCTAACGCTTTTTTTATGGCCCCGTCCAGTCCGGAAGTAAGCCGCATCAGGAACTTCTGCATTATTGCACATATAGATCATGGCAAGTCTACCCTTGCCGACCGTCTGCTTGAAATGACCCATACGCTCGACCGAACGCAGATGGATTCCGCGCAAGTTCTTGACGACATGGACCTGGAGCGCGAGCGGGGTATTACCATTAAAAGCCATGCGGTGCAGATGAAGTACCGTTCGGTAGCGGGGGATGACTACACTCTGAACCTCATCGATACTCCGGGCCATGTTGATTTTAGTTACGAAGTATCCCGCTCGCTTGCCGCCTGCGAGGGTGCGCTGCTGGTGGTGGATGCTACGCAGGGCGTTGAGGCCCAGACCATCGCCAACCTTTATCTTGCCATAGAGGCGGGCCTGGAAATTATTCCGGTTATCAACAAGATTGATCTCCCTTCGTCTGATGTGGAGGGGGTTGCCAGTCAGATTATCGACCTTATCGGCATAGATCGGGAGGATATCCTGCAGGTATCGGCAAAAGCCGGCCTTGGAGTGGAGGAGTTGATGGAGGCCATTATCGTCCGTGTTCCCGCACCGGCCGACACGGCCATCTACCGCTTCGTGCGCTTATTTTTGATTCCGTGTTTGATGCCTACCGCGGTGCGGTGGTCTATCTCCGCATTGTTGATGGGGTACTGAGAAAGGGCGACAGGGTACGATTCTTTGCCAATAACAAGGTGTTTCTTGCCGACGAAATCGGCTCCATGGGTATGAAGCGCCAGCCGAAAACTGTGCTTGAGGCGGGTGATGTTGGGTACCTGATATGCTCCATTAAGGATGTGAAGGATGCTAAGGTTGGCGATACGGTGACCCATTTCGACGCTCCTGCTGAAAAACAGCTGGCGGGATACAAGGAAGTGAAGCCCATGGTTTTCAGCGGCCTCTATCCCGTCAACTCCAATGAATTCGAGGACCTGCGTGAGTCGCTTGAAAAGCTCTCGCTGAACGATGCCTCGCTTGTCTACACCCCCGAGACCTCCGTGGCGCTCGGCTTCGGCTTCCGCTGCGGCTTCCTCGGTCTTCTGCACATGGAGATTATCCAGGAGCGCCTTGAGCGGGAGTACAATATGAACATCATCACCACCGTGCCCAATGTGGAGTACCGTGTGCTGATGACCAACGGCGAAACGGTTATTGTTGATAACCCCTCCAAAATGCCTGATACGGCGCGCATCACCCATGTGGAGGAGCCTTATGTGAGCATGCAAATTATTACTCTTGCCGACTATATCGGCAACATTATGAAGCTTGGTATGGAGCGGCGTGGCGAGTATCGGAACACCGATTACCTCGACACCCAGCGGGTGAACATGCATTTTGAGTTTCCGCTTTCTGAAATTGTTTTTGATTTCCACGATCGCCTGAAGTCTATATCGAAAGGCTATGCCTCAATGGATTACGAGTACATCGGGTACCGCGAGTCGGAGCTGGTGAAGCTTGATGTGCTGCTCAACGCCGAACCTGTTGACGCGCTCTCCATTATTGTGCACCGTTCAAAGGCTTACGACTGGGGCCGCAAGCTCTGTGGCAAGCTGAAGGGAATTATCCCCAAGCAGATGTACGATGTGGCAATTCAGGCCGCCATCGGCAGCAGAATCATTTCACGCGAGACTATTTCAGCCATGCGCAAGAATGTGCTGGCGAAATGCTATGGTGGCGACATAAGCCGTAAACGGAAGCTCATTGAAAAACAGAAAGAGGGAAAGAAACGCATGAAGCAGGTTGGTCGCGTTGAAGTTCCCCAGGAGGCTTTTCTGGCGATTCTGAATATTGATGAATAACATGCTTGCGCAGGCTGCGGCCGCAAACGGCGTCAAAACAGCAACACCAAAACAGACACATACTTGAACAGACAGCACGGCGATTCCGGAAAGAAACAGTCACGGGAGTGGTTTGAAGCACTTATCATTGCGGCAATTTTTGCATCGCTCCTGCGGGTGTTTGTGGTTGAGTCGTACCGTATTCCCACCGGTTCGATGGAAAAGACCCTGATGGCGGGGGACTTCATTTTTGTCAACAAATATGTCTACGGGGCGAAAGTCCCTTTCACCGAGCTTCGTACTCCGGGCGTTGAGCCGGTTGAGCGGGGGGATATTTTTGTGTTCAAATACCCGCATGACCGTTCGCTGAACTACATCAAACGCTGTGTGGCCGTCAGCGGTGATACGCTTTCTATCCGGGAGCGTCAGCTCGCTATCAACGGCAAGCCTGTTGCACTGCCCCCAAAAGCGCAGTTTCTCAACAGGGAGATGGCTCGCAGTGAGCAGGACAGCATGATTTTCCCTCGTTTTTCCGGCTTCAACAAAGATAGCTATGGCCCCATACGCATTCCCGCAAAAGGGGACATAGTCAATCTCACCCGTGAGTCGTTTCCCATGTATGCCTGGCTGATTTCAGATGAGGGCCACCGGGTTGCGCTTGAAGGGAATGCTGTGTTTTTGGATGGAGCTCCCGCTGCTACCTACAGGGTAGAGAAGGACTACTATTTTGCAATGGGAGACAACCGCGACAACAGCCTCGACAGCCGGTTCTGGGGGTTTGTGCCCGACAGCGACATTCTCGGCCGTGCGCTACTGGTCTACTGGTCATGGGACCCCAACCTCTCCCTTCTTACCGATCCGGTTGACAAGATTGCCTCCATCCGATGGCAGCGGACAGGTGTTTTGGTTCACTGACAGCGCTCCCACTGTTCAAGAATGGTTCCGCTGAGGTTTTCTGCAGATGATTCCAGCGCCTCCCTGTTCAGAGCAAAGAACAGCAGGTCGGGACAGGGAACTTCAAGGGAGGCAATGCAGAGGGTTCCGGTGCTTCTTGCCCCGTCAGTTCCTGCGGGCGTTATCCGCACGGTTGAAAGTGTTATTCTGTCGAGGCCAGGGCCTGCATTGAGTGACTCAACGCTGAAGTCCAGGGTGCTGTGGCTTTTCTTCTCAAGCGAACGGGTGAGGGCGGTTTTGAAGCCCATGTTGAGAGAGATGGTGGCGGCAAGATAGCAGAGGAGATAGCCTGCGGTAAAAAGCACGCCGGGCGATAGCAGAAATGCTTTCAGCCACTTCTTCAGGAATATGGAATGTGGAATTCGGGAGACCATTATGGCAGTAGGGTCCCTGTGTGGTTCTTTGAGCGTTTTCGTGTCCGTGCGTTTTTTATAGATACAATATTTTTCTCTTTATTGGGCTGTACCCATAACCATTTCAGTTCTCTTTCCCTATGCCTGAACAGCCAGTTGCCCCCCTTTTTCGTCTCAAACCGCTGGTGCGGGAGATGCATGCCGATACCGAGACGCCGGTTTCAGTCTATTTGAAACTGCAACGGCAGTATTCCTGTCTTCTTGAGTCAGTCGAAGGGGAAGAGTTTCTTGCCCGGTTTTCTTATATCGCCATTGATCCCGTCGCCATTTTTCGCGGAACGGTCAACGGCCCAGTTGAGCTTGAGGTCCGCGACCCGAAATTCAGCGCATTGAAAGCGGTTGCAGGAGAGGGGACTGATCTGCGTGCCAGTATTGACTGCTGCCTCGCAGCGTTTGATACCGATGAGATAGCCGGCAGGAAGAACGGTTCGGTACAGATGATCACCTCGGGCGTTTTTGGTTATTTTGGTTACGATTCCATGCATCTTGTTGAGCGAATCCCGGCGGCCGAACTCCCGGACCCTGCCGGTATGCCGGATGTCTGCCTTCTTTTCTGCGATACGCTGGTTGTGTTCGACAACATCATGCGCAAGATGTTCATTGTTTCCAACCATCTTGATGAAAACGACCGTGCCGGTGCGCAGAAGAAAATAGACGCCATTGCCGAGCGCCTCTGCCAGCCGCTCCAAAGAGAGCAGATTGACTTCCTCCCTGATTGTCCGGAACCTGTTGTTTCCAACACCACAAAAGAGGAGTACCTCTCAAAGGTTGACATAGCCAAGGAGCATATCCTCGCGGGCGACATTTTTCAGGTGCAGGTTTCACAGCGGCTCCGCCGGAAGCTCAACACCAGGTCCTTTGATGTCTACCGCATGCTCCGCACCGTCAACCCCTCGCCCTATCTCTACTATTTCGACATGGGCAATTTTCAGATTGTGGGCTCTTCACCCGAACTGCAGGTGAAGGTGGAGCACGACAGCCTTGGGCGCAGAATGGTTGATACCCGCCCCATTGCCGGCACCCGCCACCGTGGCGCCACCTTTCAGGAAGATGAGGCGATAGCCGCCGAACTGCTCAGTGATGAAAAGGAGTGTGCAGAGCATCTGATGCTGATTGACCTCAGCCGGAACGATATTGGCCGCATTGCCAGAATAGGGACGGTGGAGACCACCGAGATGATGGTGATCGAAAAATATTCGCATGTCATGCACATTGTCAGCAATGTGCGCGGAGAGCTCCGCCCCGAACTAGGCACCATGGATGCTTTCTGGTCCTGTTTCCCTGCCGGTACCCTGACGGGAGCGCCGAAAGTAAGGGCCATGGAGATTATTTATGAGCTGGAAAAGGAAAAACGGGGGCTCTATGGAGGAGCGGTGGGCTATCTTGATTTCAAAGGGAATCTGACGACGGCGATTGCCATCCGGACCATGGTGGTTGAGGGCGGTACCATATATTTTCAGGCGGCAGGCGGCATTGTGGCCGACTCAACCCCTGAAGCCGAGTATCAGGAAACCATGAACAAAATGAAAGCCGGCCTCACAGCTGTTGAGTGCCTTGAAGCGATGCAATGAAGAATACGAACACTATGGCCAGAAGATTTATTTTGCATTCAATCTGTAAAGAATTGTTTGCCTGAACCGCGGATAGTTGTACCTTTCATAAGGGTAAGGTCAGCGGCAGTGTAGCTGACTTTACTTTTTTGTTTTTCCGGTTTTACCAAATATGCCAATGTCAATATGGCGTAAGAAAGTCCGTTGCTTTCTTTTCAACTATAATCAGCCCTAAGAGATGAGTGATCGAGTTTACCTGACCAGGGATGGGTACAACAGACTGAAAGAGGAACTTTACGATCTGTTGCATGTAACAAGACCTGAAGTGCTTGAAAAGATTGCCGAGGCCCGTTCCCACGGAGATTTGAGCGAAAATGCAGAGTACGACGCCGCACGGGAGCAGCAGTCGCAGACAGAGGCGCGCATTTCAGACCTTGAGGGCAAGCTCTCCTCGGCAACCATTCTTGACCCGAAACATATCAAGACCGACAAGGTTTACATTCTTACCTCCGTTGAGCTGCTCAACCTTGATGATAAAAAAGAGATTATCGAGTACACCCTTGTTTCAAGTGAAGAGTCCGACAGCGACCTTGGCAAGATTTCAGTCCGTTCTCCGGTGGGCCGAGCCCTTATCGGCAAAGAGGTTGGCGAAAAAGTGACCATAATTGTGCCGAAAGGGGAACTTCATTATGAGATCAAAAAGATTTTCGTTAAATAAGCCACTGAATCAAAAACCACTGTCCCATGGGCAAACGACAAGTTATCTACCGTTCTGACCGAATTGCCGGAAGCAAGGAACTCCTTAACCGTGAAGTCAACCTTGTTACCAAAGAGGCACGGGTATGGCACGGCACCATTACGGCTATAGGCTCAGCCGAGGTTGAACTGAAGGATGCCCGAAAAGGAAAGCACCGGATAGCTTTTGCTCATATAGACAGAATCTATTCAGATATTAAAACCGGGTACTAATACTTATACCATGCGCAGAAAAATTGTTGTCGGGAACTGGAAAATGAACAAGACGGTCGCTGAATCGACCGAACTTGCCTCGGCAGTAGTTGCTGCGCTTGGAAGCGACTGTTCAGCATGCGAGGCCGGCATTGCTCCGACCTACCCTGCACTTGACGCAGTAGGCCGCACTTTGCAGGGAAGTGAAGTTCTTCTTGTGGCACAGAACTGCCATTATGAAGATGACGGTGCATACACCGGAGAAGTTTCAACCGGCATGCTCAAGGCTGTTGGATGCTCTTATGTCATCATCGGCCACTCCGAGCGCCGCCAGTACTTCGGTGAAACAGACGCAACCGTCAACCTTCGCATCAAAAAGGTTCTTGCAGCGGGAATGAAAGCGATTCTCTGTGTTGGTGAAACTCTTGCCGAACGGGAAGCGGGAGCCTTCGAAACCGTGGTCTCCACACAGGTGACCGGCGGACTGCAAGGAGTTGGGGATATTAGCAGCATTGTGATTGCCTATGAGCCTGTATGGGCCATTGGTACCGGCAAGACCGCGAGTTCAGAGCAGGCTCAGGAAGTCCATAAAATTATCCGCACCAAAGTTGCAGAGCTCTATGGTGCCCCTGCTGCAGAGGCTGTGCGCATCCAGTATGGTGGAAGCGTCAAGCCCTCCAACGCAGTTGAACTTTTTGCCATGCCTGACATCGACGGCGGACTTATCGGCGGAGCGGCAATGAACGCAGATGATTTTGCAGCCATCATCAAGGCTGCCTGCTGAAGAGTTCCTGGGAAGGAAAGGAACACAGCAGACAGGAACAGAATAAGTACAAAGAGAAAAGGCGCATGTCACCATGCGCCTTTTCTCTTTTCCGTTGTATTCAGAACAAATTCAACCAATGAAAACAGCCTACTCCGCCGGAGCTTCAGCTGCGGCAGAAGCTTCCTTCGACTTCTTCATTGAGCAGAAATCCGGTCCGCACATGGTGCAGAAGTCGGCTTTCTCTCCCTCACGGCCTGCGGCTTTCATACTCGCGGAATGCACCTTGCGTGTTTTTTCGGGATCAAGCGACAGGTTGAACTGATCTTCCCAGTTGAAGGCGAATCGGGCGCTGCTCATCAGCTCGTCGCGTAGCCTTGCAATGGGGCTTCCCTTTGCAAGGTCTGCAGCATGTGCGGCAATTTTATGGACCACAACCCCTTCGCGCACATCATCCCTGTCGGGCAGGCCGAGATGCTCCTTGGGTGTAACATAGCAGAGCATAGAGCAGCCGTAGCTGGCTATAAGAGCTCCGCCGATGGCTGAGTTGACATGGTCGTAGCCTGCGGCAATATCGGTTACCAGAGGGCCGAGGGTGTAGAATGGGGCTTCATGGCAGTACTCCAGCTGTTTTTGCATGTTCTCCTCAATCATGTTGAGCGGCACATGGCCCGGCCCTTCAATCATCACCTGCACTTCCTGCTCCCAGGCAAGCGTAGTCAGTTCGCCGAGCACCTTGAGCTCACCGAACTGGGCCTCGTCGTTGGCATCCGCAATGGAGCCGGGACGGAGCGCATCGCCAAGCGATACGGCAATGTCGTAGCATTTCAGGATTGCGCAGATATCCTTAAAGTGCGTGTAAAGGAAGTTTTCCTGCTTGTTCGCACGGCACCATTTCGCCATGATTGAGCCACCCCGGGACACAATCCCGGTCCTGCGTTTGTCGGCAAGGGGGAGATGCTCCAGAAGAATGCCTGCGTGGATGGTGAAATAATCAACCCCCTGCTCGGCCTGTTCAAGAAGCGTATCGCGGTAGAGTTCCCATGTAAGTTTTTCAGCCACTCCGTTGACCTTTTCCAGGGCCTGGTAGATGGGCACCGTACCGATTGGGACAGGGGAGTTGCGCAGTATCCATTCGCGGGTTTTATGGATATTGGCCCCGGTGCTGAGGTCCATAACGGTATCAGCTCCCCAGCGGCATGACCATATAGCCTTTTCTACTTCCTCAGCTATGGAGGAAGTGAGTGCGGAGTTGCCGATGTTGGCATTTATTTTCACCCTGAAGTTCTTGCCGATGATCATCGGTTCAAGTTCCGGATGGTTGATGTTTGCCGGAATGATGGCCCGCCCTGCAGCCACTTCACTCCGCACGAATTCCGCGGTGATGGGTTCAGAAGGGGTTCCGCCCCGCGCATTGGCAGTTATCCACTCTTCGAGCTGCTGGTTTTCGCGGATGGCCACATATTCCATTTCCGGAGTGATGACCCCTTTGCGGGCGAAGTGCATCTGTGTGAGAGCAATGCCGTCCTCTGCCATGCGCGGATGGCGCTCAGTCATCGATTCGGTGTTGACAGGTGCCGGGCAGGGCACGCTGATGCTTTTGATGAAGTTCCAGCCGTCCCTCATAGGAGCAAGACCTTCAGTTGGGTTGACCTTTACCGACGGGTCGGAGTGCGGACCGCTGGTGTCGTAGAGCGGGAGTGAAGTGAACTCAACGCCATTGCAGGAATAGGTCCCGGACAGGTCCAGAGTCTGCATGCCTACTTTGACGGGCCAGAGTATTCCGTCTGCATATGTTTTCTGAAACGCCTTGCCGTTGCCGGACTCTTTGGGGCATGAGGCGTGTGTGGTCGTGGTACTCATGTGTGGTATGTGTGTCAACTGCAGTAAGGTGCCAGCAGAGAAGGAAGAGAAGCGGGTGAGGGTCCCAATGAGGAGCGACGAACAGAGCTTCAATCTTTCCTTGCGTCAGCATTACCTGCATCAAGTTACAAGGGTTTAATCTCAGCTTTCAAAAGAAAGCACCCCCAAGATGTAAATCTATCATCACAATACGGAAATTCAGTCTGATTTCATAAGGTGAACAGTAAGTGGCCGCTGAAGAACTTTTTTCTCTCTCAAGCGCACCTCAGTTTAGGTTGTTGCGGTGGGCGAATGACCAAGAGATCGCTGACGCTTGGATCTATGACAGAAGCGTATGTTTCCCGAATTCGGGGATCGTTTCCGGTCGCTTCGCTTTATTGGTACTATAGATACCAAAAGGACGAGAATAATAAACCAGATGCTCGACAGTCATATCCCTGGCACCGTAGAGCTTGCTTCGGAGGAATATCTTATGACCTCGCAGAAGCGATATCGGAAAAGCGGCTGGCTGGAACCGATAGGAATTGGGGCATTTGTTCGTCCCGGTGAACAGGTCTCGTGGGAAGGGGCCTCTATGCGCTGCAAACCCAAGGTCGCCAACCAATACATATAGGTGCGCTTACCGCATTTGGTATACTCCGCTCAACGACCGACAAACCGCATTGCCGGCAATTGCTGCTGCGCTGGAGCGAATAAGGCAAGCTCCCGCTGTCACACTGCTTGCCAAAAAGAAGAGCAAGCGGAGCGCCAACAGGGATAAAGATTGCTGTTCATGCGCTGTCACGGTTTTTGCCGAGGGATAAATAGCAAAAAGCGCGCCAATGCGCCGGCTAATGGCGAAAACGAGGCTACCCGGGAAGAAGCCGCCTCGCCCGTGCTGATACAGCGCCAGCGGCGGA